>Ga0207650_10000472_pt1 | contig 33733 bp, 33 predicted proteins | sample KBSS63metaG_FD_184325 | JGI IMG/M metagenome (GOLD analysis project Ga0207650, IMG submission 184325) | Switchgrass rhizosphere microbial communities from Kellogg Biological Station, Michigan, USA - KBS S6-3 metaG (SPAdes) (version 2) | ecosystem: Host-associated > Plants > Roots > Rhizosphere...
CTCGTCCGTGCGGCGAGAGGCGTTTTGTTATGAAGTTCGTTGATGAAGTTTCCATCCGAGTAAAAGCAGGCGACGGCGGTAACGGTTGCATGAGTTTCCGTCGCGAAAAATTCATCGAAAACGGTGGTCCCAACGGCGGTGACGGCGGTGACGGCGGTTCCATCTACATGATGGCCGACGAAAACCTCAACACCCTGGTCGACTACCGTTACACCCGGCACTTCGATGCCGAGCGTGGCTCCAACGGCGGCAGCACCGATTGCACCGGTAAAAAAGGTGAAGACCTGGTACTGCGCGTACCGGTCGGCACCACGATCATCGACTCCGCGACCCAGGAAGTGATCGGCGACCTGACCAAGGCCGGCCAGAAGCTGATGGTGGTGCAGGGCGGCTGGCACGGTCTGGGTAACACCCGATTCAAATCCAGTACCAACCGTGCGCCACGCCAGACCACGCCGGGCAAGCCGGGCGAGCAGCGTGACCTCAAGCTGGAAATGAAAGTACTGGCGGACGTTGGCCTGTTGGGCCTGCCGAACGCCGGCAAAAGTACCTTCATTCGCTCGGTCTCGGCCGCCAAGCCGAAAGTCGCCGACTACCCGTTCACCACCCTGGTGCCAAACCTGGGCGTGGTCAGCGTCGACCGCTGGAAAAGCTTTGTGATCGCCGATATTCCCGGCCTGATCGAAGGTGCTTCCGATGGCGCGGGCCTGGGGATTCGCTTCCTCAAGCACTTGTCGCGCACGCGTTTGCTGCTGCACCTCGTCGACATGGCGCCGCTGGATGAGACCAGCGCAGCGGATGCGGCCGAAGTGATCGTCAGCGAACTAACCAAGTTCAGCCCGGCTCTGGCCGAGCGTGATCGTTGGCTGGTGCTGAACAAGTGCGACCAGATCCTCGAAGAAGAGCACGAGGAGCGCGTCAAGGAAATCGTCGACCGCCTGGAGTGGACGGGTCCGGTCTACGTGATCTCGGCCATTGCCAAAGAAGGCACCGAACGCCTGACCCGCGACATCATGCGCTACCTGGAAGACCGCGCCGACCGCCTGGCGGCCGACCCGGTGTACAAGGCCGAACTCGCCGAACTCGACCAGCAGATCGAAGACGAAGCCCGCGCCCAGTTGCAAGCCCTGGACGACCAGCGTGCCCTGCGCCGCAGCGGCGTGAAGTCGGTCCATGACATCGGCGACGACGATTGGGACGAAGAAGACGTGGATGATGAAGACGGTCCGGAAATCATTTACGTGCGCGACTGATTCGTTGCAGTAAACTTAAGCGCCGCTCACATGAGCGGCGTTTTGGTATCTGGGTATACGTAGTCACTAATAACGTTATGGGGCGCGCTGGGTCGCGCGGCCCTCACTCTAAGGTTGAAGATGATGCGGAGCAAAGTGACAGGTGCGCAGCGCTGGGTCGTAAAGATCGGCAGTGCATTGCTGACGGCAGATGGCAAGGGCCTGGATCGGGCAGCCATGAGCGTCTGGGTTGAACAGATGGTGGCCTTGCATGAAGCGGGCGTGGAGTTGGTGCTGGTGTCGTCCGGAGCGGTTGCCGCCGGGATGAGCCGCCTCGGCTGGACCGCGCGACCCAGCGCGATGCACGAACTGCAAGCCGCCGCCGCCATCGGCCAGATGGGCCTGGTGCAAGCCTGGGAATCGAGCTTCGCCGAGCACGGCCGCCACACGGCGCAGATCCTGCTGACTCACGACGACCTGTCCGACCGCAAGCGCTACCTCAACGCCCGCAGCACCTTGCGCGCGTTGGTGGAGCTCAAGGTGATCCCGGTGATCAACGAGAACGACACGGTGGTCACCGACGAAATCCGCTTCGGCGACAACGACACCCTGGCCGCCCTGGTGGCCAACCTGGTGGAAGCCGACCTGCTGGTGATCCTCACCGACCGCGACGGCATGTACGACGCCGACCCGCGCAACAACCCCGATGCCCAGCTTATCTATGAAGCGCGTGCCGATGACCCGGCGCTGGACGCCGTGGCCGGCAGCGTCGGCGGTGCCCTGGGCCGTGGCGGCATGCAGACCAAGCTGCGCGCCGCGCGCCTGGCCGCGCGTTCCGGTGCCCACACCATCATCGTCGGTGGCCGCCTGGCGCGCGTACTGGACCGTCTCAAGGCCGGTGAGCGCATTGGCACGCTGCTGTCACCGGAGCGCGGCATGCTGGCGGCGCGCAAGCAGTGGCTGGCCGGGCATCTGCAGACCCGTGGCACCCTGGTGCTGGACGATGGTGCGGTCTCGGCACTTTCCCAGGGCAACAAAAGCCTGCTGCCGGTGGGCGTCAAGCTGGTGCAGGGCAGCTTCCGCCGTGGCGAAATGGTGGTGTGTGTCGCGCCGGACGGTCGCGAGATCGCCCGTGGCCTGGCCAACTACAGCGCCCTGGAAGCGCAGAAAATTATTGGGCAATCGTCTGACGCCATTGTCGGGCTTTTGGGGTATATGGCCGAACCGGAACTGGTTCACCGCGACAACCTGATCCTGGTTTAACCATAGGAAGTACACGATGCGCGTGATGAAGGGATTACTCGGCCTGCTGTTGGCCATGCCGCTGCTGGCCTCGGCCGAAGAGATTGGCCAGGTGTCGACGGTGTTCAAGTTTGTCGGCCCCAATGACCGGATCGTCGTTGAAGCCTTTGACGACCCCAAGGTCGAAGGCGTGACGTGCTACCTGTCGCGCGCCAAGACCGGCGGGGTCAAAGGCGGCCTGGGCCTGGCCGAAGACCGTGCCGAAGCCTCGATCGCCTGCCGTCAGGTGGGGCCGATCCGCTTCAAGGGCGAACTCAAGGACGGCGACGAAGTGTTCAAAGAGCGCACCTCGCTGGTGTTCAAGACCATGCAAGTGGTGCGTTTCCTCGACAAGAAGCGCAACACCCTGGTGTACCTGGTCTACAGCGATCGCCTCATCGAAGGCAGCCCGCAGAACGCCGTCACCGCGATTCCGATTTTGCCGTGGGCGACCGCTCAGTAACCCGCAGGCGAGTTTTGTAATCGGCGTCTATGATTGCAGGCTTGCGGGTTGTAATCTCGAATCACTGCAATGCAAAGACCTGGAATATCTGGAGTTCGTCATGAGTGCTTTCCACGACCTTAAACTCAAAGCTTTAGACGGACAGGAACTGCCGCTGGCGCCCTTCAAGGGGCAAGTCGTGCTGGTGGTCAATGTGGCGTCCAAGTGTGGCTTGACCCCGCAATATGCGGCGTTGGAAAACCTCTATCAGCAATACAAGGACCAGGGGTTTACCGTGCTGGGCCTTCCCTGCAACCAATTTGCAGGCCAGGAGCCGGGTACCGAGCAAGAGATTCAGGCGTTCTGCAGCCGGAACTACGGCGTGACCTTCCCCCTGGGCAGCAAACTCGACGTCAACGGCCCTGATCGTCACCAACTGTACCGCTTGCTGGCAGGCGAGGGCGCCGAGTTTCCAGGGGATATCACCTGGAACTTCGAGAAATTCCTGCTCGGCAAAGACGGTCGCGTACTCGCGCGTTTCTCGCCACGCACGGCGCCGGATGATCCCACAGTCATCCAGGCCATCGAAAAAGCCCTGATCTGACCCTTCCCACTGGGCTTTTGGGGTGAGCGGGCTTGCCCGCGTTGGGCTGCGCAGCAGCCCCGTCTAACCTTTGCCGCTTTTACCCTTTAATCACCCAGATCAATAGTGCTACTCAGCACCGGGCACGGCCCATATTATCCGCGTCATAAACCTCGTCTTTCGTGGAGTGCCCGCATGCCTGTCCAAGCCCTGTTCAAACCCTTCCAGCTCGGTGCACTGCAGCTGTCGACCCGTGTGGTCATGGCGCCGATGACGCGCTCGTTTTCTCCTGGCGGCGTTCCCAATTCCAACGTCATCGAGTACTACCGTCGCCGCGCGGCGGCCGGCGTAGGCCTGATCATCACCGAAGGCACCGTGGTCGGTCACCAGGCCTCCAATGGGTACCCGAATGTGCCGCATTTTTACGGCGAGGCTGCGTTGGCCGGTTGGAAGAAGGTGGTGGATGCCGTCCACGCCGAGGGTGGCAAGATCGTCCCGCAACTCTGGCACGTGGGCAGCGTGCGGCGTATCGGCACCGAGCCGGATGCCAGCGTGCCGGCTTATGGCCCGATGGAAAAACTCAAAGATGGCACGGTGGTCGTCCACGGCATGAGCGCCCAGGACATCAAGGACGTGATCAATGCCTTCGCTCAAGCCGCCAAGGATGCACAAAGCATCGGCATGGACGGTGTAGAGATCCACGGCGCCCACGGCTATCTGGTGGACCAGTTCTTCTGGGAAGGCAGCAACCAGCGTACCGACGAATATGGCGGCAGCCTGGCCAACCGTTCGCGGTTTGCCATCGAATTGATCCAGGCCACGCGCGCAGCTGTGGGCCCGGACTTCCCTATCATCTTCCGTTTCTCCCAGTGGAAGCAGCAGGATTACACCGCACGCCTGGTGCAAACCCCTGAAGCGCTGGGTGAGTTCCTGAAGCCGTTGTCCGACGCGGGCGTGGATATTTTCCACTGCTCCACCCGCCGTTTTTGGGAGCCGGAATTCGAAGGCTCCGACCTCAACCTGGCCGGCTGGACCCGCCAACTCACCGGCAAACCGACCATTACGGTGGGTAGCGTCGGCCTGGATGGCGAATTCCTGCAGTTCATGGTCAACACCGACAAAGTTGCGCAGCCAGCCAGCCTGGAGAAACTGCTGGAGCGCCTGAACAACGATGAGTTCGATCTGGTTGCCGTGGGCCGTGCGCTGCTGGTTGATCCGGAGTGGGCGGTGAAGGTACGGGAAGGTCGCGAGGGCGATATTCTGCCGTTCAGTCGTGAGGCGTTGACGACCCTGGTCTAAGCGGCGCCAGCGATCTGACAAGCCTCACGCGTGTCAGATCAGGCGCGAGGCCCCCGCAAGCGCAGGCTGCTCGCCGCACGCCCCACGCAGTTGCTGTTCGAACTGCTCGATAATCGCCGGCCAGCCCTGGCGGCTGGCGTGTTGGCGTGCATTCAGGCGCGCCCTGCGCAACGTTTCCCGTTCTTCCAGCAGCCAAATGGCCGCATCGCAAAACGCATCCTCATCCCCCGGCATCGCCAGCACACCGTTGTAGCCATGGCGGATGTGCTGGGTGGCGGCCGCCTGGTCATAAGCCACTACGCCCAACCCTGAAGCCATTGCTTCCAACACCACATTGCCAAAGGTTTCGGTCAGGCTGGGGAACAGGAACAGATCCCCAGAGGCGTAATGCCTTGCCAGTTCCTCGCCGCGCTGGGTCCCGCAAAACACCGCGTCGGGCAGCTCGCGCTCCAGCAACAGGCGTTGCGGGCCGTCGCCGACGATGATCAGCCGCATCCGGCGCTGTGGGTACGTTGCCCGCAAGGCATCGAAACAGCGTTTGAGTAACCCGAGGTTTTTCTCCTGGGCCAGGCGCCCAACGTGCAGCACGGCAATATCGTCGTTTGCCAAGCCCCAGCCCTCACGCAGTGCGTTGTCGCGCTTGATCGGGTGGAACAGTTGGCTGTCGACCCCACGCGACAACATCCCCAGGCGTTCGAAATGCCGACGCTCCAGTTCCAGGCGCTGGCTGGCGCTGGGCACCAGGGTCAGGGTGGAGCGGTTATGAAACCAGCGCAGGTACTGCGTGACCATGCGGCTCAACAGGCTCAAACCGTACTGGTTCGAGTACTGCTGGAAGTTGGTGTGAAAACCGCTGACCACGCTGATCCCCAAGCGCCGCGCCGCCCGCAAGGCCGACAGCCCCAGCGGCCCCTCGGTGGCGATATACAGCACGTCCGGGCGCTGCCGTGTCCAGCGTCGCAGCAGCTTGTGCATCGAAGATTGACCCCATTGCAGGCCTGGGTAACCGGGCAACGGCCAGCCACGGCACAACAACAATTGGTCGTCGCTGGGGCGGCTTTGGTCGGCGCCCTGGCGTGGGCGTACCAGTTCGACTTGATGGCCACGCGCACGTAGCCCTTCGCACAGGCGGCCAAGGGTATTGGCCACTCCGTTGATCTCTGGCGGGAAGGTTTCGGTAATCAGGGTGATATGAAGCAAAGCAGTCGTCATGACCCACAGTGTCCCTGTGGGCCATGTCGCCATTGTGTCGTGCAGATGATGGATTTATGACGGGGTCACTTTCGCCACGGCCATCGCCTCGGCACCCTGCTCGCGCACCCAGAACAACGTCGCCCCGGCCACCGCCGCCGGCATCATCAGCAGGTTGAGCACCGGCACCAGCAGCACCAGGTAGACGATCCCGCCGAAGCTCATGCTCTGCCAGCGTTTCTGGCGCAGCCAGGCGAGCATTTCGCTCCAGCCCAGCTTGTGGTTGTCGGCCGGGTAGTCGATGTATTGGATCGCCATCATCCACACGCCGAACAACAGCCACAACGGCGCGGCGATCAGGTTGACCACCGGGATAAACGACAGGATAAACAGGCCGATGGCCCGCGGCAGGAAATAACCCAGCTTGCGCATTTCACGGGCCAGGGTGCGCGGCACCATGGCGATCAGCTCGCCCCAACTAAAGGCCGGGAAGTCATCGGTGCCACGCACCACCACTTCGACCTTTTCCGAGAGAAAGCCATTGAACGGTGCCGCGATGATATTGGCGAGCATGGTGAAGGTGAAAAACACCATCAGCACCACCAGCACCACAAACAACGGCCAGAGCAGGTAATTCAAAAAGCTCAGCCAACTCGGCAGGGTCGGCATCAAATGGTCAACCCAGAGGCTGAACTGATGACCGGCGAAATAAATCAGGCCGACGAACAGCACGAGATTGATCACCAGCGGTAGCAGCACAAACAGGCGCAAGCCAGGGCTCAGCACCAGTTTGAGGCCTTCACGCAGGTATTGCGGGCCGGAAAGAGCAGGGGCAGGCATGGAAAACTCCGAGCATAGGGACGAACGCGCCGACCTTACCGGCTTTGTATTCCGGGCGAAAGCGGCGACATCAGCGGTAACAAACCTGTCGATTGACCGAGCCGACTGCATAGAGACCACCTATGAGCTGGATTGTTATTCCGTATTTCCTTAATCTTGCCCCCCTCTATACGCTGCACCCATTATTTTCAGGATCTGCGAGTTCAAGCCTTCCCCAAGTGCTTCGCGGTCCTTTTTTATTCCAGCCGTCTTGTAGTCCGGGCGGTCGATAGGAGCGAGTCATGTCTGATACCCGTCATTCGCGAGTGATTATTCTGGGTTCCGGCCCTGCCGGTTACAGCGCTGCCGTCTATGCTGCCCGGGCCAACCTCAAGCCGCTGCTGATCACCGGCATGCAGGCGGGCGGTCAGTTGACCACCACCACCGAAGTCGACAACTGGCCTGGGGATGTCCACGGCCTGACCGGCCCGGCGCTGATGGAACGCATGAAAGAGCACGCCGAGCGCTTTGAAACCGAGATCGTGTTTGATCACATCAACAAGGTCGACTTCTCCAAGAAGCCTTACAGCCTGACCGGCGACAGCGGCGTGTACACCTGTGACGCGCTGATCATCGCCACCGGCGCCAGCGCCCGCTACCTTGGCCTGCCGTCGGAAGAGGCGTTCATGGGCAAGGGCGTTTCGGCCTGCGCCACCTGCGACGGGTTCTTCTACCGCAACAAGCCGGTCGCCGTGGTCGGTGGCGGCAACACTGCCGTGGAAGAGGCGCTGTACCTGGCCAACATCGCCAGCACCGTGACTCTGGTTCACCGCCGCGAAACGTTCCGCGCCGAGAAGATCCTGATCGACAAGCTGCACGCCCGTGTCGCTGAAGGCAAGATCATCCTCAAGCTCAATGCCACCCTGGACGAAGTCCTGGGCGACAACATGGGCGTGACCGGTGCCCGCCTGAAGAACAACGACGGCAGCTTCGACGAGCTGAAAGTCGACGGTGTGTTCATCGCTATCGGCCACACCCCGAACACTTCGCTGTTCGAAGGTGTGCTGGAAGCCAAGGATGGTTACCTGGTGGTGCAGGGCGGCCGTGAAGGCAATGCCACCGCGACGAACATCGAAGGTATCTTTGCTGCGGGTGACGTGGCTGACCACGTGTACCGCCAGGCCATCACCTCGGCCGGCGCCGGTTGCATGGCGGCTCTGGATGCCGAGCGGTACCTCGATGGGTTGAAGGACGCTTCGTTCTAACCAACGCCGCAAAAAAACAAATGTGGGAGGGGCGGTGCGACGATTCGACTTGCTCCCGATAACAGGGTGTCAGTCACCGGATTTTTGGCTGATTCACCGCTATCGGGAGCAAGTCGAATCGTCGCACCGCCCCTCCCACATTTTGGTTTGCGTCTGGCTTAGGGTTTGCGGATCAGAGGCTGTGCGGTGAATTTGACACCGGCCAGGCCATGCTCGATCAGCGCCCGAATATTGCCGTGATCGCTGCCCTCAGGCGTAGCCACCACCGAACGGTAATGCTCCCCAAACGCCAGCAACGCCTCCTGGTCACTCAACCCTTCCAGCAGCGCCAAACCCAGGGTCTTGCACGAACCTTCGTTCTGCCCGGCGGCGTTTTCCACGCCGCCGTTGGTGAAGGCTTGCGGCTGGTAGTCGTAGCCGGCAGCGACAAAGGCCAAGGTGTCGGCAAACGCGTGTTCGCCACTGTTGAGGCTTGCGCGCAGGGTGTTCAAATCAGTCATGGGTTTTTCCTTTGACGAACGCCGCGTGTTGCTCGGCGCTGGCTTCTTTCTGGTAGTGGGCTTTCCACTCGGCGTACGGCATGCCGTACACCACTTCACGGGCGTCATCGAGGCTGACGTCGATCTGGCGCTCATCGGCCTCGGCCTTGTACCACTTGGATAAGCAGTTGCGGCAGAAACCGGCGAGGTTCATCAGGTCTATGTTCTGCACATCCTTGCGGCTGTCCAGGTGCGCCACCAGCCTGCGGAAGGCTGCGGCTTCGAGTTCGAGGCGTTGTTGGTCGTTCATAAGGCTCACTTAACTATCAGCGGCTGGCCGCCAGAGTGATCGAAACCGACTCGGCAAAACGCAGCGCATGGGGCTTGTCCACTTCGACTTCGGCGTACAGGACCGATTCATTGCTCATCACCAGGTCCAGCAACTCCTGGGTCAGGCGCTCGAGCAGGGCAAAACGGTTGCCCTCCACGTGGGCGATGATTGCCTTGGTGATGGTGCGGTAGTTCAGGGCATGGTCGATGTCGTTGTCGCGCACGGCTTCCTGGGCGGCATACAGGATGGTCAGGTTGATCAGCACATCCTGCTTGTTGAGGATCTCGTCCTCATTGATGCCGATATAGGTGCGCAGGCACAGGTCCTTGACCCGGATGCGCGCCATGCCTGGTTGAAGTTGTGGCATTGCTACTTGCTCCGTCCAATCAGTTGCAGGAACTCCATGCGCGTGGTGTTCGACTCGCGGAAGGCGCCGAGCATCACCGAGGTGTTCATGGTTGAATTCTGTTTTTCCACACCGCGCATCATCATGCACATGTGCTTAGCCTCGATCACCACCGCCACACCGGCGGCCTGGGTCACGTCCTGGATGGCGTCGGCGATTTGCCGCGTGAGGTTTTCCTGGATCTGCAGGCGCCGGGCGAACATGTCGACGATGCGCGCCAGCTTTGACAGGCCCAGCACCTTGCCGGTTGGAATATAGGCCACGTGAGCCTTGCCGATAAAGGGCAGCAGGTGGTGTTCGCACAGCGAGTACAACTCGATGTCCTTGAGAATCACCATCTCGTCGTTGTCGGAGGCGAACAGTGCGCCGTTGACGATGGTTTCCAGGTTCTGCTCATAACCATGACACAGGTATTGCATGGCCTTGGCGGCGCGTTTGGGCGTATCGAGCAGGCCTTCGCGCTCCGGGTCTTCACCCAAGCCCTTGAGAATCTCACGGTAATGGTGGGGCAGGGATAAAGTCATACAACATCCTCACAAACGGCTTACTTGATATGCCGCCCGCCGTTGACGGTCAGGGTGGTACCGGTGACATAGGGATTGTCCAGCAGGTAACGCACGCTCTGGTAGATCACCTCGGGGCCGGGCTCGATGCCCAATGCCGACTTGGCCAGGACCTTGGCGCGGTAGGCCGCGTCGTCGTCCGCGTTGAACATCACCATCGCCGGGGCGATGCCGTTGACCTTGATCTGCGGCGCAAACTGCGCGGCAAATGACAGTGTCAGGCTGTTGAGCCCCGCCTTGGTGGCGCAATAGGCGATGTGCTGACGGCTGCCCTTGCGCACCACATCGTCGCTGATATGCACGATATCGGCAGGTGATGAGCGTTGCAGCAACGGTGAACAATGCAGGTTGATCAGGTAGGGCGCAAGCATGTGTACGCTGAACATGTCGCTGAACGCGCGACTTTCATCGCCTGGCGTTTCCGCGACCCAGGCCGAAGCGTTGTGGATGATCGCACGCAGGCTCTGGGTATGGGTGTTCAGTTCAGCAATAAACGCCAGGATCCCGGCCTCGCTGGAGAAATCGGCAAACACGCCGATCGCACCCCGTTCGCGCAGGGCCTGCACGCCGGGGCGTTCGCTGCGGTAGCTGAAAATCACCGACTGGCCCTCGTCCAGCAGGCGCTGGGCGCAATGTTGGCCGACGCGCTGGCCGGCGCCGGTGATCAGGATCGGGGCGTTCGTTGCAGTCATGGGAGGCTCGCGTCGCTGGCAGGCGCAAATCATACCAGCGACGGGCCGCCCCTGTACTCACGCCGCCGCTTCGGTGGCCTTGCGCGGTGCCGGCGCGGGATGCAGCCAGTTCGAAAGCAGGTGGGTCGACAGCGGAATGAACAGGTAAACCATCAGCGGTGTGAGCGCCAGCGTGCTGACCAGTACGCGCGGCAGCAGGGCCAATTCGTTGAGCAATGGCCCCAGTACAAAGTTGAACAGCAGCGACACCGGGAAAAACGCCAGCCAGATCGCCACGGCCTGCTTCCAGCGCGGCGGCCTTGAACCCACCGCACCGAACCAGCCATCGATGCCGCGCACGCGGTGCTCGGAGGGGTCGGCAAACAGCTCGCTGCCACGGCTCAGCCAGGCGCCGCGGGACGCGGAAAACTCCCAGGCGTGCAGGGTCTTTTCGTCGGCGAAGCGGAAAATGATCTGGAACTCATCATCGTTGGGCGGTGGCGCGAGCACGCCTGAACCCAGGTAACCGGGGAAGTCCGTAGCCAGTTGCTCGCCTTCGCGCAGCCAGGCCATCAGTTCTTCGTAACGACCTTTGGCGACGCGGCGCGCAACCATCAAGGTGACGGGAGAAGTAGACATTGTGTATCTCCAAGTATTCGGGTGCGTTCAACCGGGTAGGTGGTGCACGGACGACGCTGCGGGGTGGTGCCGCGTCGTTGCTCTTTTCACCAGAGCAGACAGGCAAGAATTATTCCTGTTTTAGCGCAATAAATCAGCGACATTGGTCCGAAAAGCGCAGAACTTGAAAAAGACAGGTGTAAAGGCGTTAAATAAGCGCCCAATATCCGTCGGTGTTTTGCTCTCAAATGCCCGTGATTACTGCTCCCATTGATAGGCTTTCGCATCTGGAACCGGTCGACGCCGACGCGTTGTTTCCAATCCGTGAAGTCTCGAGATTGACAGGCGTCAACCCGGTCACCCTGCGTGCCTGGGAGCGCCGTTATGGCCTGATCCAGCCCCTGCGCACCGAAAGCGGGCACCGTCTCTACTCCCAAGCCGATATCGTGACCGTCAATCGTATTCTCGATTGGATTGAGCGCGGGGTGGCGGTCAGCAAAGTGGGCAAAATTCTTGCCCGCGACGATCAACAGGCCGAAACGGTTCGCGCTCAGCGGGGCGCCGTCGAAGAGTGCGAGTGGTCGCAGTGGCGGGCCCGCCTGCGGCAGGCCGTCAGTGCCTTTGATGATCGTCAACTGGAATGCCTGTATGGCCAGATCTGCGCGACATACCCCCTCAGCGTGGCATTCCAGGACATCCTGATGCCCCTCTGGAATGAACTGTTGCGTCATCAAGGCCGTTTCGGCCAGGCCAGTGAATGGCTGTTTTACGACTCTTTCCTGCGTATCCATACCTTTGAGCGCTTGCACCTGGCGAGCGCGTCGCCTGCACCTCGGGTATTGCTGGCGGCGATGCCCGGCGAGTGCCGTAAATTGGAGTTGCTGGTGGCGGCAATGCTGATGAGCCGGGAAGACCTGGCCGTGAAGGTGCTGGGCATGGGCCAGCCATTTGATGAGTTGACGCTGGTGTGTGAGAAGGCTCGTCCGAAGGCGCTGGTGATGTTCTCCAACTATTCACATAACCACGAACTGGTCGGGCGCCTGAACCGTCTGGCGCAGACCCTGGACTGCCCGCTGTTCATCGCCGGGGCCGCTTCGGACCTGGCGGAACACGACCTCGCGGGGTCTTCCGTCGGTTGCCTGGGCAGTGAAGGGCGCTTGATGCAGCGCCGCTTGCAGCAGTTTCTCCGTGGCAGCCTGGATACCTGAGGTCAGGCGTGCACGTGCGGGTGCATCAGGCGATGTTGATGCAGGATGAACTGGCGCAGGCGCTCGGTTTCGCCCCCATCAGTCTGGCTCAAGCGGTAGGCAAACAGGCCACGGGCGGTTTCCCGCTCCAGCGTGCCACGCAACGCGATGCGTTCGTAGCCGGACGGGCTGAACCATAGTGAAAAGGTCCTGGGTGGTTTGATCCGGCCGCGAATTTCCACCAGCACGCCCTTGAACGACACTTCATGCACCCAAAGCGCGCCAGGAGTACCCCTGACGTTCTCCAATGCCACCGGTTCCTCAAGTGCCATGCGCCACGGCCGGATCATCGGCCCGTCTTCGAAAATGCTCGGTACCCCCAAGCGCAGATGCACCGCATTGAACTCATCTTCGACCAGATGCAGAGGGAAGGTCAGTTGCTGGTTGTCGAACTGCGCCTGGATGGTGACCTGGTCGTGGGCCGCCAGCCGGGTGAGCAAGTCGCGAATCTGTGCGCCTCCATTGACGGTCAGGCTCGACGAAGCCTCATGCAGGTTCAGTTGCGGGTTGTGCTGCATGCTCTGGATGAAATCCAGTTCGTCTTGGGTCAAGAGTGCGTTGCGTGGCATCGCGGTTGCTCAATAGAAGGGCATTAAAGTGCCATTATCCTACCGAATGGCTGCGGATTCTAAATTTTGTTAGATCCGCTCGTCGCCTTGAGCGCGGCCAGCTCGGCCTTGACCCCCGCCAGTTCGCTTTCCAACTGGGTAACACGCTGCTGGGCCTTGACCTGGAGCGTGACGTCCTTTTGTACGCCGACAAAATAGGTTTGTTTATCGGCCTCGTTATACACCGTTGAAAGTGACAGCTCATTCCAGAAATGGCTGCCGTCCTTGCGGTAATTACGCAGGATCTCCCGGCACGCACCGCCGTCTTCCAAGGCCTCTCGAATCGCCATCAGGGCCGGCTGATCGCGGTCGCCCGATTGCAGGAAGCGGCAATCCTGATAGAGGATTTCATCCAGCGTGTAGCCCGTCAGCCGTTCGAAGGCCGGGTTAACGTAGATCAGCGGCTTGTCCTTGCCTTCGCGTTCGGCGACCACGATGCCGTCGTTGGAAGCGTTGACGATCATTTGCATCAGCTTGGCGTTGATCATTAGGCGATCCATGGCTTAGTCAGGAGTGAGACAGTTTATGGCAACTTCACAATCTTGCATGGCGTGCCGCGAAATTTTTGCACCGCTGTTAATATCCCAGCCTTTCGCTCAACTACAGGATCAGATTGATGAAAGTCGCCATCCTTTCCGGCTCGGTGTACGGCACGGCTGAAGAAGTCGCCCGCCACGCCGCAGGCATCCTCAATAACGCCGGTTTTGAAGTCTTGCACAACCCGCGCGCTACCCTGGCCGAGGTGCAGGCCTTTGCCCCGCAGGCCTTCCTTGCAGTGACGTCGACCACCGGCATGGGCGAATTGCCCGACAACCTGCAACCGCTGTACTCGACCATTCGCGATCAGTTGCCCGCCGCCTGGCGTGGCCTGCCCGGCGCGGTGATCGGCCTGGGCGATGCGAGCTACGGCGATACCTTCTGTGGCGGCGGCGAACAGATGCGCGAGTTGTTCGGTGAGTTGGGTGTACATGAAGTGCTGCCGATGTTGCGCCTGGACGCCAGCGAAAGCGTCACCCCGGAAGCCGACGCCGAGCCTTGGCTGGCCGAATTGGTTAGCGCACTGCGCAATTGAACGGGCTTTGCCGACGGTGCGCGGCAGTTTTATTGACGGCGTCTCTTTGACGCCGTTTAAACAAAATTAAACTATCCTCACAGCTGACTCGCTCGGTCATCAAGCTGGCTGCGAAGGCAACTCCTTCGGCCAGGGCGTCTGACTAGACTGGCCCATCACTTAAAAAAACAATAAGAACGTGCGCCAAGGAGGTCATTGCCGTGAGCCTAGCCCCGGTTGTATCGCCGCAGAATGTCAAAGACCAGGTCAGCGCTGCCGAATGGCAAACCCGTGTCGACCTGGCGGCCTGCTACCGCCTGGTGGCGCTGCATGGCTGGGATGATTTGATCTTCACCCATATCTCGGCCAAGGTGCCGGGCACCGATGATTTCCTGATCAACCCCTACGGGCTGATGTTCCACGAGATCACCGCGTCGAGCCTGGTCAAAGTCGACCAGGCCGGCAACAAGCTGATGGACAGCCCCTACGAGATCAACCCGGCGGGCTACACCATCCACAGCGCCATCCATGAAGTGCGTCACGACGTGACCTGCGTGCTGCACACCCACACCGCCGCCGGTGTTGCGGTGGCCGCGCAAAAGCAAGGTGTGTTGCCGATCAGCCAGCAATCGATCTTCGTGCTGTCGAGCCTGGCCTATCACGCCTATGAGGGTGTGGCGCTGAATCACGAAGAGAAGGCGCGCCTGCAAGCCGACCTGGGCGACAAGCATTTCCTGATGCTGCACAACCATGGGCTGCTGACCTGCGCCAACACCATCGCCGACACCTTCCTGATGATGTTTACCTTCCAGCGTGCCTGCGATATCCAGGTGCTGGCGCAAAACGGCGGCGCGGAACTGATCGCCATCGGCCCGCAGATTCTGGCGGGCGCCAAGGCCATGGTGGCGGCGGTCACCAAGAGTGCTCAAGGTATGGGGGGCGCGCTGGCCTGGCCGGCGTTGCTACGTAAATTGGATGCTCAAGACCCTGGGTATAGAAGCTGATGCCACTCGCCGAGATCCCCCTCAGAGCCTGGCGCAAGCGCAGCCAGAGTTTCGATTTTCGCGGCCACACCCTCCGCTATTGGGTGGCGGGGCAGGGCGAACCCTTGCTGTTGATCCATGGCTTCCCCACGGCCAGTTGGGACTGGCATTACCTGTGGCAGCCCCTGACCCAGCACAACCTGGTCATTGCGTGTGACATGCTCGGCTTCGGCGATTCGGCCAAGCCGCTCGATCACGGCTACTGCCTGTTGGAGCAGGCGGATGTGCAACAAGCCCTGCTCGAACACCTGCGGGTTGAGCAGCCGGTGCATGTGCTGGCCCATGACTACGGGGACAGCGTCGCCCAGGAACTGTTGGCTCGCCATTCCGAGGGCCGGTTCCGGATGGCCAGTTGCGTGTTTCTCAACGGCGGGTTGTTCCCGGAAACCCATCGCCCGGCGTTGGTACAAAAGCTCTTGCTCAGCCCATTGGGCTGGATGATCGGTCGAGCCTTCGGGCGCAATGCCCTGGCGAACAGCTTCAACGAGATTTTCGGCCCCGATACCCGCCCCAGCGAAAGCGCCCTGGACGACTTCTGGAGCCTGATCGACGGCAATGACGGCACGCGCATCCTGCACAAATTGATTGCCTACATCCCTCAGCGTCGGCGCCTGCGTGAGCGCTGGGTTACGGCGATGCAGCAGGGTGAGGTGCCGCTGAAGCTGATCAACGGCGAGCTCGACCCCATCTCCGGTGTTCATATGCTGGAGCGTTACCACCAGTTGGTGCCCCACGCCGACACGGTGTTGCTCGCCAATATCGGCCACTACCCGCAGATCGAGGCGCCGGTGCAGGTGCTCAAGCACTACCTGGCGTTTCGTGAGCGCATCCGGCAGGTTGAGTCGCGAGTGGCTTATTCCTGAGCCGCAGGATCATCCCCCAGCCTTATCGAGCACCATTCAGCCCTGGCCGTTTTTATTGTGACCAGAGACGCTGTGCCTGACACTCCACCCATTGCCATTGTCGCCATTGGAGTTCGGTATGAGTGAGTCAGTGCAGTTCCAGGATAAGGTCGTGATCGTCACCGGTGCCGGCGGCGGCTTGGGCCGGGCCCATGCGCTGTTGTTCGCCAGGCACGGGGCCAAGGTACTGGTCAACGATCTGGGTGGTTCTACCCAGGGCGAAGGCGCCAATGCGTCGGCGGCTGATCGGGTGGTGGCGGAAATCCGCGCGGCGGGCGGTATCGCCGAGGCCAACCATGACTCTGTCACCGACGGTGACAAGATCGTGCAGCACGCACTGGACGCCTTCGGCCGCATCGATGTGGTGGTCAACAATGCCGGCATCCTGCGCGATAAAACCTTCCACAAAATGGACGACGCCGACTGGGACCTGGTTTACCGCGTGCATGTCGAAGGCGCCTACAAAGTCACCCGCGCCGCCTGGCCCCATCTGCGTGAGCAAGGGTATGGCCGGGTGATCTTCACCGCGTCCACTTCGGGCATCTACGGCAACTTTGGCCAGTCCAACTACGGCATGGCCAAGCTTGGCCTGTATGGCCTGACCCGTACCCTGGCGCTGGAAGGGCGCAAGAACAACATCCTGGTCAATGCCATCGCCCCCACCGGCGGCACGCGCATGACCGAAGGCCTGATCCCGCCGCAGGTATTCGAGCGCCTCAAGCCGGAGCTGGTCAGCCCGCTGGTGGTGTACCTGGGCAGCGAGGCGTGCCAGGAAACCTCGGGTCTATTCGAAGTGGGCGGCGGCTGGGTCGGCAAGACCCGCTGGGAGCGCAGCCTGGGTGTGGGTTTTGACCCCGAGGCCGGTTTTTCGCCCGATGACGTGGCGGCGCACTGGCAGCAGATCTGCGATTTCGAAGGCGCAGCCCATCCTCAAGACAACATCGAGGCGCTGAAGGAGATGATGGCCAACCTGCAGAAATACAGCCTGTGATCGTTGCTTGAATACCCTTGAATATGACGGGGCGCCATAGGCGCCCCGTTTTTATTCCAGGCATAAAAAAGGCCGCTGCAAACGCAGCGGCCGAAGTAAGACGTTGGATCAAGGAGCGACAAATCAACGTCAGTGAACACCGGTAACAGATTGAAAACAGGCACCAATCCATTTGAACATGGCTTTTCTTCCGGTGGCGGAAGCGGGCGGTTTGCCCTGAAAGCCCGGCAAGAATAGCCGTTGGTAACACAATGAGTAATAGCGCTTCGGGACAAGGACTGTTACCGATACGGCAACAGTTGCCCTGGGCGCCATCCATTCCCCTGATAAGCCACCATCCACCCGATCCATACCGTCGCCAAGACCCCAGCCAGAGCACCCGGTAATCCTTTTGAGCGACAACGCGAATCCCTCCTTGGTGCGCTTATCGCTCCCGATGCGCGGCAGTAGGGTGGAGCCTTCTGTCACTCACCGGGGAAGACGCATGACAAAAACAACAATGCGCGCCATCTTCACGCCACAGGCGCTGGCCGCTGCGGTTGCCTTGGGTTGCTGTGCCCAGGCTCAGGCTGTTTCGTTCAATATTGGCGAGATCGAAGGGCAATTCGATTCGTCGTTGTCGGTGGGTGCGAGTTGGGGCATGCGCGATGCCGACAAGAGCCTGGTCGGCACCGTCAACGGCGGTACGGGGCAAGCGTCCACCGGGGATGACGGGCGGCTCAATTTCAAGAAGGGCGAAACCTTCTCCAAGATCTTCAAGGGCCTGCACGACCTTGAGCTCAAATACGGCGACACCGGTGTGTTCGTCCGTGGCAAGTACTGGTACGACTTTGAACTCAAGGACGAAGACCGCGAGTTCAAACAGATCAGCGACCACAACCGCAAGGAAGGCGCCAAGTCCAGCGGCGCGCAGATCCTCGATGCGTTCGTCTACCACAACTACTCCCTGGGCGACCTGCCGGGCACCGTGCGCGCCGGTAAGCAGGTGGTCAGTTGGGGCGAAAGTACCTTCATCGGCAACTCCATCAACAGCATCAACCCGATTGACGTGTCGGCGTTCCGTCGGCCCGGTGCCGAGATCAAGGAAGGCCTGATCCCGGTGAACATGCTATTCGCGTCCCAGAGCCTGACCAGCCAGCTGACCGTGGAGGGTTTCTACCAGTTGGAGTGGGACCAGACCGTGCTGGATAACTGCGGCACGTTCTTCGGTGGGGATGTGGCGGCGGATGGTTGCACGGGTAACTACACGGTGGGCAGCCCGGCGATTGCACCGTTGCAACCCGTGGCCGCGCGCTTTGGCCAAGGCTTTGGGGTAACCAATGAAGGGGTGATCGTACGCCGCGCCGGCGACCGTGATGCTCGCGATTCCGGTCAATTTGGCGCCGCCCTGCGGTGGTTGGGGGACGACACCGAGTACGGTTTGTACTTTATGAACTACCACAGCCGGACGCCGACTGTGGGGACAATTACCAACAACTCCAACGCGACGACGATGGACGCCATCCGCGACCTTTCCAACCTGTTGCGGCCGAATACGGGAGATAGCCTGGTCACCAGCACGATGCTCGGCCGTGGCCAGTACTACCTTGAATATCCGGAAGATATCCGCCTGTTTGGGGCCAGTTTCTCCACCACCCTGCCCACCGGCACCGCGTGGACCGGTGAGATCAGCTATCGCCCGAATGCCCCGGTGCAGTTGAATACCACCGACCTGACCCTGGCCCTGATCAACCCGACGTCCGGTCAACTCGCGTCGCCCATCCGCAGCAATTTCGGCAGCGACAACAAAGGCTATCGTCGCAAGGAAATCACCCAGATCCAAAGCTCCCTGACTCAGTTCTTCGACCAGGTGCTGGGCGCCGAACGCCTGACGCTGGTGGGCGAAGCGGCCGTGGTACACGTGGCCGGGCTGGAAGATAAATCCAAACTGCGTTACGGCCGTGATTCGGTGTACGGCGCCTATGGTTTCCAGGGCGACACCGACGGTTTCGTCACTTCCACCTCGTGGGGCTACCGCGCGCGGGCGATCCTGGACTACAACAACGCGATTGCCGGGGTGAACCTCAAGCCCAACCTGTCCTGGTCCCATGACGTGGCCGGTTACGGTCCCAACGGTCTGTTCAATAAAGGCGCCAAGGCCATCAGCGTCGGTGTGGATGCGGACTACCGCAGCACCTACACCGCCAGCCTCAGCTACACCGATTTCTTCGGTGGCGACTACAACACCCTGACCGACCGTGACTTCCTCGCCCTCAGCTTCGGCGTGAACTTCTGATCTGGCTTAAAGAAGGACAAGAACCTATGCGTAAGACAATTGCAGTATTGGCCCTGAGTCTGTTGGCCGCCCACGTGATGGCGGCGGTGTCGCCGGAAGAAGCCGCCAAGCTGGGCACCACCCTGACCCCGGTCGGTGCCGAAAAGGCCGGCAACGCCGACGGCACGATCCCGGCCTGGACCGGCGGCATCCCGAAAAACGCCGGCGCGGTGGACAGCAAAGGTTTCCTTGCCGACCCATTCGTCAGCGAAAAACCGCTGTTCGTGATCACCGCCGCCACCGTCGACAAGTACAAAGACAAGCTCTCCGACGGCCAGGTGGCGATGTTCAAGCGCTACCCCGAGACCTACAAGATCCCGGTGTACCCCAGCCACCGTACGGTCAACCTGCCGGCGGATATCTACGAGTCGATCAAGCGCAGCGCGCTGAACGTCAAGGCGATCAATGACGGTAACGGCCTCGAAAACTTCACCGGCAACCGTTACTACGCATTCCCGATTCCGAAGAACGGCGTGGAGGTGCTGTGGAACCACATCACCCGTTACCACGGCGGTAACCTGCGCCGCATCATTACCCAGGCCACCCCGCAGACCAACGGCAGCTACACGCCGATCCGCTTCGAAGAAGAAGTGGCGGTGCCGCAAGCCATCCCGGATATCGATCAGGCCAAGGCGGCCAACGTGCTCAGCTATTTCAAGCAATCGGTCACCGCCCCTGCGCGCCTGGCGGGCAACGTGCTGTTGGTGCATGAAACCCTCGACCAAGTGAAGGAGCCACGCCTGGCCTGGATCTACAACGCCGGCCAGCGTCGCGTGCGACGTGCGCCGCAAGTGTCCTACGACGGCCCGGGCACCGCCTCCGACGGCCTGCGCACCACCGACAACTTCGACATGTTCTCCGGCGCGCCCGACCGCTATGACTGGAAGCTGGTGGGCAAAAAAGAGATGTACATCCCCTACAACAGCTACAAGCTCGACTCGCCCTCGCTCAAGTACGACGACATCATCAAGGCCGGGCACATCAACCAGGACCTGACCCGCTACGAACTGCACCGGGTGTGGGAAGTGGTCGGTACGGTCAAGCCCAGCGAGCGGCATATCTATGCCAAGCGCCACATGTACATCGACGAAGACAGCTGGCAAGTCGCGCTGGTGGATCACTACGACGGCCGCGGCCAACTGTGGCGGGTTGCCGAAGGCCATGCGCAGTTCTACTACGACCACCAGGTGCCGGCCTACACGGTGGAAACCCTGTATGACCTGATCGCCGGGCGCTACATCGCGCTGGGCATGAAAAACGAGGAGAAAAGCAGCTTCGTGTTCGGCTTCGCAGCCAAGGCGGCGGACTACACCCCGGCGGCCTTGCGGGCTGAGGGCGTGCGCTGATCCCGGATCGAAGTGGAGGCAAAATCTGGGAGGGGGCTTGCTGCCCCCTCCCACACTGGTTTTGTACACATGGGGTTCTATGCATGGCCCTCAATCACCCCGCTGAATACTTCTTCAACAACCGCCCGCCTCAGGACTAGGGTACGCATCACGTTGCATAACAATAAAAACGCAGGATGCAGCAATGACTGCCATGACACGCTGCCTGGACCGTCCTGGATTCATGCCTCGGCTGTCCGCCCATCATCTGCTGCGCCCGCGCCTGGCCGAGCCGTTGCTGGCGGCGCAGGTACGGGTCAAGTTGTTGTGCGCGCCCGGCGGCAGCGGCAAGAGTGCCTTGCTCGCTGAATGCGCATTGCAGGCGCCGACGGGTTGCCAGGTGTATTGGCTGCCCCTCAATGGCGTGGCCCTCAGCCCGCTCGACCTGTGCCGACACCTGGCGCAGAACCTGGGCCTGACGTTTACCGATGAAGCCACCTTGTTGCTGGACCTCAGCCGTTGGCAGACCCCTGCCTGGCTGTTCCTCGATGATTTTTGCCGCTTGCCCGCTCCTGCCACCGACGCCTTGCTCGATCGCCTACTCATTGCCAGCAGCCCGGCGCTGACCTGGTGGCTGGGCGCGCGACGGCGGCCGGCGTGTAACTGGCCGCGGCTGCTGCTCGACGATGAGCTGCTCGAATGTGGCGCCGAACTGGCGTTCAACCCGGCGGAAATCCAGCAACTGCTCAGCCATGCGCCGGGGCAGACTCTGCACAGTGTGTTGCAGTTCAGCGCCGGCTGGTGCGCCGGGGTGCGCATCGCCTTGCTGGGCGACGGCCATCCCGACAAAACCCTGCTCGATTACCTGCAACATGAACTCTTCAGCACCCTGCCGCCCGAACTGACGGAGGCCTGGCAGGTGCTGGCCCATCTGCCGCGTTTCAACATTGGCCTGTGCGAGCATCTGTTCGGCGCCGGTGATGGCGACCAGTATCTGCGCGATCTACAGGCGCTCGGTGCATTTATCCAGCCGTGGGAAGACAGCGACTGGCTGCAGGTTTTTCCGCCGCTGGCGCAGTTGATGCGCAACGCACCCTGGCCGGCCAAGCGCTCGTGGCACCGGCGCGCCTGCCAATGGTTCTGCGCCGAACAGGACTGGCAGGCCGCCTTCGAGCAGGCGCTGTTGGCCGAAGAATATGAAGTGGCGGTGAGCCTGTTGCAGCACTTCAGTTTCGAGGACCTGTTCCGCCAGCAAAACGCCGCGCTGCTGTTGCGTCTGCATGAACAGCACGGCGATGAATTGATGCTCGGTTCGGCGCAACTGGTGGGCCTGCTGACGGCGGCGCTGCTGTTCGCCGGGCGCTTCGATCAGGCGGCGGTGTGCATCGATCAGCTCGCGCGGTTTGCCCCGCAACCCACGGCGCCCCGCCAGCGACATTTGCTGGCGCGCTGGCAGGCGCAGTGGGGCTGGCTGTTGCACCTGGGCGGCGATGCCGAGGGTTCTCGCGGGCATTTTCTGGAAGCCCTGCAAGCCTTGCCCGACAGCGCCTGGACCTCGCGCCTGATGTGCCTGTCGGGGCTGACCCAGCAAGCCTTGCTGCGCGGTGAACTGGACGTGGCCCAGGGCCTGAACCGCGAGGCGTTGTGCCTGGCTCGCGCCCATGGCTCATTGTTGCTGGAGGCGCTGCTCGAGCTGGATCACGCCCAGTTGCTGGAACAGCGCGGCGCGCCTTACCGTGCGCAAAGCCTGCTGGAAGGGGTGCAGGCGATGTTGCTTAAACAGCGGCTCAGCGCGGGCCCGTTGGTTGGGCGTATCGCTCTGCGCCGTGGGCATCTGGCCCTGCGCCAGGGGCAGGATAGCCTGGCGGTGGAGTGTTTCGAGAGCGGCATGAAGATGTGCCTGCACAGCCAGGACAAACGCGTGCTCTACGGGTTTCTCGGCCTGGCGCTGGTGGCTGCCAATCGTGGCGATTACGCCCAGGCATTTTTCCAGTTGCGCGAGGCCGAGCGCCTGATGCAGCAACGCCAGGTGCCGGACACGGTGTACCGCGCCGTGCTGTTGTTGGTCAGTGGGCACTTCTGGTTGCAGCAGGGCCGCGCCGAACTGACCGTGGAAGCGATGCGTCGCGTATTGCGCCACTTCCGTGGGCCCCAGGCCAAACAAGCGCCGCCGGCCACCCTGGAATTGATCCCGCGCCTTGAATACCTGCTGGTGTTGGCGGAGGTGAAGCTCGGTTGCGCCGAGCAACCGGTGGCGCGGCTCAGTGCCTTGCTGCAGGCGACTCATCAGCGCGGCATGCTCTGCCTGGAAACCGAACTGCACCTGGTGCTGGGGGAAGTCGCCTGGCACGTCGGCGAGCCCGCGTTGGCGCGTCGCTCGCTGCAAAACGGCTTGGAGTTGGCCGAGCGTTGCCAGGTGCAACAAGCGATCCGCGAGCTGCGGCTACGCTCGCCGGGGTTGTTGAGTGAACTGGGCATGGAACCCCGCGCATGCACTTCGGGGGCAGTGGAAAACCCCTTGAGCCAGCGTGAGTTGGAGGTGTTGCAGTTGATCGCGTTGGGCAGTTCCAACCTGGAAATCGCCGACCGGCTGTTTATTTCCCTGCACACCGTCAAGACCCACGCGCGGCGTATCCACAGCAAGCTCGGGGTGGAGCGACGCACCCAAGCGGTGGCCAAGGCCAAGACGCTGGGCTTGATGGTTTAAATGAAGGCCTGGCGGTAATCGCCAGGCGCCGCGCCCATGGCCTGGCGGAAGCGATGGGTGAAGTGGCTGGCGCTGGAAAACCCGCACAGCAAGGCAATTTCACCCAGGGCCAGGGCGCCGCTGCGCAGCAGGTGTTGCGCGCGGCTGAGCCGGCGCGCCAGCAGGTACTGGTGGGGCGGCAGGCCGAAGCTTTGGCGGAACATCCGCGCGAAGTGGTAGTGCGACAGCGCACACAGCCCGGCCAGTTGCCCGAGGCTGAGCGGCTCTTCCAGGTGTTGCTCGATGTAGTCCACCAATAGCCGTCGCTGGTATGCCGCCAAGCCACCTTTGAGGCGCAGGCCTTCGCGGCTGCCGACTTGGCTGAGCAAGGTGTGGCTGAGCATTTCATGGGCCAGGCTGCTGGTCAGCAAGCGTTCGGCGGGCTCGGCCCAGTTGAGGGCGATGAGCTGGTGGAAGCGCCGGGCCTGGCGGGCGTCTTCCAGGAAGGTGCTTTCGCGCAGCTCCAGCGCGCGCGGTTCGCGGTCGAGCAGGGTGACGCAACCCAGAGCAAATTGCTCCGCGCTGAAATACACATGGGCCAGGCGGATCTCACCGTTGATCACCCACGCCGACTGGTGCTCGGCCGGCAGGATGCACAACTTGTCGGGCCCACCCTTGGTGCCCGGTTGGTCACGCCGAAACGTGCCGGTGCCGCCGCCGATGTAACAGGACAAAGTGTGATGGCTGGGCGCCTGGTAATCCTGGGCGTCGTGGTGGTTGCTCCACAAGGCTGCGGACAAGCCGTCACCGAGCTCGGCGCAGGCTTCAAGGCGTGCGTTGGGCGAGCGGTTAAGGGCTTGAAAGACTTGCAGGGATTCCAGGTCTGGCATGGTGAGTGTTCTCCGACGCTTTGCATCCTACTCCGCGAAGCCTGCGCTGTGATCCGGGCGCCCGACAAAAGCGCAAGATTGTGCAAGAACGGTGTACGGGTTCAAGGCAACACTGTGGCTCAACCGATGGAGCCCGCTATGAACCTTTCTCTGTATCTACTCACCGTGCTGATCTGGGGTACCACCTGGATCGCACTCAAATGGCAGTTGGGCGTGGTGGCGATTCCGGTGTCCATCGTCTATCGCTTCGGCCTCGCGGCGCTGGTGCTGTTTGTGTTGTTGCTGCTCAGCCGCAAGTTGCAGGTGATGAACCGACGAGGGCACCTGATCTGCCTGGCCCAGGGCCTCTGCCTGTTCTGCATCAACTTCATGTGCTTCCTGACCGCCAGCCAATGGATCCCCAGCGGCCTGGTGGCGGTGGTGTTTTCCACGGCCACGTTGTGGAACGCCCTCAACGCCCGTGTGTTCTTCGGCCAGCGCGTGGCGCGCAATGTATTGATGGGCGGCGGTCTCGGCCTGGCGGGCCTGGGTTTGCTGTTCTGGCCGGAACTGGTGGGGCATACCGCCAGCCCGCAGACCTTGCTCGGCCTCGGCTTGGCGTTGCTGGGTACGATGTGCTTCTCGGCGGGCAATATGTTGTCGAGCCTGCAACAGAAGGCCGGGCTCAAGCCGTTGACGACCAATGCCTGGGGCATGGCCTATGGCGCCGCGATGCTGGCGACCTATTGCGCGGTAAGCGGGATCCCGTTTGAGATGGACTGGAGCGCACGCTATATCGGCGCCTTGTGGTACCTGGTGATTCCCGGGTCGGTGATCGGCTTTACCGCCTACCTCACGTTGGTGGGGCGCATGGGGCCGGAGCGGGCGGCGTATTGCACGGTGCTGTTTCCGGTGGTGGCGCTGAATGTGTCGGCGTTTGTCGAGGGCTACCAGTGGACCGCGCCTGCGTTGGCGGGGTTGGTGCTGGTGATGGTGGGGAATGTGTTGGTGTTTCGTAAGCCGAAGTCTGCCAGCCCGGCCTTCCAGGCGAAGACCGTCTAATGTGAGAGGGGACTTGCCCCCGATGGCAGTGTGTCAGCCAGACCGCTATCGGGGGCAAGCCCTCTCCCACATTTCCTGCATTTCATACATTTGATCCAGTTGTGTGGTTATTTGAGGCCAAGGCGCTTGGCCATGCGGCCCAGGTTGGCGCGGTCCAGGCCCAGTTCGCGGGCGGCGCCGGCCCAGTTGTGCTGGTGGCGTTCGAGGCAGGCGTTGATCACCTGGCGCTGGTAGTGCTCGGTGGCCTGGCGCAGATCGCCGGTTATCGGCGCCACTGGGCTGGGCGCGTCAGCGACCGGTGCGCCGACATCAGGCAAGTCCAGGTCCTGGGCGCTCAGGCTGAGAATCTTCGGACGTTCGCGACAGTTGCCCAGGGCTTTCAACGCGCTGCGTCCGATCAGATGCTCCAGTTCGCGCACATTGCCTGGCCAGTTATAGGCCAACAGTGCCGCCTGGGCGTCGCTGCCCAGGCGCAGGCTGCCCAGGCCCATGCGTGAGCGGTTCTGCTCCAGGAAGAAACCCGCCAGCAGCAATACATCACGTCCGCGCTCGCGCAGCGCGGGCACTTGCAACGGGTACACGCTGAGGCGGTGGTAGAAATCGGCGCGGTAGCGGCCGTTGCGCACTTCATCGGCGAGGTCGCGGTTGGTGGCGGCGATCAGCCGCACATCCACCTGGTGCTCCTTGTCCGACCCCAGGCGCTGCAACTGGCCGCTTTGCAGTACCCGCAGCAGCTTGGCTTGCACGGCCAGCGACAGTTCGCCCACTTCATCCAGGAACAACGTGCCGCCATTGGCCAGTTCGAACTTGCCCCGGCGCTCGTTCAACGCGCCGGTAAAGGCGCCGCGGACGTGGCCGAACAGCTCGCTTTCCACCAGGGTTTCCGGCAGGGCTGCGCAGTTGAGGCTGATCAGCGGTTTGTCCGCACGGGTTGATGCCGCGTGAATGGCCTGGGCCACGAGCTCCTTGCCCACTCCGGTCTCGCCGGTGATCAGCACGGTCAGGTCGCTGCCGCCCACCAGTTTGATTTCCTCGACCAGGCGTTTATGAGCCTTGCTTTGGCCGATCATCTCGTTGTGTTGCTGGCCGCTGGCCTGACGGTAGATCTCGGCGCGCTGGTGTTCGTCTTCGGCACGCAGGGCCAGGCGTTCGATGCGTTCGGCGACGTTGACGGTGGCGGCGGCGAGGCTGGCGAAGGCTTGCAGGGCGTCGAGCTCAACCCGTTCGAAACGTTCGGTGTCGAGGGCGTCCAGGGTCAGCAGGCCCCAGGGGTGGTCGTCGACAAACAACGGGCAGCCCATGCAGTCGTGGACTTCAAGGTGCCCGTGCAGGCCATCGACCAGGCCGTCGTAAGGGTCGGGCAGTTCGCTGTCGCTGTCGAAACGTGTCGGGCCGGGGCTGCTCAGCAGCACGCCGAAGCGCGGGTGTTCGCTGACCTTGAAGCGCCGGCCGAGGGTGTCGGCGCTCAAGCCGTCCACCGCCAACGGTACCAGCCATTCGCCATCCAGGCGCAGCAAGGCGGCGGCATCGCAGGGCAGCAGGGCGCGCATGGCTTGCAGCAGGCGGCGGTAGCGCTCGCCTTCGGGCAGGTCGCGGGACAGGTCGGCGACCAGGGGCAGCAGGGTGGTGAGCAGCGACTGTGCGGTCATAATGACTCCTCGTAGTCCTTATGACTATAAAGTGTAGGAAGTCATACTGACTACATATAATTTAAGCTATTGAAAAATAACGGTTTATTAGTTGGCATGAATGCTGACTAGGTAAAGGCAGTCAGTAAAGAAGCCCAGGAGGCTCCCATGCTTAGTGCCCAAGACCGTGCCATCGTCAAATCCACCGTGCCTCTGCTGGAAAGCGGCGGTGAGGCGCTGATTACCCATTTTTACCGCATGATGCTCGCCGAATACCCTGAGGTGCGTCCGCTGTTCAACCAGGCTCACCAAGCCAGCGGCGACCAGCCTCGCGCCCTGGCCAACGGCGTGTTGATGTATGCGCGGCATATCGACCAGCTTGACCAACTCGGCGACCTGGTGGCGAAGATCATCAACAAGCACGTGGCGTTGCAGATATTGCCCGAGCATTACCCGATCGTGGGGGCGTGCTTGCTGCGTGCGATATCCGAGGTGCTGGGCAGCGAGATTGCCACCCCCGAGGTGATGAATGCCTGGGGCGCCGCCTATGGGCAACTGGCGGATATTTTGATTGGCGCCGAGGCGGCGATCTATGACGAGAAAGCCCATGCGGTGGGTGGCTGGCGCGGTGCGCGATCGTTTACCGTGGTCCAGCGCGTGCAAGAGAGTGGCGAGATCACCTCCTTTTATTTCGCCCCGGTGGACAACGGCCCGATCCTCAAGGCCGCGCCCGGCCAATACATCGGCATGAAGCTGGTGCTCGACGGCGAAGAAGTGCGCCGCAACTATTCCCTGTCGGCCTTGAGCGATGCCGGCCAGTACCGCATCAGTGTCAAGCGCGAAGTGGGTGGGCGGGTGTCCAATTACCTGCACGATCAGTTGCAGGTCGGCGCGACGATCGAGCTGTTCCCGCCAGCGGGCGAGTTCACCCTGGCAGACAGCGACAGGCCACTGGTACTGATCAGCGGCGGCGTCGGCATCACCCCAACCTTGCCGATGCTCGAAGCGGCCCTGGCCACCCAGCGCCCGGTGCACTTTATTCATTGCGCGCGTAATGGCGGGGTGCATGCGTTCCGCGAGTGGGTGGATGCACTGGCGGCCAAGCATCCACAGCTCAAGCGCTTCTATTGCTATGCCGAGGATGACGGGGTGAGCGCGGCGGCGGATAAGGTCGGGCTGCTGAGCCAGGAGCAACTGGCCGAGTGGCTGCCCGAGCAGCGGGATGTGGACGCCTACTTCCTGGGGCCTAAAGGCTTCATGGCGGCGATCAAGCGCCACCTCAAGGCGTTGGGCGTGCCGGAGAAACAGAGCCGCTACGAGTTCTTTGGCCCGGCGGCTGCCTTGGAATAGATTTTTCGAAACAACACTGTTCAAAGTGTGGGAGGGGCTTGCCCCCTCCCACATTTGCTTCTCTATTCCTCCAAATTAATCCGCTGTTAACCCCCTTCTGTTTTAACCACTCCCTGTGTGTAAACTTGCGCCCATAGGCACAACCAAACTAAGGAATACGGGGATGAGTGACGAATTGCGTTTAGGCAGGGAGCGGCGCTTTCTGGTGTTGCTGGGCATTATCTGCCTGGCGCTGATCGGCGGGGCGTTGTACATGCAGGTGGTGCTGGGCGAGGCGCCATGCCCGCTGTGTATCCTGCAGCGTTATGCCTTGTTGTTGATCGCGCTTTTCGCGTTCATTGGCGCAGCCATGCGCACCAAGAGTGCGCTGACCTTTTTCGAAGGGCTGGTGGTGCTCAGCGCCCTCGGGGGCGTGGCGGCGGCCGGGCATCATGTGTACACCCAGTTTTTCCCACAGGTGAGCTGCGGCGTTGATGTGCTGCAACCGATTGTCGATGACCTGCCGCTGGCCAAGGTCTTCCCGCTGGGCTTCCAGGTCGATGGTTTTTGCAGCACACCGTATCCGCCGGTGCTGGGCTTGTCGCTGGCGCAATGGGCGCTGGTGGCGTTCGTGCTCACGGTGGTCCTGGTGCCGCTGGGCATCTATCGCAATCGCCAGCGCAAGGCCTGACCCATTCGCTCAAACGCCCCGGTCCCTCTACAAAGAAGGCCGGGGCGTTTTTGCATGTGCGGGTTTTGTGAACAGAGCGTGACGCCGGACAATTTTGGGTGCGCGCAGTGTGCGACATGTTGTCACACGGAAGCGGGCGCAGGACGTTTCCACGCCGCCGAACCGCACTTTAAATTTGCAAAAAACAGCCGGGGTGTGCTGTCAGTTTGCAGCTTGGACAATGCCGCCAACCTCACGCCGCACGCGTGTTTGCGTGATGTCCGAATGCCTTGTTTTCTGGGGGCTTGCATAGGTTTTACCTGCCCTTACAAGGCGTATGGGGTGTGGCGGTTTGCCCTATAACACGGCAATTTTTGTGGTTTTTGTTGAGAATCGAACGCGATAAGATCGCGAACCTTTGCGATATTGGTGAAGGATTATTGCTGCTTTCGATAAAAATTATTTCTTTATAAGACATGGTTTATACATCGCCAGCTAACTACAATCGCCCGCACTGAATGTCCGGTGCTGTTCAATATTTGAGCATTGGAGCGGTCGAGGGGGCAGATGGATGGCTCTGTGCGACCCCAGGTTCCGGCAGCCTTTCAACTATCCGCACCAAAGGGAATTGGTCTGTAACAAGGCCTTTAACCACGAAATCGAATAAGAACTCACCGCAGGTCCGTGCAACGTACATGTGTGACGTGACGGGCAGGCTCTTATTCAATCGAAGAGAAATGCCAACCCTTGGCAGGGTGAAGTGTTGGCGATCAAAACCCAACTGCATTGCGCAAGCTGCTTTAGAGGTCGTGAGATGAGTAAAAACAGGTACCCCCGATTACTAGGCTTTTTGCCGCTGCTTGGCATGTTCTTAATGCTGGGAGGCTGCAAGTGGACCTTGCTCGACCCAAAAGGACAGGTCGGCCTGGATGAACGAAACCTGATCATCACCGCCACCCTGCTGATGCTGCTGGTCGTGGTCCCTGTGATCATCATGACCTTCGCCTTCGCCTGGAAATACCGCGCGTCCAACACCAGCGCCACCTACGCGCCGAAGTGGTCGCACTCCACCAAGATTGAAATCGCGGTGTGGCTGGTTCCGATCCTCATCATCATTGCCCTGGGTTATGTGACCTACAAGTCGACCCACGCACTGGACCCGTACCGTCCGCTGGAATCCGACGTCAAGCCGATCAACATCGAAGTGGTCGCGCTGGACTGGAAGTGGCTGTTCATCTACCCGGACCTGGGTATCGCCACGGTTAACCAGATCCGCTTCCCGGAGCACACTCCGCTGAACTTCAAGATCACCTCCGACGCTGTGATGAACTCGTTCTTCATCCCTGCCCTGGGCGGTCAGATCTACGCGATGGCAGGCATGCAGACCAAGCTGCACCTGATCGCCAACCAGAAAGCTGAAATGGAAGGCATCTCCGCCAACTACAGCGGCGCTGGCTTCACCGGCATGAAATTCAAAGCGATCTCGACGAGCCAGGAAGACTTCAACGCCTGGGTAGCCGAAGTCAAGGCCGCACCTAAACAGCTTGATCAAGCTGAATACGACGCCCTGACCAAACCAAGCCAGAACAACCCAGTCGCCCTGTACTCCGCGTACGAGCCGAACCTGTTTCAGAAAATCGTCGACAAGTACGAAGGCATGAAACCAGGCAAACCGGTCAAGCACGAGAAGAAAGAAGTGGCCGCGGTTGAAGGTTCTGACACGGGCGCGCATTCAACTGCTGGGGCAGAGGAGTAAACGATGTTTGGTAAATTAAGTTGGGATGCGGTCCCGTTCCACGAGCCGATTGTGATGATTACCATCGCCATGATCGCGCTGGGTGGTCTGGCACTGTTTGCAGCAATCACTTATTTCAAGAAGTGGACCTACCTGTGGACCGAGTGGTTGACGTCGGTCGACCACAAGAAAATCGGTGTCATGTACGTCATCGTGGCCATGGTCATGCTGCTGCGTGGTTTTGCCGACGCCATCATGATGCGTACCCAGTTGGCCATGGCCACCGAGGGTTCGCCTGGCTACCTGCCACCTGAACACTATGACCAGATCTTCACCGCCCACGGTGTGATCATGATCATCTTCATGGCGATGCCATTCTTCACCGGCCTGATGAACCTTGCCTTGCCGCTGCAGATTGGCGCCCGTGACGTTGCCTACCCGTTCCTGAACTCCCTGAGCTTCTGGCTGCTGGTTTCCGGCGTTGTGCTGATCAACGTGTCCCTGGGTGTCGGCGAATTCGCCAAGACCGGTTGGGTTGCGTATCCGCCATTGTCGGGCCTGCAATACAGCCCTGGCGTGGGTGTGGACTACTACATCTGGGCGCTACAGCTATCAGGACTCGGGACGACACTGACGGGGGTCAACTTCCTGGCCACCGTCCTGAAAATGCGCGCCCCTGGCATGAAACTGATGGACATGCCGATCTTCACCTGGACCTGCACCTGGGCCAACGTCCTGATCGTGGCTTCGTTCCCGATCCTGGCCGCTACCATGGCGCTGCTGTCGCTTGACCGTTACCTGGATTTCCACATTTTCACCAACGAACTTGGTGGCAATCCAATGATGTACGTGAACCTGTTCTGGGCATGGGGTCACCCTGAGGTGTACATCCTGATCCTGCCAGCGTTCGGTATCTTCTCCGAAGTGATCTCGACCTTTACCGGCAAGCGCCTGTTCGGTCACCACTCGATGGTTTACGCATCGGGCGCAATCTCCGTACTGGGCTTCATGGTGTGGCTGCACCACTTCTTCACCATGGGTTCGGGGGCCAGCGTCAACGCCTTCTTCGGCCTGGCGACGATGCTGATTTCCATCCCGACGGGGGTGAAGCTATTCAACTGGCTGTTCACCATCTACCACGGTCGTCTGCGCATGACCAGCCAGGTCCTGTGGACCCTGGGCTTCATGGTGACCTTCGCCATCGGCGGCATGACCGGCGTACTGCTGGCCATTCCGGGCGCTGACTTCGTGCTGCACAACAGCCTGTTCGTGATCGCGCACTTCCACAACGTGATCATCGGTGGTGCGGTATTCGGTTACATCGCCGGCTTCAGCTTCTACTTCCCGAAAGCGTTCGGCTTCAAGTTGCACGAAGGTTGGGGCAAGGCTGCGTTCTGGTTCTGGATCTCGGGCTTCTTCGTCGCGTTCATGCCGCTCTATGCACTGGGCTTCATGGGCATGACCCGTCGTCTGAACGCCACCACCAACCCTGAGTGGGTGCCGTACCTGTACGTCGCCATGTTCGGTGCGGTGATGATCGCTGTGGGCATCGCCTGCCAACTGATCCAGCTGTATGTCAGCGTGCGTGATCGCAAGCAGAACATGTGCGAATCCGGCGACCCGTGGAATGGCCACACCCTGGAATGGTCGACCTCGTCGCCACCGCCGTTCTACAACTTCGCCGTGATCCCGACTGCGAACACCATCGATGCGTTCACCGAAGCCAAGGAAGACGGTACTGCGTACCAGCAACCCAAGCACTACGAACCGATCCACATGCCAAGCAACACCGCCACTGGCGTGGTGATGGGTGCGCTGTTGACCGTGTTCGGTTTCGCGATGATCTGGCACATCTGGTGGCTGGCAATCGTGAGCCTGGTGGGCACCATCGGCTACTTCATTGTCCACGCAGCACGTGATGATCAAGGCTACATGGTGCCGGTCGAGACAATCGAGCGCATCGAAGCCGAGCAGCACGCTCGCCTGGTAGCCGAGAAGAAAATCCCGGCCAACCGTGTTGAAACCTCGTTGGAACAGGCTTAAACCATGTCGAACTTAGTGACCAATGCTGGACACGCCCATGTCGATGACCATGGGCACGATGACCATCACCACGACTCGGGGCCAATGACCGTCTTCGGTTTCTGGCTCTACCTTATGACCGACTGCATCTTGTTTGCGTCGATCTTCGCGGTGTACGCGGTACTGGTAAACAACGTAGCGGGTGGCCCGTCGGGCCACGACATCTTCGAACTGCCTTACGTGCTCGGCGAAACCGCCTTGCTGTTGTTCAGTTCGATCACCTACGGCTTCGCCATGTTGGCCTTCTACAAGGGCAACAAGAAAGGCGTGCTGAGCTGGCTGGGCCTGACGTTCCTGTTCGGCCTGGGCTTCATCGGCATGGAGATCAACGAGTTCCACCTGCTGATCTCCGAAGGCTACGGCCCGCACCGCAGCGGCTTCCTGTCGGCGTTCTTCACGCTGGTTGGCACCCACGGCCTGCACGTTTCGGCCGGCCTGCTGTGGATGGCGGTGATGATGTATCAGGTCAATAAGCACGGCCTGACCAACACCAACAAGACGCGCCTGAGCTGCCTGAGCCTGTTCTGGCACTTCCTGGACGTGGTCTGGATCTGCGTATTCACCGTCGTCTACTTGATGGGGACTCTGTAATGGCTAATGCACACTCCCATGACAGCCACGATGCAAGCCACGGCAGCGTAAAGTCTTACGCTATCGGCTTCATCCTGTCGGTCATCCTGACCCTGATCCCGTTCGGCCTGGTGATGTACCCGACCTTGCCGAAGTCGATCACCCTGATGATCGTCCTGGCGTTCGCGGTGATCCAGGTGCTGGTTCACCTGGTGTACTTCCTGCACCTGGACCGCTCCGAGGCCCAGCGCGAGAACGTGATTGCGTTCGTGTTCGCAGGCCTGGTGATCGTTCTGCTGGTTGGTCTGTCGCTGTGGATCATGTTCAGCATCCACACCTACATGATGGCGAAGTGAGGTAAGACCCGATGTCGCTTAAGCACTTTATCCAAATCACCAAACCGGGGATCATTTTCGGTAACGTGCTTTCTGTGGCGGGCGG
>Ga0207650_10000475_pt1 | contig 33578 bp, 32 predicted proteins | sample KBSS63metaG_FD_184325 | JGI IMG/M metagenome (GOLD analysis project Ga0207650, IMG submission 184325) | Switchgrass rhizosphere microbial communities from Kellogg Biological Station, Michigan, USA - KBS S6-3 metaG (SPAdes) (version 2) | ecosystem: Host-associated > Plants > Roots > Rhizosphere...
GCGACCTGACCATCGACGCGGCGCAAAACACCTTCGCCCGCACCGACATGCACAAGGAAAAAAATCGCGACCTCACCGGCGTGCTGACCGGCAACAAGCTCGGTCTGGACGACATGACCGGCAACCAGAAGCTGTACATCAACAGCTCGAAGCACAACGGCACGGCCAATGAAATGACCTTGACCGGCAGCACCATTGGATCGAGCGCGGGCAATGTGTCGCTGACGGCCGGGCGTGAGTTGAAGGTGGTGGCCAGTGATCTGGTGAGCACCAAGAACATGGAGTTGAGCGGGGCGAATGTCACCGTTACTTCGGGGATGGAGACGGCCAGTCAGACCAGTAAGGACAGTTCCAAGAGCTTGGCGGTTGGGCGGGTGATTGCGGGCACCGTGGTCGACACCGCCAACAGCATCCGCGACGCAGCCGAGGCGGCGCGCAGCTCCGACGACCCGCGCCTCAAGGCCGTGAAGATCGCCCAGGCGGCGCTGTCGATGTACAACCTGAATAACCAGGCGGGCGATCTCGCCAAGCAAAGCACCGGCTTCAAAGACAAGACCGGTGGCTCTGCCGGCAACGGCTCACTGATCAAGATCGGTACCGAGCTGGCCAACACCCGCACCAAAAGCAGCAGCGAATACACGGCGCAGACCGCTCACCAGAGCAACCTCAACGCCGGGGGCAAACTGTCGATTATTGCTACAGGCGATGCGCCGGGCACTGTGGGTGACTTGACGATTACCGGCAGTACGTTGAAAGCCGACAGCACGTTGTTGTCCGCGAAAAACAACATCCTGATGCAAAGCGCACAGAACACCACTGACCGCAAAAACGACGGCTCGCGCAACAGAACCGCCATCGGCGCCAGCTTCAACATCGGCGAGCAAAACGGTTTCACCATCGACCTGGGCGCGCAAACCGCCAAGAACTTAGGGTCGGGCGGCTCCGTCACCCAGGTCAACACCACGCTGGACACCGGCTCGCTGGTGCTGCGCAGCGGCCAGGACACCAGCCTGATCGGCGCGCAGGTACGCGCTGAGCGTATCGATGCCGACATCGGCGGCAACCTCAACATTCTGTCGCGCCAGGACACCGAAACGTCCAAGAGCAAGCAGAACAGCGCAGGCTTCGGTGCGAGCATCTGTATTCCGCCGATCTGTTATGGCTCCCCAGTCACCGCGTCGGCGAACCTGGCGGCGTCGAAGATGAACAGCGACTACCAGGCCGTCACCGACCAGAGCGGCTTCTTTGCCGGCAAGGGTGGCTATACCATCGACGTGGCCAAAACCACCACACTGAAAGGCGCGGTGATTGCCAGCGAGGCTACGGCCGACAGGAACCTGCTGCTCACCGATCGGTTGCTGGTCAGTGACATCAAGAACAAGAGCGAGATCGAGAGCAAGTCGGCGGGCATGAGCGTCTCTGGTTCCTACAGCAGCGGCGCGAGCACCCTCACGCCGGGTGCCTTGTATGGAATGTCGCTGAACGATTCGGACCACAGTTATACGCGTAGCGCGGTGAGTGAAGGCACGATCGTAGTGCGCAACCCCGAAGGCGCCAACGACCTCGTCGGCTTGAACCGCGACACGGCCAACGCCAACCAGCGCCTCGACAAGCCTGACGAAAAGGCCATGCAAGAGCGCATGGACCTGATCAAAAGCTCGATGGAGCTGACCAAGGGCATTGGTGATGCGATTGCTGCGGCCAGGATCAGAGCCGCCGACAACTCCGACAGCGATGTAAGCAAAGCCACGCGCCAGAAGTTGATCGATGAGGGTAATGCCAACCCGACACAGGCCCAGATCAGCCAGCGTGCCCAACAGGATTACGGCGTCGGCAGCAGCTTCCAAAAAGCCAGCCAGGCGGTGACAGCCGTGGTGCAAGCGGCGATGGGTGGCAGCGTTGGTGGTGCGTTGGCGGGGGCGGCGGCGCCGTATCTGGCGCAGACGGTCAAGAAGATGACTGCCGGTGACCCGAACGCGAACCTGATGGCCCATGCGGTATTGGGTGCGGTGTTGGCGCGGGCGGGTGGTAACTCGGCATTGGCAGGGGCCGCCGGGGCCGTGGCGGCGGAGAAAACCGCACAGCTGATCAAAGAAAGTCTGTATGGCGGAGTCAGTAACGAAAACCTGTCCGAAGCGCAAAAGCAGACAATTTCCAGTCTCTCGACCCTGGCGGCTGGGCTGTCCGGATCGTTGGTTGGCAAGGACGCGCTGAATGCGGTGGCAGCCGCGCAGGTTGGGAAGAATGCGGTTGAAAATAACCAACTGAGCGCGAAAGATGTCGTTGATTTACAGAAGGAGCTCATAAACGCCAATAAGAAAGGCGAGCCAACAGAGGCCATTTGGGAGAAATACAAAAAACTGAGCGCTGAGAAGCGGGCAGAGATGTTGGCAGGCTGTGCGGGTAAGGTAGGGCTTTGCAGCGTTGGTTATCAGTCTGAATATGAGGGGGGGATACAGACGGCAGATAGTGTCAGTAGCTTGCGCTGGTACTTCGGCCTTTCTGAGGCAGACGCATCACGGTTGAAGGAGTTTGTCACCGAAGAAAACCAGAACGATATGGGGTTGTTGTACAACTCGCTGCCGGCCTGGGAGAAAGCGGCTTTAATTGGGAAGGAGGTGCTGACAGCTTCTGGCGCTTCGATAGGGCGTGATAAAACGTCTATTGCTTCGATTGTTGGGAAGGGTAAGGGAGGAGCGGGAACTCAGGGGGCGGTCCAAAAGCAACTACTAACGCTCCAAATACACCCAGGTTCATTACGGACTCTGCCGGTAGTACTATTGATTTAGATTATACCAAGGGACTCAGGGAAACGAATGTGACGGTCACGGAAACGCGTGGTGGTGTTCAGTATCCGTTGCAAGGGCAAACTCCCGATTCTTATGCGAATCTTGGAAATGGGCATGTTGTTGTCTACGGTCCTGAGGGGCGTGCGCTATATGATGTGTCTAGCTCTCGGATTAAGGTGGTCGAATGGAACCAAGCTCCGAATGGAACATATTTCCCCAAGAAGGGAAGTGATACAAAAGCTTTTGAGGGAAATGTTCCTCAGTCGGTTCTTGATAGCTTAGGGTTAAAATGATGAAAGTTTATCAGGGTAGTATTTCTAAAGAGTCGTTGAATCTGTTTGTTTCAGATATTGGCTCCGGGGAGTTTTTTTCATATGTAGGGCACTTGGTTTCATTAGAACAGGCAATTTCTGTTCTAGGTTTGCTCTCTCCTGATTTTATTGAGGTCAGTGGTCACATTTTCTGGCTGCCTAACGCTCAGCAATACGATCCGCAAAAATTTCATTTGAACGGGCTGGTTGAGACCGAATCTAGTATGTTGGAACAAAGTACATCGTGTAGAGACGTTGAACGATACAGAAATATTTTTTCAATAAATCAGTTCTTTTCAAAGTGGGAGGATGCACCGGGACGACCCGTATTTAAAGTGGGCCTGTCGGAAGAAGACTATCGTCTTTGTCATTTATTTGCTGAACAGATCACTAGATATTGGAAGCGCGCGTTATCCGATGCCTTTCCAGAAAAGGTATTTCAGTTTGAAATTGCTGACGATCTTCTCGATGAATATGGCGTCTGTCTGACATTCTGGCAGTCGTAGTTTAAAGAGCGCACAGGATGTGTCCGCGCCATTAAAACCACTGCCAGAGACTAAAAAATAATTATGCGTTTAGAAATGGTGCAAAAGGGACGGGCACAGGAAAGGCGCCATATACCTCGACTGTCTCGCCGGATGCCCACCCGGTAAAGGAGGCTGGGCCAAAAGCGACTGATGGTCCAAACGAGGTAGCAGATACAGCTACAACTGAGGGGACGAAAGTTGGCTTAGAGACCAATCTAACTCCCGAAATAAAACAGCATTCAGATGGAAGCTATCGAACCCCTGATGGAAAACTTGCAAGCCCGACTGGTGTATCTCCTCCGGGAACAGCCAAGGCAGATGAGTTTGCTAAACATTTGGAATCAAATGGAATGGAAGTTGTGGGGACTGAGATGGTTGTTAAAGGTCCTCTCGGTGATCGTAGGTATGACATTGTAGTACGTGACGCAAATGGTAAATTGCACGGTCTTGAGGTAAAAAGCGGGTCGGCTAGTAAGACCAGCTATCAAGAATTTACCGATTACTTTGTTAATGAGTTTGGGGCGCAAGGGAAAGGACGGCTAAATGGACAAGTCATCGAAAGCGCTACAACAGTCTATGTGCCATAAAGGTGGGAAATATGAAGCTCGAAGCCGAAAATAGTCCTGTAGTAGTAGGTGTAAATCAAGCGCAGATTATAAAGACGCTAAAAAAATTAAAAAGCTACGGCCCTAGCTCATTCGCATGTATAACTGATGATGAGGGTAACTATGTGCAAGTGGCTGGAGGCAGATTCACTTGTTTTATTGAAAGATATGACGCTAAAAGTAAAAAACTGTTTAGAGGTTATCATTCAAATTCTAGTACAAACTTTGAAGATGGAAGCTTGCTGTCGTTTGGTGCGGGCCGTGTACCATTAAAAAAGGATGAGTGGTTTAATGTTGATGATGTAATCGAGGTTTTTTCCTTGTTTAATCAGAATCAGTCTCTACCAGCGACTGTCTACTGGCGTGAGATAAATATTTTGAGTCAAAGCGACGGCTGAATAAGTGAAAAAAAAGGGGGCAGACCCTGAGGAGTCCCCACAAATCTACTCTAGCTTCTGAGCTTGCCGGTGTACTTCATCGCGCACCAATAGCTCCATATCCGCCAATCTCGAACGGGACAATACGGTGGGGATTCCTCAGGGTCAGGCCCCTCTTTCCTCTGAGTGTCGGAGGATACTAAGCGGTATGACAAATCGTCGCAGGGAAATAGGGGGCAGACCACGATTAGTGCACCAATGTATATTGGTGGTCTGACCCCTATTTCTCTACTAGTTAGGAGTGGTTATGAGCAATGGCGGCTCACTAATAAAACGATTTGTCGCCCAAGAGTTGGACGACGGCGTTCGCTCTGTTTTGAAAGATGCCTTTGATGAGCGGATGTGCTCAAAGAACGTTCTGCTCAGGGAGTTCGAGTTTAATTGCTTTTACGTTTCTTTGGACTTTGAAAAAGGCATCGTCACTTTGGAAGATGTTCTTTCCGCTGGAGAGAGTAGCTTTCTTGATATACCGATAAGTGATTTTATCTCTGCTTGCGGTTTGAATGTCTCTTGTTAGTTGTAGAAGCCTAGATGTGATCTGGCACCATCCTAGCGCCGGTGTTTTTGCACCTGATCTGGAAGAAAATAGGGGGCAGACTACGGTTACATTAATTGTGGTCTGACCCCTATTTTCCCATGTTTCAGTTCCTACGGATTTGAATGCAAAAACATTGACAAAGCAGGCTAAAGAGTTTGGCTCTTATCAGTCGGATTATTGGAAGTTGCGGGCTCGGAGCGGGGAGTAATTAGACGTGGATTATTCAAGAGTCGGATTTCGTTGAATTTGCTGATTATGGTGATGGCATTGCTGATGAGTGGATTTATAAAGCTGAAACTCGTCTTGCGTTGAAATTGCCTGATAGCTATAAATGGTGGCTGAAGTATTATTCTGGCGGGGAAATATCTGGGGAGGAGATTTATAGTGTCTACGAAATGGATTTTGATAGTGTAAGGGGTGGTGATATCGTTTATATGTCAATCGTTAACGGACGAAATGGGTTGTGTGGGATGGAGAGGCTATTTATCTGTGACCCGCCGGGTGCAGGGGAATCATTTTATTTTGCCACGGACGATGGTCTTAATGATGGGGAGATCCTGTTTATAGGCTTGATCTTTCTAATCAAACTTCTAGTTTGTATGCGAAAAATTTTATCGATTTCTTAGAGAAAAGAATAATTTCTTTAGTTGAATAATGATTGTCCGTTTAAAAAGGTCGGAGGGGCTCGGGGCAAAAGCGACTAGTGCAGCTGAGAGTGCCGGCTACTTCTGCAGCTGCGCGTGTTAGTTGGTATAAAGAAAAAGGGGGCGGATCTGAATGGCACTTACTTAGCAGCTAATCAGCTGGAAGATAAAGGTGACGGATTTAATTAATGTGATGCTGGCTGGTAGCAATTAAATAAATCTGTCCCCTTTGATTGTTCGTGTATGGTGCCAAAAAAGTAGGGTTATAATATGAGCGACTCGGCTTCAATCATATCGGATGTGGCTATTGATGAAGACGCGTTTGCTGATTTTATCCACTCTATAGGCGGAGTCGTTAGTATCGGAAAACGTAATCGTGGAGTATTGAATTGGGATGAGGCCACTTTATATTTTTCATTACTAAATTCCGAAAAATTCATGAGTTTTTATGATTCAAAAGATATTCTCGATTGGGAAAATTTGTTGGGTGCCCCTCCTAAGACAATGATCGAAATGCAGTTGGGTCATTCAAAAGGCTCGATAGAGATGTATTTATGGTTGGCGTACGAATTTGGCAGGAAATGGAATTGTGTCGTAGATGATGTTAATGCGGTGACGCTTAACTACTCCGAAGTCTGTGACAGGTACACAAGGTTGAGTATGAAACAGGGTGACGTGAGTGGGATGCGACAGCAGTGGCCAGCGGCTCCCGATGAATACTTTGCTTTTATGCAGGAGCGGGGGCATGGTGAGATAAAGGAGGACGACTGCGCGCTGTCGCTTTTGACGATTCAACCCACATTATGTCCCGCGGTAGACTACTTTGGTGATGATGGGTTTTATAAAGACGGACCCTATGAATCGGGTGCTAAGGGGCGGACGAACCTGCCGGTTCAATAAGGAACGTCAATCCCGATTATCCAGACGCTGGGCGAACTCATAATTGCGTTAATTGTTCAATTGCTACTGATGCAACACTGGCAGGTAATCCAGCATCTGCATTGAGAGTGTCCAATGCACTGGGTATTGCTAAGGTCTGGGACGAATTGGCGGAAAGAGCTATTGAAGTTTTCAAGGGGAATTAGCATGAAGTCGACTTTCTACAAATACAGGTATTTATTGGGGGTATTGCTGCTGATTGCCGCATTACTCAATTGCTTTTTTCGATTTTGGGGCGATGCAAGGCTATTTTTTAGCGCGCTGATGCTTCAGTTATGGTTTGGGCAAGCTGTATTTGCCTACCTGAGAGGTGGCTGGGTCTCTATTGGTCCAGGTGGTTTAGGTAAAGACGCAAATCCAGTAGGGAGGGCTGCACTGGCGTTCGTGTGTTTTGTTATTTATTTATTAGGGTTTGTATTGGGCTTTGGTAAGGAAGTTTAAGTAACGTACATACACTGAAAAGGCGACTTTGCCGAGGCTAATCTGCGAAAGTCTATCGCTGTGCCGATCTTGCTTTCTCAGTGGGCGCCGGTTTTGTGAAGGCCCAAGGTCCTGCAAATAAAATATTCGGAAAATGATAATGGAAAACGCACTTAAAATTCGCGAGCTTATTAACCATATCACCTCCGCTGAACTTTATGAGGGTGATTACGGGAGTTGCTTGACTGATCGTGAAGCCGTATTGAGTGGGGTCGACGCAGCGGACCGCGACAGCGCCCCTGCTGACTATCTGGCGTTTCTAGGAACCTTTGGGTTTGGCGATTTAGACAGCGCACTTTATATAGAAGATGGTCCAGATAAATACGCGGCCATCGCCGGATGTGAGGTGGATGCATATAGCCGGATGTATGTTTTTGCAGGTACTTCCGATGGTGTACTTTATGCTTTTGATGCAGGCAATAACTGGTCGATAGTAGCGATTGATTCGGAGATCGATGGGGTCAGGGTGCTGGCCGATAACTTCTCAAGCTTCATCCTCAAACAATTAATTGAGGTAAAAGGTTATGTCGATTGGCGAGCGGAGCAATAATTAGCAGTCAAGCGGGTAGCTGAAAGGTTAAGTGAGGTGATCCGCAACGGTGAGAACCTAGGGTTGTTTCACGCACCGGCTGAGCGTGGCAAAAAGGACTACTCCCTTGAGTTGGCGCCGCTCCATGTCGCGCCGGGGCATGTGTACCGGTTGGGCGATAACCGTGATGTCAGCCACGACAGCCGCTTGATGGGCCAAGTCCCGCTTGAGGATGTGGTGGGCAAGGTCACCGGTTAGAAATGTAAACGATGTCCCCGGTTTGTAACCCACCAAACCCCACCCCTCGCACGCCCCACGCTGTGATCGACTGCACAAAATTCCGACACAATCCTGAACCTTTTCGTACGTTTGAAGGTCTTTACCGCGCCCACCCGCACGCGGTCGGGCTGCATGGATTGCAGCGTTTTCAAAAACATTAAGGATTGATGTGAGCGTTTATTCCCTATTCCCCGTTGTTTTGCCACTGCCCCCCGCGGTGCGAATCGTCGTGCCTGGGTGTTGCGCAAACGCATCGAGGATAGGTATTCGGATCGATGGGTCCCTGCGCTCAATTCACCTACTGCCGCCGGGCCTGTTGGCGGCTTTGACCTGTAGTTCATGGAGTTAGAAATGAAGCACAAGCAGTTCCAGAAAAGCCTGTTGGCAATCGTGGTCGGCGCAATCAGCACGCAAGTGCTGGCGGTAGAAGTTGACCTCGGGGCAGGCAAAACCCAGTTTGTCAGCGAGACCTACAACGAGTCGCTGATCCTGACCGGGCAGACCACCCAGGTGATCAACTCGACCAACATGCCTCCCGCCGGGCTGGGGGTCGCGGGTACCCATATCCAGGGGTCATTGATCAATCGCGCCGATATTACGCTCAATGCCGACGGCAATACCGTGCGCGGCTTTGCGCTGGACCCGATGTTCTGGACCGGTCCGCTCAACCTCAGCCCGGGCTCTGTGACCGGTGATGTGTTGCAGGCCGGCAACATCCGGATGAACAACGGTGGCGACGAAGGCCTCGAGATCGGCGCGACCACCATTGGCGGCAGCGTGATCAACTCCGGCACGATCAGTTCTACGCCACCTTCGGCGCCTGCACCGTCGCCTGGCTTTATCGGCGGAGGCGAGGGCATCTACCTGCACGGCACCACCATTGGCGGCGATGTATCCAACACCGGCCTGATCGACATGGCGGGCGAAGGCGCGATCGGTATCGTGCTGGACCGTAACAACGCCGACCCGGTGACCATCGGCGGCAAGCTCCTCAACTCCGGCACCATCAGGGCCACCGGCGAGGGCGCTTGGGGGATCGAGGTGGAAACTCCCACCGCCCCACTGCGTATCGAAAACAGCGGCCTGCTGTCGGCCAATGGCGATGGCGCCCGTGGCGTGCTGGTGCTTGAAGGTACTCTGGATTACATCCTCAACACCGGCACCATCGAAGGCATGGGCACCAACGCCGGCGCCTTTGAATTCTCCGGTGCCACGTTCGCCCAGAACAGCGCGACGGGCGCGCGCGGTATCGTCAACCGCGGCATTATCCGCGCCGATGGCACCGCCATCAGCGTTGACACGGCCGACCAGGTCTCGACGTTTGAGATCAACCAGCAAGCCGGTGAGATTCGCAGCAATTCCGGTATCGCCATCGACGCCGGCAACCTGGCCACGTTGAACTGGACCGGCGGCACGATCATCGGTGATGTGCTGAACCTGAACGCGGTGAATATTGACGGCCAGGCCGCTTTCAGCGGCAGCCGCATCATTGCGCCGGTGTCGGTCAATTCGGGCTCGCTGAACCTGTCGGCCCCCGGCACCGCCATCACCGGCAACCTCAACGTTGCCAGTGGTGCCGGTATCGATATGCACCTGGCCGACAGTGTTGTGCCCACCACGCCGTACCTGACCGTCAACGGCACCGCCAACTTTGCCCAGGCGTCGACGCTGACCGTAAGCGCCAACCCTGGCGATTTCGCCAGCACCCACGACGGCACCCAATACACCCTGCTGCAAGCCACCAGCGTGCAAGACAACGGCCTGTCCGTGGCCAGTGCTTCATCGTTGCTGGACGTGCTCAGCTATTCGTCCGACGCGCAAACGGTCAAGGCCGTGGTGGCGGTCAAAAGCAACCAGCAAGTTCAGCAAGACCTGGCGGCTGTGGGCGCCAGCGCGGCGTCGGTCACGGCGGTCAATACCTTCAAGAACGGTGTACTCAGCAAGCTCAGCGCAGACGACCAAGTCTTCCAGGCGCTGGCCAACGCCGGCACCGCGCAGCAACTGGCGAAAATCGGTGACCAGCTCAAGCCGGACGTCAACCGTGGTGCTCTCGACGTGGCGTTGTCGGGGCAAACCGTGGTCAACGGCGCGATCTTCAATCGCCTCACCGACCAACGCGAAAGCCACCAGGTCGGCGGTGTGTGGGTGCAGGGCCTAAGCAGCAACATGGACCAGGACGGTCGCGGCGGTGATAACGGTTATTCGGCCAACAGCAGCGGCATGGCGGTAGGTGTGGATGGGCGTCTGAACGACACCACGATTTTGGGCGTGGCCTACAGCTACCTCAATTCCAATATCCACTCCGACTTGGGCAACAAAACCGACGTCGAAGGGCACGCGCTGTCGTTGTACGGCAACTGGGCCCTGCAAAACTGGTTCGCCGACGGCAGCCTCAGCTATGGCCACAACGAAAACGACAGCAAGCGCCACATCGCCGGCACCACGGCCAAGGGCAGTTATGACAGCAATGTGCTGTCGGCCAGCGTGATCGGTGGTTACAGCTTCAAGCCGTCGCAAGCGGTGGTGATCGAGCCGCGTGTGGCGGCGCGTTATTCCAACGTGCGCATGGATGGCTACGACGAGAAAGGTTCGTCAGCGGCGCTGAGTACGCGTTCGCAACGTTATGAAGTGGGCGAAGTGGGTGCGGGCGTACGCCTGGCCGGCAACCTGCCGATGGGCGCCGGCAGCTTGCAGCCGGAAGCGACCTTGATGGCCTATCACGACCTGATGGGTGACCGCGTGGCGCAAACCTCCAGCTTCGTGGCCGGTGGTTCGGCGTTTACCGTGACCGGTGCATCGGTGGCGCGTGACAGCTACGAGGCCAGCGTGGGCGTGAACTACAACGTGTCGGACTTCAGCGTGGGCGCCAGCTACACGCGCCAGGCGCGCAGTGGTTTTGATGCCGATGGCGTGATGCTCAAAGCGCGCTACGCCTTCTAAACGCAGCACTTCTGTAGTGAGCGGGGCAAGCCCGCTCACTACAGGAAGACCTGTTGGCTGGTTCCCTTGGGTGGTTCAGAGCAACTTGCGCTGCACCGCCTCATCCAGCGTACTGCGCGTCAGCGCCTCCACCACTTCCCGCGTATCGGCCTGGAACGGGATGCCCACAATCAGCACCAGGTGCATCCAGGTGCGCACCGATTCGCTCTTCTTGACGCGGCCCAGTTCCTTGCCGTCCTTGTCCTTGAACACCGTCTCCAGGGTGAAGATGTTCTTCGCCGTGCTCGGAATGATGAAAAATGTGAAGCCGGTGATAAACGCCGATACCGGGCTGTACTCTTCGTTGTTATGCAACGTGGCATCCACGTAGATATCCGAGTCGACCTTATCGGTGCTCACCCGCGAAAAACGGTTGGAGGCGCGATAGGAATCGGCCACGGCCTTTTCCCACAGCACTACCGGCGCGCCGACCGCCGCGTTGCCCGGGCCACCGTTGACGTGGTTCTGCGCCGTGGTGTGCACGTACGCGGTGGGCTTTTGCGCGGGCGCATTGGCGGTCGGCGGCCAGGGCTGAACGGCAGGCAGTTCGTGCTGCGAGTAAGACACGCAACCGGTCAGCAAGACCGCTGTCAGTACCAGGCTGTGTTTGATCAATCCTTTCACGCGTTGCTCCTTGAGATTACGGTTTGGCCAGGTTGGCGGTAGCGGTGTCGAGCAGTTGCCCGACCAGTTTGGTCAGTTGTTGGCCGCCCATCGAAGGCGCCCAATATTGGCCGCTGTACAGGCCAACGTTGTGTTCGAAGGTGATCGAGTCTTTGGCCTTGGCCAGTTCCTTGCCGTTGCGGTCGACGATCACCAGGTCGCCGGCCACGTCGAAGCTGTCCACATAGATCGGGCCGTTGACCCAGATCCAAATGGTCAGCGTCAGCAGCGCGCCGGGCACGTACGCCGGGTGCGGCGCGCGATGGCCCTTGAGGGAGGTCATGTTGAATTTAAGCGTGACGTCCTGCTCGCCCAGGCGCACCGGGTACTCGGTGACTTGCTTGAAGTAACCGGCGCTGCGCACGTACTGGCTGATCTGCGCCGTCAGGGAACTGCTGATGGCCGCCTTGTTAGCCTCGTTGACGTCGGCGGCGCTCACCGTCACGTCGGCGACTTGCGCACTGCGCGGGCTGCTGGCAGATACCGGGTGGAGCGGGGTGGCGATAGGGCCGGTGACGGTGTAGGACACGCAGCCGGTCATCGACAGCGCGGCAAGCAGGGCCGTAGCCCGTAGAAGAGTGTTAAGCACGCAATATCCCTATAAGTGAGCAAGCCGAGTCAGTGTCTCGACCTATTTACGCATAACTTGAGGAGTGTGCGTTACCGCACGCTGGCCGACGAAACACCTTGAGAACCGCTCTCAACCCCGTAAAATGCCGCGACTGTTTAAAGCACGATACTTTTCAGGGACGAATTCAGACATGCGCGCCTTTGCCGTATTCCTTGCCGTCTGCCTATTGGCGGGCTGCGCCTCCAAGCCGGCGTACTACATTTCGCCGACACCGGTCACGATTCCTAAAACAGCCACTTACTGGCTCGACACCTTTGACGTTGAAGTAGTGGGCAAAAATGAGCGTTTTTTGCCGGATGACAAGGTGCGCCAGCAACTGGGCGTCGATCTGGTGAACCGCCTGCTCAACGCCAAGCGTTATGCCTCGAGCAAGGAAAAAGCCGATTACCTGCTGGACATCAGCATCGTCTACACGCGCCATATCCCGGATTCCAAGGGCGGCCTCTCGACGTTGATCGTTGATGACAACACCATTTTGGCCAGTGTCGATTTCAGCTATCAGGTCAAGGTCAAGAAGGGGGGCAGCGAGGTGCTGCACTTTGCCAAGACGCGCGAGAACCTCGTACCCGCCGGTGTGATGGGTGAGGCGCAACAGTGGCGGACCATGGGCGGCATTATCACCAACACCGGTAACTCCAGCGTCGAGCGTTTTTACACCGGCGTGTTGAGTCGCGACATCGTCGATGACCTGCGCGACATCCCGTCTCGCTAACGTTGCCCACTACCGATTTATCTCTCCAGGAGCACCCTGTGAACATACTTTCCAAAACCCTGCTGTCCGGTCTCACCGCCGCAGCCCTGCTGACCGTGGCCGGTTGCGCCACCGAAAGCAATCGCGCGATGCCGGTGGAGCAAGTGGCCAGCGCCCACATCGCCTATTCCGGCGTGCGTGTGCCGATCGCCGTGGGCAAGTTCGATAACCGCTCCAGCTACATGCGCGGCATCTTCTCCGACGGCGTCGACCGCCTCGGTGGCCAGGCCAAGACCATCCTGATTACCCACCTGCAGCAGACCAACCGCTTCAGCGTGCTGGACCGCGACAACATGGGCGAAATCTCCCAGGAAGCCGCGATCAAAGGCACCGTGCAGAAGCTCAAGGGCGCGGACTACGTGGTCACCGGCGACGTGACCGAATTCGGTCGCAAGGAAACCGGCGACCGCCAGTTGTTCGGCATCCTCGGCCGTGGCAAGACCCAGGTGGCCTACGCCAAGGTCGCGTTGAACATCGTCAACATCAGTACGTCGGAAGTGGTGTATTCCACCCAGGGCGCCGGTGAATACGCGCTGTCCAACCGTGAAGTGGTCGGCTTCGGCGGCACCGCCAGCTACGACTCCACCCTCAATGGCAAGGTGCTGGACCTGGCCATGCGCGAAGCGATCAACCGCCTCGTCGACGGCATCAACGCAGGCGCCTGGAACCCGCGCAACTGATTAACAGCATCTCAAGGAGCAGTACACGGATGAGCAAGGCAGTGAAATTAGCGCTGACGCTGACAGCAATCGCGCTGGTGACCGGGTGCCAGTCGGCGCCCCCACCGCTGTACCAATGGGAAAGCTACCAGCCGCAGGTTTACGAGTACTTCAAGGGCGAGCCCAAGGAAGCGCAGGTCGAGGCGCTGGAGCGTGACCTGCAAAAGATCAACGCCAGTGGCCGCAAGGCGCCGCCGGGCTACCACGCCCACTTGGGCATGCTGTACCTGAGCATGGGCAAGGACGACCAGATGGTGCAGGAGTTTCGCACCGAGAAGGCACTGTTCCCTGAGTCCGCCGCGTACATGGACTTTCTGTTGAAAAACGCCAAAGCCGGAGTCGCCACCAAATGAGCCTGTTAAAACTCACCGGCGCCTTGCTGGCCCTGGCTCTGCTCGGCGGTTGCGCAGCGCCCAAGACCATTGATTACACGGCCTACAAACAGGCGCGGCCCAAGTCGATCCTGGTGTTGCCACCGATCAACGAATCGCCGGAAGTGCAGGCGTCCTATAGCCTGGTTTCGCAAGTGACCTATCCGTTGGCCGAAGCCGGCTACTACGTGTTGCCGATTGCGCTGGTGGACGAAACCTTCCGCCAGAACGGTTTGACCACGGCCAACGATATCCAGGGCGTACCGCCGACCAAGCTGCATGACATCTTCGGCGCGGACGCGGCGTTGTACATCACCGTCAGCGAATACGGCACCAAGTACATGCTGATCTCCAGCGACACCGCCGTGACCGCTTCGGCCAAACTGGTCGACCTGCGCACCGGCACCACGCTGTGGACCGGCTCGGCACGGGCCTCCAGCGAAGAGGGCAACAATAACAGCGGCGGTCTGGTGGGCATGCTGATCACCGCAGCGGTCAAGCAGGTAATCAACAGCTCCACCGATGCGGCGCACCCGATTGCCGGTATCACCAGTGCTCGGCTGCTGTCGCCGGGGCAACGCGCCGGGATTCTGTACGGGCCGCGTAACCCCAAGTACGGCACCGACTGAGTTGCCGAACATGCGTTTGCCGGCCGCTGCCGGTCAGCAAACGCTGGCGCCCCGTCAGTTCACCAGAATGTCCTTCGGCCTGATCACTTGCGAGCTCTTGACCAGGAAGTCCGCAGATCGTTTGCCGGCAAGGTCTATGGCGACGAAGTAGCGATGGGTGCTGGGGTTGTAGCTCACGATTGTCTCGCCGGCACGCCCGGTGAATGCCGTCACGAGGGTAAGGCGCGCATTCGCCTTTTGCTCCAGGCCGCGCAGGTCCAGTTTGTCGATGCCGCTGGTGAAGTCCATGATTTCATCCGCGGCTTCAGGCGTGGAGTCGCTGGCGTGGTTATAGACGAATATGTCGGCGCCCCTGCCGCCGCGTAACTGGTCTGCGCCGAACCCACCCGTGAGCCGGTTATTGGCGTCGTTACCGATCATGACGTCATGACCGGAACCGCCGACGGCGTTTTCGATGGTGCAATCACGGGCGATAGAGACATTGCCCTGTAAGCCACCCACATCGGAGAACGAGCCGGCCCTGAGGTTGATGACCTGATTGTTGCCGTAACCCGAAACGTCCAGCGTGTCGTTGCCGGCGCCGTCCCAGATGCAAAAGGCGGCGCTATCCCGGTAGCTTGCGAGGGAGTAGTAATCTCGTCCGCTGTTGGAGTTGAAGCCGTAGGTGTTGTCTTCCCGCCGGGTTTGACGATTGGCGCCGTACAAGGTTTGAGCGGCGCTGATGTCGTCCATCATCGGGGCTTTTGGCTCACCCTCAAGCTGTTTGCCGCTGCTCCGCGCCTCGAAGTAACTCATGACGGTATGGGCTTTTGAGTCTTGTGCGTAGACGCGCTGATCCTCGGACGCGGTGAGGTTGTAGTGACCTGGATGCGTCAGGCCGAGGGTGTGGCCGATTTCATGGGTGAGAGTCGGGCGTTTCACGAAATGCGGGTTGAAAACGGTATCGCCGCTTTTGGAATGGCGCCCGGGAAAAAAGCCTTGGGCGGTCTTTTCGGTGTCTGAGATTTGAAACGACAACCGCCCCTCTGTCTGTGTGCCGTTTTCAGTGAACGCCAAGTTGGCGACATCCCCCCAGGACTGGATGGCGCGCCGGGCCTCTTGTTTTTGAGCCTCGTTGAAGCCGCCGGCGCCCTGCACAAAGCTGTAGGCGATTTCGGTCTGGCCGTTTCGGTTCCAGTCCTGCCACTTACCGGTTCCCTGGGTGAGCTGCTCAATGGCGCGCTGTTTGTAAAAGGACTGCTTGTTGATCCGGGCCACGTGCGGGTCGTCCAAGCGCTGGGTAGCGTCATAGTGGGCGGTTTGAGTGGCAGTGGTGGGCAGGTGGGTGCGGCGGTTTTGTGGGGCCGAGTGCTGCTGGGCCGAGCGCACATAGCGGTGCGGGGTCGAGGGCGCATGGAATGGCCGCAGGGTTGTCCGCGAGGCGGTCTGCCCGGAGGGCCGCTGAGCCGGCTGAGGGGTGGGGGTGTAGGGGTTAAAAGACGGTGTGGAATCTATTCTCAAGGTCGTGGTTCCGCTGGGTTATTTGCACCTGTCCATACGTGATAAAGCCCGCAAGCTTCCTTCTTGCAAGGGCAAAACTGCCAGTGCCAGCGAGAATTTCCAAAGGTGGATGTATGTCCGCATAAAACCTTTTTTGCGGCGTTCATGAGCGGTTGAACAGGGTGTTTGCGGGTGGGCGGCCCCGCCATTTCAGCGCTGACCCCCGTCACTGCCGGGCCGGCGACCATGGTTGGATGTGCTCGGTGCGACCCGCTCGGATTTTTCCAGATTCACCGTTGATTAACCCGAACACCTGACGCTTTGCGTCTGACCTTGTGAGCGAATCATTCACACATGAGGTTAAGCCAATGTCCCGTCCTCTTTCCCACCTGCGTCCTGCTGCCCAAGGCTTTGCCGTGACCCTACTGGTCGCTCTGGCCGGGTGTGGGCTGTCTTCATCGCCTGGCTTGGTCAAACCGGCCGAACCCACCCCAGTCGCCGAGCCGCAGCGCGCGCATGTCGAGGGCGCCTTGGTCAAGCGCATGGCCATGCCCGCACCGATGCAGTTGCAGGAGTCAGCCGCGATGGACTATCGCAGCGAGCCCCGTGAGCAATATGCCAACCTGCCGGACAACCCGGTGCATCGCGTTGCCGAAACGCCGGTCTCCACCTTCAGCGTCGATGTCGACACCGGCAGCTACGCCAACGTACGACGTTTCCTCAACGCAGGCCGCCTGCCGCCCGAAGGCGCTGTGCGATTGGAAGAAATGGTCAATTACTTCCCCTACCACTACGCATTGCCCACCGACGGTTCGCCGTTCGGCGTGACCACCGAAGTCGCGGCCACGCCGTGGAACCCGCGCACGCAACTGCTGCGCATCGGCATCAAGGCGTCCGAGCATGCCGTGGCCGAACTGGCGCCGGCCAACCTGGTGTTTCTGGTGGACGTGTCCGGCTCCATGGACCGGCGTGAAGGCTTGCCGCTGGTGCAAAGCACGCTGAAATTGCTGGTCGATCAACTGCGCGAGCAGGACCGCGTTTCTTTGGTGGTGTACGCCGGCGAATCCCGCGTGGTGCTGCCGCCCACCTCGGGCCGCGACAAGGCCAGGATCCGCAACGCCATTGATCAACTCACCGCCGGCGGCTCCACCGCAGGCGCATCCGGTATTCAACTGGCCTACCAGATGGCCCGCGAAGGTTTTATCGACAAGGGCATCAACCGCATCCTGCTGGCCACCGACGGCGACTTCAACGTGGGCGTCAGCGACTTCGACAGCCTCAAACAAATGGCCGTCGATCAGCGTAAAAGCGGTGTGTCGCTGACCACCCTCGGGTTCGGTGTGGATAACTACAACGAACACCTGATGGAGCAACTGGCCGATGCCGGCGACGGCAACTATGCCTACATCGACAATCTGCGCGAAGCGCGCAAGGTGCTGGTAGACCAGCTCAGCTCGACCCTCGCCGTGGTGGCGCGGGATGTGAAGTTGCAGGTGGAATTCAACCCGGCCCAGGTCAGCGAATACCGCTTGCTGGGTTATGAAAACCGCGCCTTGAAGCGTGAGGATTTCAACAACGACAAAGTGGATGCCGGCGAAATCGGCGCGGGGCATACGGTGACTGCGCTGTACGAAATTGTGCCGAAAGGAGAGAAGGGCTGGCTGGAGCCGCTGCGCTATGCCACCGCGCCGGCCGCTGAAGGTAAAACCGATGAGCTGGCGATGGTACGCGTGCGCTACAAGCCTGCGGCGGGTGGTGACAGCCGCTTGATCGAGCGGCCCGTGAGCGCCAAAAGCACCAAGGCCAGCGATGACCTGCGCTTCGCGGCTGCCGTGGCTGCTTTCGCGCAACAGCTCAAGGGTGACGGCCGCTACACTGGCGGCATGCGTTTGAACGACACCGCCGCGCTGGCCCGCTCGGCACGGGGCGACGACCCCTTTGGCCTGCGCAATGAATTCGTGCAACTGGTGGAATTGGCCCAAAGCCTGAAACACTGATCTGGACTATGACAATGATCCACTGTGGCTGACAGAAAGGAGTTCACCCATTAGATGGCCGTACCCGACGACCCACCCAGCGACGAATCCCTGCTGGCCCGCTACCGCACTGGCGACGCCGCTGCGTTCGAAGCCTTGTATGCGCGCCATCGCCAGGGCCTGTACCGTTTTCTCGTGTCTCTGTGCAACAAGGCCGAACTGGCCGAGGAAATCTATCAGGAAACCTGGCTCAGCCTGATCCGCAGCAGCACCCAGCCACAAGGCCGGGCGAGCTTTCGCACCTGGTTGTTCCAGATTGCCCGCAACCGCCTGATCGATCATTGGCGCAAGCACGGTGTCCACAACCCGTTGCACGACAGTTACGATGAACAACTGCACGCCCAGGCCGACGACAGCGCCGGCCCCGAGCAACAGTTGAGCCTGAGCCGCGACCAGGCGCGCCTCGACGCGGCCTTGCAAGACTTGCCCGAAGACCAGCGCGAAGTGTTCCTGCTGCGTCTGCATGCTGATCTTGAAGTGCCGCAAATCGCTGCGCTCACCCACACGCCGCTGGAAACCGTAAAAAGCCGCTTGCGCTACGCCCAGCAGAAATTGCGTCGCCTGCTGGCCGAGGAGGTACCTGTATGACTGACCCCCGACACACTCCCGACGACGAGCTGATCCAGCATTTTCGCCAGCACAGCACCGGCGAGCCGCCTGCGTCTCTCGACGCTTTCATTCTTAATGCCGCCCGCCGCGAAGCGCCTGCGCCGCAACCGAGCCTATGGCAACGCTGGCTGCACGCCTGCCAACGCCCGCGCTGGCAAATGGCGTTCGCCACCGTGGCCGGTTTGGCGCTGATGATCGGTGTGGTCATGCGTTCGCCAGTGCCACAGCCCAACATCCCCACCGCGACGTTCTCCGCTTTGCACGAAGACGCCGCACAGCCCGCACCACAAGCGTTTTCCGCACCGGCGCCGGCGCCCATGGCACGGATCGCCGCTGCGCCCAAGGCCGAAAGTGCGCCGGTACAGGCTGAAATTGCCGGCGCGCTGGCGGATCAGTCCGTGGCAAAAATGCGCAAGCGCGCGCCCGTTGCGCGGCCTTCGCTGGAGCAAGGGCTGCGGGAAATTATCCGATTGCGTGAGGCGGGCGACAGCAAAGCCGCGGATGAACAGTTACTGGCGTTGCACGCGCGCTTTCCCAACGAAGATCTGCCGGCACGCCTGGAGGCGTTGCAAAAGCGTTGAACCGGCGCCCACAGCAAAGCCCCAGGCCTGCCGACCTGGGGTTTTTTTATACTCCGCCGTGCTGCTGGTACCACGCCACCGTGTCAGTGACCGTTTGCTCCAGCGCGCGAAAACTCAGGCCAAGCTCCTCTTCGCTCTTGCGGTGGTTGAACGAAGTGCGGTGCTCCTCGCGTACCAACAACCGCAGGGTTGCCATGCTCAGCAAGATGGGTTTGCCGGTCAGGTAGGCATAGGTCTCTTGCACGGCGGCCAGCACGTACAGCGCGGGCAATGGCAGTTGCCGGGACGGTGTCTTGACGCCGGCGATGCGCCCCAGCAGCGGGATCAGTTGGCGCATGGTCAAGTTGCGGCCGGCGGCGAGATACCGTTCGCCGCGTCGTCCGTTCTGGGCGGCGGCAATGAGTGCCCAGGCCACATCGCGGGCGTCGACCAGCGAAAAGGTGCCGGGGATCAACCCCGGCAGTTTGCCGTTGATCACATCCTTGACCAACTGCCCCGAAGACGTCGGCCCACGGTCGCCAGGCCCCCACATCCAGCCGGGCAGTACCATGCATGCGTGCATCTGGGGATGGGTTTGCACAAACCTCAGCACCTCTCGCTCCGCGAGGATCTTGCTGCGGTAGTAGTCGTCCGCATCGGCTTCGGCGCGCAGGCATGTCTCGTCGATAGGTGTACCGGGCGCGCCATCGAGCACGGCAATCGAGGAGGTGTGGACAAAGCGTCTTACCCCCGCGTCATAGGCCTGCTGGAGCAGCGCTTGCGTGCCGGCGACGTTGATTCTTTCGAGCTCCTCCCAATGGCTGCCGCCCTTGTAGTTATCGCGAAAGAACGCCGCACAGTGAAACACCGTGTCGCAGCCCCGCATGGCCGCTGCGAAGGCGCCGACATCGGCCATGTCACCCACCACCCGTTCCACTTGCGGCAGGTCGCTGAACTGCTGGTCACCCTTGGACTGCGAGCGCACCAGCGCCTTGACCGCGTAGCCGCGCGCGACCAGCTCGCGTACCAGGTTGTTGCCCAGCAAGCCGGTGGCGCCGGTCACAAAGGTGCTGCGCAAGCGATGGGGGTTCGTGTTCATACAGGCCATACCCAGTGTTTAGAAGGCCGCTAGATATACCGCTGAGACCGCATGTGAAAAACGGCGACTGCTGCATAATGGCTTTGCATATTTGCAGACCAGGGATAAACACAGGTATGGCGTTGCAAGCAAATTGGGATGATCTTCGTCTGCTGTTGGCCGTGTCGCGACGGGGCAGCTTCCTGCAGGCCGGTCAGTTGCTGGGGGTGGCGGCGTCCACTGTGGCTCGGCGCTTGACCCAATTGGAAGCCGCCCTGGGTGAGCCTCTGGTTGAGCGCGGGGTCGAGGGCTGCCGGCTGACGTCGCGGGGGCAGTCTTTGGTGGACGTGGCGCTGGCGGCCGAAGCCGGCCTGCGCCGCCAGAACCTGATTGAGAAGGACGGCGCGCAGGCGGCGCTGAGTGGCACGGTACTGGTCAGTGCCGGCGAAGGTTTTTCGGCCTCGATACTGCAAGCGGCAGAGCGTTTTACCCGCTTGCATCCTGGCTGCACCGTGGAACTGCAGGTCACCACGGACTTCCACAAAATCGTGCGCGGCGTGGCCGACATCGCCGTGCGCACCGCGCATCTGGGCGAGCCGTCGTTGATCTATCGAGCGCTGGGCACGCTCGACTACGGCGTGTTCGCGGATGCCGCTTATCTACAGCGGTGCCCGGCACTCACCCCGGCCACGGCGGCCAGCATCGCCTTGCTGCCGCCGCTGGACCTATTGCCGCACATGCGCGCGGCGAAGGCGGCGGGGCTTGACCATGCCTTGATCCGCGTGAGTTCGTTCAACGTGCAGCTTGAATCGGTAAGGCGCGGCATGGGCGTGGCGGTGCTGCCGCGTATCCTGGCTGAGGGCCTGAGCGAGATTTTCGCGGAGATTGAACTGCCGCCCATGGACGTCTACCTGGTCACCCGGCCCCAGGCGTTGAAACAGGCGCATATCCACGCGTTCTTCACCCTGCTCGAGCAGGTGCTGCGCGAGGCCCTGGCAGCGTAGATAGACCTTTCTAAAGGCTCAAACGCCTCACTACAAAAGCCTCTCTCAGCGCCTTGCGTCAATGATCATGCGCACGGCCAGGCCGGCCAGCACCGTGCCCATCAGCCAGCGCTGCACCCACTGCCATACCGGCCTACCCGCCAGGAACGCCGCGATGGAACCCGCCGTGATCGCGATCACGGCATTGACGCTCACGCTGATCATGATCTGGGTAAAACCCAGCACGATGGATTGCGTCAGCACACTGCCGGGGCCGGTGGGGCTGATGAATTGGGGCAGCAACGACAGGTACATCACCGCGACTTTCGGGTTCAGCAGGTTGGTCACGAAGCCCATCATGAACAACTTGCGTGGCCCGTCGCGCGGCAGGTCCCGCACATGGAACGCCGAGCGCCCGCCCGGCCTCACCGCTTGCCAGGCCAGGTACAACAGGTAGAGCGCACCGCCGAGCCTGAGCGCGTCATACGCATAGGGCACCGCCATTAGCAGCGCGGTAATACCCAGCGCCGCGCAGAACATGTAAACGACAAACCCCAGCGCCACGCCGCCCAGCGAAATCAACCCGGCCAGCGGCCCTTGGCAGATCGACCGCGAAATCAGGTAGATCATGTTCGGGCCGGGCGTGAGCACCATCGCGAGGGAAATCAGACCATACGCCAGCAAGTTGGACAGTTCGGGCATAGGTTGACTCCTGGTGGGTACGCCGTTGCGCGGGTTGGATGCGCCTGATGGTAGGGCGGTCCAAGGGCAGGCGTTAGATACAGATGAGCGGACAAAACGTCATACAGGCGCGGTGGGCAGATTCAAACGTGAGACGCAACGTCTCAGCGTCTCGTGGCGGCCTCGCGTGGCCTGACATGGCGCGTCTCATTGGGCCGCGCCACCCGCCACCTTCGGCGGCCTATTCAAGCGCTCTAGGAAACGGCTGTTCAGGCACTCCAGCGGACCTGGCACCGGCCTTGCTCTGGCTCTGGCAACCTGCCCGATGCGCCGGTACCCACCGTTTCAAGGAGACTTCGCGATGAGCCTTTCGAACACCCCGCAACGCAACATGCGTGCCGCCGTCTGGCACGGCCGCCACGATATTCGCGTCGAAGACGTTCCGCTGCCCGATTCGCCTCCTGCCGGTTGGGTGCAGATCCGCGTGCAATGGTGCGGCATCTGCGGCTCCGATTTGCATGAATACGTGGCCGGCCCGGTGTTCATCCCGGTCGACGCCCCTCACCCGCTGACCGGTATCAAGGGCCAGTGCATTCTCGGCCATGAGTTCTGTGGCGAGATCGTCGAACTCGGCGCCGGTGTGCAAGGTTTCAGCGTCGGCGAACCGGTGGCGGCCGACGCCTGTCAGCATTGCGGCACCTGCTACTACTGCACCCACGGGCTGTACAACATCTGCGAGAACCTGGCCTTCACCGGCCTGATGAACAATGGCGCCTTCGCCGAACTGGTCAACGTGCCGGCCAACCTGCTGTACAAACTGCCGGCGAACTTCCCGGCCGAAGCCGGGGCACTCATCGAGCCACTGGCGGTGGGCATGCACGCCGTGAAAAAAGCCGGCAGCCTGCTCGGGCAAAACGTCGTGGTGGTAGGCGCCGGCACCATCGGCCTGTGCACCATCATGTGCGCCAAAGCGGCCGGGGCGGCGCAAGTGATTGCCCTGGAAATGTCCAGCGCCCGCAAGGCCAAGGCCAAGGAAGTGGGCGCGACCCACGTGCTCGACCCCAACCAGTGCGACGCCCTGGCCGAAGTCCGCCGACTCACCGGCGGGCTCGGCGCCGACGTCAGCTTCGAATGCATCGGCAATAAGCACACAGCCAAACTCGCCATCGACCTGATCCGCAAAGCCGGCAAATGCGTACTGGTGGGCATCTTCGAAGAACCCAGCGAATTCAACTTTTTCGAACTGGTAGCGACAGAAAAACAAGTGCTGGGCGCACTGGCCTACAACGGCGAATTCGCGGATGTGATCGCATTTATCGCCGATGGCCGGCTGGATATCACGCCGCTGGTGACCGGGCGTATCCAGTTGGAGCAGATCGTGGGGCAGGGCTTCGAGGAACTGGTTAAAAACAAGGAACACAACGTGAAAATCATTGTGTCGCCGGCTCGGGTCTGAGGGGCGCAAGTGAGGCAGGATTCATTGTCTGCCTCCTTTGCCCGTCGAAATCACCCTGAGGTCGCGCGTGAGCGTGAAGTGGCGATGACCGCACCGCTGATGATCAACACCGCGGGAATCATCAGGATCGGCCTGGCATCGCTTTGCCCCATGGCAATCAGCAGCAGCGTGGAGAACAGCGGCGCCAGGTAAGACAGCGCGCCAAGCATCGACAGGTTGCCGTGCTTGGTCGCGTGGTCCCAGGCGAAAAAAGCCAGGCCGACCGGGCCCAGCCCCAGGCCGATGATTGCTCCCCACTGGCCTGGGTCCGGCCGCACCGTGGTTTCGAAAGCCAGATGGCAGAGCCCTCCGGCTACCGCCACCAGCCCGCAAATCCCCCCGATGATGCTGCTCGGAACATGGCTGAAGCGCCGATTGAACACCGAATAGATCGCCCAGACCCAGGCGCAGGCAAAGGCAGCGGCGTAACCCATCACCGGCATCGACGCACTGTCATTCCGCGCCCGCAACTGCATGATGAAGGCCGTCCCCGCTAAGCCGAGCAAAGCGCCGAGCAACTGGCGCTTGCGCAACGATTCGCCGGTGGCAAAGCTCGACAACAGCACGATCAACAGCGGCCACAAAAAAGCAATCAGACTGGCTTCAGCCGCAGGTGCGGCTTTCAGGGCAAAGAAATACAACGCGTGATAAACGAAGATACCCGCAAACCCAGTTGCCCACACCGGCCAGGGCTGGCGCCAACTGCTGAACCCGGCAGCGCCACGCAGCCCCAGCATGCACAGGCTGGTCACGAACGCGACCGCGAAGCTCGACGCCAACAACTGAAAGGCCGGGATCCCGGCGGTCAAGGTGGTCAGGAGCGCCAAAGACGCCCACAAAAACACGGCAATCACCCCAATCAGCGTCGCACCGACGGCGCCCTTGGCAAGAGTGATGGATGGGTTGGAAGTGCTCATGCAAACCCCTCTGCGGATAAACCTCAAGCGGGAACAATAGAAAGCTCAGGCGAGCGAGTATTGATCAGACCCGCCAAAAAATTGTTCAGGGCTGCTATTTTTTTTCAGTGGTGTCGCGCTTGTTTACGCACAGCGGCCGGCGTCATGCCGCGCGCTTTCTTCAGCGCATGGGTTAACGCACTCTGGTCGGCGTATCCGGCGCGATGCGCAATATCAATGATCGACAAAGACGTCTGGCGCAGCAGGTCAACGGCCAGATTCAAGCGCAAATTCGCGATATGCGCGAACGGGGTTGTATGCAGATGCTGCCCAAACAACACATATAATCGCCGTTCGCTGGTGCCCGCATAGCGCGCAATATCACGCACTGTCAGAGCGTTGCCCAGGTGCTGCTCACTATAGGCCAACGCCTTCGCGAGAATAAGCTGCCCAAGGTCATTCGGCGCCACGTCGGGCTGTAGCAAAGAGTCCAACAGCAACCGACTCCATGACTCGGCCATCGCTAGTGAACCGATCAACCGTGCCCCGTTGCTGCTGGCGTAATCGAGCAAATGCCGTATATCCGGCCTGACCGCAAAAAAGCGCTTGTCATTGAGCAGGTCAAATTCCGCGGCAGCGCTTTTATGCGCTTCGCCACGGTCAGTGGGCACATCCACCACCAGGAAACTGTTATGGGTGTCGGCCAGAAAGGTATGCCGGGAGCCCGCAGAAATCACCACGCCCTGGCTGGCATCGACCTTGCCACCTCGCCCGTCGACTTCAATCTCCATCGACCCGGATTGGGAGAGCACTATTTGATGGAAGTCATGCTGGTGAAGCTCGACCTGACCGGAGTAGGAGCGTAGCCAGAGAGCGAAGGGTTGGGGGTTGGGGGTGCTCATCCGTGGGGGCTCCGGAGGGTGAGGGGGTATCGTACGTTAGTGGTTTGTTTGGATGCCAGGCTATCGTTGGGTGGGATTTGTGGAGGGGAGGTAATGGGGAGCTGCAGAAACAAGAAAGCCCGCACGGGGCGGGCTTCTTGAGGGGTTTCGTAGACTGTCTGAGACAGCCCGAGACTGCTATATGGTGCCCCGGCGTCGTTTGAACTGGACGGTAAGATGCCCGGTTTATAAGGGTTCTTTTGCTGGTGTCTCGGTTAGGCATACACGTGGGCATACACGCCCCTCCGTGCTGGGTGTGCATCTTGCTTGAAATACGTCTGTATGCCCAGGTCTAGCACTGGTAATGGTCCTTGATCATCCTATCGAAATAAGTACCTTTCGAGCCGGCACCCATTAGGCCCTGATGGATGTTAGGTGGGACGTGGCAGTAGTCGTAAGTACGCCCTTGCTTGAACGTGATTTTCATCCTGCCTGTAGCTGGGTCATAGCCGACAGCTGTGATCGCCGTCGAGTTGACACGAACCATATCCATAGCGCTTTCCCTACCCCTGATTGATGACGTTCTCTGTTCTGATACTAGTCGGTGTTTCGTTCGGCGGTGCCATTGCGTCCGTGCGAAAGGTGGGCGGGGCCGAAAAGCTGCTGGGGACCCTGAGGTTTTTCTTCCAGCACGGGGCATGAAACCCGCGGGATCGAGTTAGTGGGAGGCATTGGAAGTTACTGAAATTTCAATCGTTGAAATTGAAAGGATCTTGAAGAAAAAGGGCCATCGTTACAGCTTCGGTAAAGGTGGCTGTATCTGTTGCTGATAGTGAACAGCTGCATAGCGTCAACCACGGTAATGGGTGTCAACCACGTCAACCTGTCAACCAACTTAAAAAATCCAGCCGCTAACACGAACGCGCGGGTTTCATGCCCCGTGTCTATCCGAAATGCCCAGGGTCCCCAGCGATATTCCGATTCATAGTGCAAACGTACTGGTGAACAGCAGTTCACCCGGTTCACCTGTTCACTAAGCTGGGCACTTTTCCGCTAACACGATGACGCGGGTTTCCGACCCCGTATCCACCGAAATCCCCAGGGTCCCAGTCGATGTCGGCGCCTCGGTCGATGCATCTCCCCAAACCATCTCCCCAAGCGTCCTGGCGTTCGGGATCTCGCGTTCGAATCTGCATTAGTCGATACCAAACCAGTGTTGCTTTCGCTGGAGGCGCTAGTACCGATGGGGTGTTGGGGTCGAAAAGACGTGTTACAGGTGTTGCTGGTGTTACGATTGATGTTAACTAGCTGAATTTATTAGGCTTTATTTGTGTTACACAGCGTTCATATTTCACGTGCGTTGGGTGTTACAGGTCAAATAGGTGTTACAGCAGTGTTCACAATATTGGTAAACCGTCGACCCCAATCGGCCAATAGTTACCGCTGGCGAAGGGAGAAAGCGGACACTCCGGAAAACGCCGTCTTTTCCCGCTTTTTAGCGATTGGGGCGTCGAAGAAACTATAAGCGATGCTGTCTCTGCTTTTTCTTGCCGCCGGCAAAGTAGTAGAGTTCTCCTGCTATAGGTTGAATACTTCGATTGCTCTCGACATCGTCTTTGCCCCGACACCCTTAACCTTGGACAAAGAATCCTTGTCGAGTCTTCCACACTGAACTCGTGCTTTGATGATTTCTTTCGCAGTATTTCGACTCACGTCCAGCAACGCCTCAAGTTCGTCAATAGTCGCTGCGTTAACATCCAAAGTAGTCGTGACCTTTTGCGAGGCACCCATGTACTCCAGCAGATCTGCAATTACGAGATATGTATGAAAAACCGCCTTAACGGCTTCAATTTGCTCAACATCAGCATGAACCCCTTTGTTAGTTATTTTGTTTGTTTTTTCAAGCCAAGAGCCAAGAAAATCGATATGAGTCTTGGCTAAATCTCGATTGCTTTCTGATTCAATAGCATTGTCCATGAAAGCCCAAAGTCTATTCACATACTGACCTTGACCAAGAGTCCGCCCTTTATGGGGGATTTGATTTGCAGGATAAAGCTCGTCAGCTAAGCCCTCTAGAAGCCGTCGGCACGACGTTAACGCTTGCGACCACTCTTCGGCCTTTGACGCAGATACTGAACGAAAAGCTATCATTAGCTGCTCAGCTAACAATGGGTTCAGATCGAGAAGTTTGTCATCGACGACTATTTTTAGTAAATCAAAACTATTACTGACCGTTCCCGAAAACCGTAGCTTGTTATAAAGTTCCGAAGCAAACTCATGCGCTTTCCTGCGAACATAGCTAAGATGATTATATAGAGGTGTTTTATAATAGGTTCCGTCGTTACCTTTCTTGGTGCGGGCGAGATCGGAGTATCGCTCTTCGATAAAGCCAATACTCAAATAACCACCGCCTGCCGCATGATTTTTTAGTGTTAGTTCTTCTGAAACTAAGTGCAGTCCTCGTTTTAAGCCAAGTCTCTCAAGCTTTTCGAAAACTTTATCAATTTCTTGCTGCTTAACCTTATCGCTAGAGTAATCGCTTTTAGTTGCGACCGATAATAATTTTTGCATTCCGTCAACATATTTATGATCGCCAAATTGAATCTGGCACCATATTTTAATGTCGGCGTTATCAAGCAGTACTGCTGCGCGAGATAATTTCTGTACTGACGAAAAAACCGAACCCTTAGGTGACTCTAAATCCTTTAAAGCCTGTTCCAATAAATTCAAAGCTTCAGCTTTCTGCGTCATGGCTCACTCATCAGACTAAAGGTTAGGGTGGGTTTTTCTGTGCAAATAGTACGCGGATCGGAACCCCCGAGGTAGGGGCGACTTACATTGGACATCATTGGTGTCTTGTTTGAATGCATTTGACTGAATGTGATCATGGGCGTCCTCGGCTTGGATCGATGGGCATCGGCGACTTTTGACCCGGTTCAGTCAGTCCAAAGGGGGCAAGAAAGAAAACCCCGACATTTCTATTCGTACAGCTTCTTCTAGCGTGCGTGGTTCGCTTCACCGAATGCTTAGATCATTGCAATCGGATCCAACCCCCTGTTAATCTCGCCCACGGCTTACGGGCAGATTTTGGGTCGCGTATCGCGACCAGTGAAACCATTGTCCGAAAGGATTGCCCTTGTGGAGACTTGTCGATTCTTGACGGTCCTGGCGGTGCGTAGGAGTGCCCGTAAGCCATTTTTTAATTCTGAACATAAGTAGAGTAGTGCAAATGATCAGTGCCCTTCGTGACGCGAAGACAAAGCCGCAGCTTGCGTTGCTCTTGGGAATTGATGCTTCATTTCTTACTAATGTTCTTTACAGGTTAAAGCCCTCTAGTCAGTATAAAAGTTTCACTATACCGAAAAAAAGCGGCGGTGTTCGTACGATTTATGCTCCGTCCGAAGAGCTTAAGTCACTTCAGAGGGCCCTTTCTAGCTTATTGCAGGACTGCCAGCAGGAAATATATAAGTCCAAGGGGCCGAAGTTTAAGTCAACTCTCTCGCACGGCTTTGTTCGCGAGCGCTCTATTATGACGAATGCCGTTATGCACTTGAACAAAAAGAGTGTTTTGAATATTGATTTGAAAGATTTTTTTGATCAGTTCAATTTCGGCAGGGTTCGAGGGTTTTTTATTTCGAACACGAACTTTCAGCTAGATCCGGCAGTGGCAACAGTAATCGCCCAAATTGCATGTTACGATAACAAACTTCCGCAGGGGAGTCCTTGTTCTCCTGTTATATCAAATTTGATAACGCACTCCCTTGATATTAGATTAGCCTCATTGGCGAAAGATAACTCATGTACATATACAAGATATGCCGACGACATTACGATATCAACCCGTGAAAAAGACTTTCCGGTTAACCTGATGTCAGAAGAGGCGGGAGAGTATACCCCTGGGAAAAAGCTTGAATCTGAAATTAGGCGTGCAGGATTTGAAATTAATCATAAAAAGACAAGAATTCAGTACAAGGACTCGCGTCAAGATGTGACTGGGCTGATAGTCAACAAAAGGCCTGGAGTTAAGTGCGAGTACTGGCGCACGGTTAGATCACAATGTCATGCGCTTTTTAATACGGGCGAATTCATCGAAAATGAATCAAGCAATTCTGAAAAAGGAAATGTATTTGTTCTCGAAGGAAGGCTCAATTTTGTCGACCAAATTGACTATTTTAATCGGAAGCGAAGTAAGCCAATACTGAATCCTGAGTATCAACTTAGTGATCATGGCTCTAAAACTCGCAGGCTATTGAGTGGGCGCGAGCGGACATTTAGTAGGTTTCTTTACTACAAAATGTTCTACGGTAACGCCAAGCCGACTATTTTGTGCGAAGGCAAAACCGACAATGTTTATTTAAAAGCAGCTTTAAATCGATTGGCTGCGGGTTTCCCTAGATTAGTGAAACCCAAAAATGGTAAAGATCCGTACGAATTGCTTGTCCAGTTTTTTAATTACACAGAGCGCACAAGGTTTTTGCTTGAGCTTTCAGGGGGCACTCCATATCTGCGTGAATTCATTGCAAGTTTTGATGAGCATTTCAACTATTTCAAAGCGCCTGTGCCAACTCGGCCTGTAATTATGGTGTTTGATAATGATGATGGTTTCAAGGTAATTGAATCGGTACTGAAGGGTAAGAAGGTCAAGCCTGTTGTTTATCCGAACACTCTGGCGGCAAGCGATTTCCGTAACTCAGACTTCATTCATGTTATCCACAATCTATACATTGTATTGACTCCGCGAGCAGCTGCAAATGGTGACACTGCAATTGAAGATTTATTTCCGCAGGCCGTCAGGGATGTAAAGCTTGGCGGAAAAGGGTTCACTAAAAAAAACAATATTGACAAGGATACAGAATACGGTAAGGAGTTTTTCGCAAGTAAAGTTGTAGTGCCCAATAGAAATAACATCGACTTTTCAGGGTTCGATATCTTTTTAAAACGAATCATGCAGTGTATCGAGCACTTTGACACTGTAAAGCCGACTAAACCTTAAGTTAGCGATGGTGTCCTATCTGTCTGGCATTTAAATATCAGCGCCGTTCCTTAGTTTCGGCGACTAAAAACGAGAGTGGCGATAGAGAACATCACTGAAAAAATGACCTAAGGTCAGACGCTTCCTAGGAATAATTGTTAACATCATTGCTAATGCAATCCACTCCGGTAGGCGCTCACTCTAAAAAACTTCGGATTAAGTTATTTCACTGCTGCGCTGCTTTTCTTTGAGGCTCTCTTTGGCTGGGGCTAGACTATCAAGACAAGATTTAGTCAGCGTCTCATGCTCCACTATCATCACCTCCAGCGCTTTTCCAATGATTTGAAATTTTTCAGACGCCTCTTCATTCTCAGCCCTGTCGGCGATATGAGATGCAGCAACGCAAAAAAAGAGGATCGAGTGAGTCGCGAGGTAATACGCGAAAGAAATTTTCTCTGCCAATTGCCCTTCAAAGTATTCGTTTCTTTCCTCCTCGCTCACAGGAAGCTTCTCACCCAGGAAACGATTAAATATATCGTTGCTGAAACCATGTATAGAGTCCGAAGCAGGAGCAAATAGGATGTGATAAAAGTGCTCGTATCCAGCATCTCTAAATCGACTGTATGCGTCCGGCCAACCTTTGACGTTTTTGGGATCTAGATCCCCGAACAGATTTTTCATGACGTCTAGGGACTGTTCAAAATCACTTGACCGTTCAATAGATTCAACGTTATTGCTTTCTTTTGCATAACGATGCCATTTTTGGGCCCGGATCTTGGACGTTTTTAGGTAATTGAGCAGGATAGATTTAGGTCTGCTTGATGTGGGGTCTTTGCTAAAAAGAATCAAGTTTATTGAGTTTTCGAGCGACGACCTAGAAAGCGCTTCGGCTGCAGAGTAACTGCCAATCTTTAAACTCTGAAGGATTCCGATGTTTAAATCGGCAATTATATCGGCTGTGGTGTAGCAGCACACTTTTGATACAAATTTAAAGGTGCCAACTCCGTCTAGGCTTATGCTATGTAGAATCTCATCGATTTGATACTGTAGCTTCTCAAGTTCGGGCAGGTGACGCTTGTGTTCAAGGTGCGGTTTTGTGAAGAGTTCTTTGCGATTGTAGTTGTCTACAGTCATTTTTCAGTCGACTCTTGATATGGAATATTAATAAATCGAGGGCGATAGTGCATTCAGCTATCTGAGTAAGCTGGGGCGCCTATCTATCTCATCGACCGCGTGACGCGATTGTGAACCGAATGTTAGGTTCTTACAAAAGTCTTTCTCAAGCATTCACCTTTGGCAAAATCGGCCGCTAGTTGAACGACGGCTTTTTGCCGTTTCGTGAGCTAAGCTGCGTGTGCGTGCTGTATGCCAACACGAACGAGATTGCAGGTAGCATGAGTGCCACGTTCAACACCCTTATGAAGAAGGCTCCGAAGGTTTGAAAAGCCCGGTGAGCCATTAGGAGTAGGAAGTATGGATTGCTACCTGTGCAGCGAGCCTCTGACGCCTCAAAACGATTCTGGTGAACACATCATCCCTAACTCAATCGGCGGGATACGTGAGGTTAAAGGCTTCATCTGTCGAGCGTGCAATGGTAAGGCCGGGGAGACGTGGGATACAGATCTAGCCAAGCAATTAAACAAGCTGGCCTTGTTCTTCCGTGTCGTGCGTGACAGAGGCGAGAACCGTGCTGAGGTCATTGAGACGACTGCTGGCGAAAAGCTGATCTACGATAAGAATTCGTTGAAATTCTTCGCGCCAGAGATCAAGAAGGAAGTGAAGGAAGATGGCGTTCATTTTCAAATCAGCGCCAATGACATGAAACAGGCCCGTCAAATCGTGACTGGCTTGAAACGCACCTATCCCACGCTGGATGTCGAGAGGACCTTAGCCAGCGCGACAGCACAGCCCAAATACCCTGATGGGTATTTTCACTTCGAATTCAGCTTCGGTGGCCTGAGCGTTGGCAAGTCGTTCGTGAAAACGGCTCTAGCTCTGCTGTCTGCGAACGGTATCAACCCCAAGATCTGCGAGCGAGCGAACGCCTATATCTTCAATGATGGTGAACCGTGCTTCGGCCACTACTACCACCATGACCTGCTCATCAACCGCCCAGTCGGCGTGCCCGTCCATTGTATCTGCGTGAAGGGCAGCAAGTCCGCGCGGACGGTTCAAGCGTATCTCGAATATTTTGGCATCGTCCGAATCGTTATCTCGCTGAGCGCAGATTACGAGGGTGATGATTTTAAGCATTCGTATGCGATAGACCCAACCAAAGGTCAGGAATTTCCTGTCGATTTCGACTTGGATTTTGACGAGTCAGAGGTTAGAAAAATCTATGAGTATCAGTTCTACGATTCGCAGGTAGCTTTGGACTGCCTGCACGCTGTCCTTCCCCATGAGATCCAGCGGCAGCAGGAGCAGCATCTAGAAGAGGTTTTTGCCAACTCAAGGAAAGCGATGGAACGTCGTTTCGCGGGTAGTGACCACGTAGACCCTGACGAGTTTATTGAAGCTTATGTAGAGAGTCTTACGCCCTACATCCGTCATCTGGCCAATGCCGGACGCATCAGACACAAATAGCCAAGAAGCCAGACGAGCACTGGGCGCTAGGGGAATATTCGTTGCAGCTTCTTCTTGTAGGTGTTGGCTGCAAGGTGTTCGCAGATTGCAACTCCGACAACTGAGTAACCGCGACTGATGGGAGGAAGTATTGGAAGCGAGAGAAGGAAGAGATTGCCGGGTCTGCGGGGATGTTTGCCTGATCTGAGGGAAGTGTAGAAGTGTAGAAGTGTAGAAGTGTAGAAGTGTAGAAGTGTAGAAGTGTAGAAGTGTAGAAGTATGGAGGTGCGCATCATTTCCAAACAGGAGATGAGGTAATACTAAAGCTGGTGCGTCGAAGCTGTCTGCCCAATTTGAATGCAACGGAAGCTTTCGCGAGCTTCCGCTTATCCTCATTATGTAGTGGTCAACTAATCCCGGACACGACGTTAAGTTTTTCCTCGGCCCGCGCTGGGGCCAACCCATCGTTGAATTGATGAGGCCTAATCCAGTTATAGCGATGCATCAAAAAATGGCTGATATCGC
>Ga0207650_10000484_pt1 | contig 33197 bp, 26 predicted proteins | sample KBSS63metaG_FD_184325 | JGI IMG/M metagenome (GOLD analysis project Ga0207650, IMG submission 184325) | Switchgrass rhizosphere microbial communities from Kellogg Biological Station, Michigan, USA - KBS S6-3 metaG (SPAdes) (version 2) | ecosystem: Host-associated > Plants > Roots > Rhizosphere...
TGGTTTACTGCTTTCAATCGTCGGAATCGCGCTGCTCACAAAATTCATCCCGCCCAACATTTCGCAGGTTAAAGCAATCACACTCGACGCTCGCGTACTCGGCTTCACGCTTTTGATCTCGCTTTTGACCGGAGTAATTTTTGGGCTCGTGCCGGCGCTCCAGGCATCGATGTTCAATCCCAACGAAACTCTGAAGGAAGGCGGCCGAGACTCAACCGCGGGCAGTCGCGGCAATCGCATACGTGGCTTTCTCGTGATTGCCGAAGTCGCGGTGTCGTTGGTCCTTCTCATCGGCGCTGGGCTTTTAATCAATAGCTTCCTGAGGCTGCGCAGCGTCGACCCCGGTTTCAAGTCAGAAAATTTATTGACGATGAAAGTCGTGTTGTCGCCCTTGAAGTATCCCGACCTGGCGCGGCGTTCAGCGTTCTATACGAATCTGATCCAGCGCGTTGAAGCGCTACCCGGAGTTAAGTCAGCGGCGGTGACTACGAATCTGCCGTTGTATCGACAGGGTAATTCGACCGGCATTGAGATTGAAGGGCGACCCTTGCCGCCGCCGGGACAGGAAATCATCATCGCCACGCGCGTCGTCAGCCCGCACTATCTCACGACGATGGGAATTCCTTTGCTGAAGGGAAGACAGTTTGGTCCTGAAGAGACGGAAAAGATGCCGGGCGCGGTAATCATCAGCGAATCAATGGCGCGGCGTTACTGGCCCGGTGAAGATGCGCTTGGCAAACGCCTGACGCCCGGAAGAAATGCGGGCCCGGACGATTGGTTTCAGATTATCGGAGTTGCAAAAGACGTGCGGCAGTTTGAGTTGAACGCAGAGCCGAAGCCGCAGATGTACCTTCCCTACGTGCAAGCCGACTTTTTTGCGCCGCGCGATTTGGTAGTAAAAACTGATGTCGATCCGATCGGCTTGGCGGCGACTGTCCGCCGGGCGGTTTGGGAAATTGACAAAGACCAGCCCGTCTCAGACATACGAACGATGGATGAGATCGCGGCGGAGTCAGTCGCGCGACAACGCTTTAGCATGCTGTTGCTGACCATCTTTGCTTCGGTGGCCCTCGTGCTCGCGGCGGTGGGAATTTATGGCGTGATGAGTTACTCGGTTACGCAACGCCGTAGCGAGATCGGCATTCGCATGGCTTTGGGAGCGCAGAAGAGCGATGTCTTGAAACTCACGGTGGGCCAGGGACTGAAACTGGTGCTGGTCGGCGTGGCCTTTGGAGTCGCTGGATCTTTTGCGCTAACGCGCTTGATGACGAGCTTGCTGTTTGGCGTCGGCGCCACCGACCCGGGAACGTTCATAGTGATTTCCGTAGTGCTGGTGAGCGTGGCGCTGTTGGCGAATTACATTCCGGCGCGACGCGCGACCAAGGTCGATCCACTCGCCGCGCTGCGATATGAATAATAATTCGTAGGGGCACGGCATGCCGCGCCCCGCAAGAGTAGCCACAGAGACACAGAGACAAAGAGGACGGTGAGCAGCGCGGAGGTTTTCTGGCTTGAGTTTTTACCTAAACGATCACCTTGGCGCTTGGCGTTATTCTTTTAATCTCGGTGTCTCTGCGTCTCTGTGGCCCGTGCCCCGACCTTGAGCCCGGAACACTTGATCGCGTATTCTCAAGAGCGTCTTCCCACGCGCAAAATCCTCCCCGTCTAAGGTAGCGCGGCCAACATTCAGTACGTTTACAAAAATCTGTTCTAACGAATACCCATGCCATTCACTCGTATCAATTTTCCTTTACACGTTTTCGCCTTCAGCATCTGTTGTTGCCTCCTGGTTATGGCGGCGTCGCTGGCGATGGCCCAGTCGAATAACTTTGCCGGCAATGCGCAGCACACCTCGGTTTACGACGCGCCCGCGCAGTCGCTGAACCTAATCAAGTGGAGCGCGAGCGTTGATCTAAACAACACCGGCGCCCTCATTCACTATGGCGCTCCACTGATCACGGCGGCGAACACGGTTATCGTTCCTGTAAAAACCGGAGCGACCGACGGCTTCCAGGTCCGAGCTTTCAACGGCGCGACGGGTGCGCTCAAGTACACGCTCGCGACTGATTACACGCTGCCGACTCACAACTGGATTCTCGCGTATAACCCCGCGCTCGCTACCGGAGCCTTTGGCACGCGCCTTTACTACGCGGGCGCTGGCGGTACGATCTGGCACGTGGACAATCCCGACTCGAATACGCCGGGCATTCCCGTGCGTCACGTGTTCTACACGTCTCTGGCTAACTACAACGCCAACGCCGCCGGCTACAACAGCACCATCTTCGTAAACACTCCAATCACTTCCGACGCGAGCGGCAACATTTTCTTTGGCTTCCGCGTGCAGGGAACTGCGCCCGCTCCTCTGAACACGTCGCAAAGCGGCTTCGCCAGAATCGATCCAAACGGGAACGTTAACTTTGTGTTGGCCGGCGCCGCGGCAAACGATGCGCTGATCGAGCGCGATAGTCATAACGTCGCGCCTGCCATTAGCAACGACGGCACGACTGTTTACGTCGTCGTCAAGTGGGCCACGAACACCCGCTACTGCTATCTGCTGGGTTTGAACGCAACAACGTTGCAGACCAAGTACGCCGTTTTTCTCCGAGATCCGCGGGGCGGCGATCCGGCCGGCGTGCCCGAAGACGGCACGGCATCGCCGATGGTGGCGCCCGATGGCGACGTCTATTTTGGAGTTATGGGAAACCCCTCAAATGGTTCGCGCGGTTTCCTGCTGCGATTCAGCGGCGACTTGTCGGTAACGAAAACGCCCGGCGCATTCGGTTGGGACTACACCGCCGGCATTGTGCCCGTTCCCGGTTCATCGTCCTACCGGTTGTTCGTTAAATACAACGACTATGCAACTGCAGACGGGAGCGGCGTTAATCGAGTGGCGCTGCTCGATCCCAATACCACGCAAATCGATCCGCACTCATCGGCGCCGGGACTGGTGGAAATGCGCGAGGTGATCACCGTGATTGCGCCAACGCCCGATCCGGAGTCGCAACCGGCTTTTCCCTACGCGGTGAAGGAGTGGTGCATCAACGCGCCCGCGGTTAACCCGTCAACGAACAGCATCTTCTTCAACAACGAAGATGGCCGCGCCTATCGCTGGAACCTGACGAACAATTCGCTCGACCAGGCCATCACACTGAACCAGGGAATCGGGCAGCCGTATGTTCCGACTGTCATTAGCCCGGATGGGACTGTCTACACACTCAATGGCGGAACTCTGTTTGCCCTCGGAAACAACCCGGAAGTGAAGGTTACCCTCAGCTCGTCATCGCCCGATCTGCGTCAAACTGTCTTTGGCGAACCCGTCACGTTCACGGCTACCGTTAGCGGGCAAACTCAACCGACGGGGAGCGTGACTTTTTCCGATACCACTTACAACGGGCTGACTGCCGAGACGATTGTTTTGGCCACGAATGTTCCGCTCGATGCTAACGGAAACGCAACAGTTACCACTTCGTCTCTTGCGGCCGGGGGAAATTATCTCGGCAGTCATTTCATCACCGCCATCTATAGCGGCGACTCGAATCACGCTTCCACTTTTGCCACGATGATGCAGAAGGTCCACGCCAAGGCGACGACGACCGTTGTCACGGCATCTCCGAACCCTGCCGGCACCGGGCAGTCAATCGTATTAACCGCCACCGTCTCCGGAATTCCTTCAGGCATACCGACGGGGATGGTCACGTTTCGTAATGGTCCAACCGTGCTGGGCCAGGTGCCGCTGAATTCCAGCGGCGTCGCGTCGATCACTCTGCCGAGTCTTCCTACCGGCGGTTACAGTATCGGCGCTTACTACGCTTCCGACACGATCTTCGCTACCAGCGAGGGATTCACGAACCTGCTCGTAAATCCTCCGACTGTGCAGTTGAGCGCATCTTCCTACGCCGTCACTGAAGGAACGAACACACTGACCGTGCAGGTCAACCGCCTCGGCGACACCAGCAGCAGCTCCACGCTTGACTACTCAACCAGTGATGCGTCTGGCGCCAACGACTGCAATGCAATTAGCGGCAAGGCGTCATCGCGTTGCGACTACCTGGTAACGCTCGGCACCTTGCGATTTGCCGCGGGCGAGGTTTCCAAAACGATCTCGATTCCAATTGTCGACGATGTCTACGCGGAAGGCGATGAAACGTTTCTCATCACGCTCAGCAATGTTAAGGGCGCGCTGACGGGTTCACCTGCCAGCGCGACGCTCACCATCCACGACAACGAAACGGTGAACGGCGTCAACAACCCGATAGACGACGCGGCGTTCTTCGTGCGACAGCACTACGTCGACTTTCTCAATCGCGAGCCGGACGCGGACGGGCTGGCGTATTGGACCAACCAGATCACGCAGTGTGGTTCGGACGCGGCCTGCGTTGAGATCAAACGAATCAATGTTTCCGCGGCGTTTTTCCTGTCGATAGAGTTTCAGGAGACGGGCTATCTGGTCTACCGAGTTTACAAGACCGGGTTCGGCAATTTGCCCGGCGCGCCGGTGCCGGTGAGCTTCACGCAGTTTTTGCGCGACACGCAGCAGATTGGACAGGGAGTGCAGGTGGGCATCGGAAACTGGCAGGCGCAACTGGAAGCCAACAAACAGGCGTTTGCGCTCGCATTTGTCCAGCGTTCGGATTTTCAGGCGGCATATCCGGGCATGCTCACGGCCGATCAGTTTGTGACTCAACTGAATAACAACGCCGGCGGCGTGTTGTCTCCGGCGGAGAAGGCGAATCTGATCGCGACGCTGGGCCTGACGCCGGACGACTTCGCGAAACGAGCTGTGGTGTTGCGGGCGATCGCAGAGGATGAAGACTTGCGCAACGCTGAACGGAATAAGGCGTTCGTGTTAATGCAGTACTTTGGTTACCTGCGCAGAAATCCAAACGACCCACCGAACACGAATTTCGATGGCTACAATTTTTGGCTCGCCAAGTTGAACGACTTCAACGGCAACTTCGTTAACGCGGAAATGGTCAAGGCGTTTATTAGCTCGATTGAATACCGGCAGCGGTTTGCGCCGTGAGCGGTAAGCAGTGAGCAGTGAGCGGTAAGCAGTGAGCGGTGAGCTGTAAGCAGTGAGCTGTAAGCGGAGCGCGAAAGGCAGAAAACAAAAGCATTTTCTATTTTCCATTTGAAATTTCTCATTTGTCATCGTCAGCAGCGTTTCGTCATAGCACGCTTCTGTTGCCAAAGTAGCACTGCTTCCATCGCCAAAGTAGCACTGCTTCTGTCGCCACGATGAGGCGACGACACTCCGCTCTTCTGCGATGACAAATGAAAAATTTAAAATGGAAAATGAAAATGTCTTTTGCTTCCTGCCTACTGCCCACTGCTTACTTCTCACTTCCCACATGCCAGCAAACTCCGGCAAGGTCGATAAAGTTCACCTCGCGTCCCCAGGGAAAATCCGCGGGCGGCTTAATTCGCAGCCCTGGAAACTTCTTCGGCAGTTCCTTCCCGGATACTGTCAGCCACCAGGCATCGAGGTCGGGCACGTCCAGCCGGATCATAAAATTGCCGGCGAATTCTTCGTTATCAAACTTCTGCAGAATGAAGCGCGCGTTGCCATTACGAAACGCGGCGTAGCCATCGCTGGCCCAAACTTCTTCAAAACCCAGCTCAACAAACAATCGCCGGCTCGCTTCGAAATCGCGACCGCTCGGGACGAAGGGCAGCAGGGCTGATGCGCTTAGTTCAGACATGATCGAAATCTCCTCATGCGTACTCGCTGGGAACTAGTGTAAAGCAAAATGTTAGTTTGCGATGATGACCGGCATTCAACGCGCGCGCAAACTAACAGTTTGCGTTACAAACTGCCAACGTAGTTAAGTACGGTATCGGGCACAGTGTTCGCGGTTGGATACGTTATGCTCGGCTATCGACGCGCCCGGGGTGGGCATCCGCAGTCAATTTGCCTGGACTCCAACAAGCGAGTAGAGTGTAGCTGACCTCTTCAGGACACCAGTTTTTGTTCTTTGGAATTCAACACTCGCCATCGGGAGTTGCCAGTCAACACCTCCTTGTGCCGTCTGCTGTGTTTCGAAACACGCGACCCAAGGAAAAACCGATGCGGAATCTCGCGCCCCTTCCCACGATTCAGAACAGTCTACTTGCCGCTCTGCCGGAAGAGTTTTATCAACGTCTCTCGCCGCATCTGGAACCAGTCGCGCTTGAACACGCGGCCATCCTTTATGAAATGGAAGCGCCGATCGACTACTTCTACTTTCCTTTTGACGCCGTGATTTCGCTCGTGACGCAGATGAAGGACGGCAGAATTGTCGAGGTAGGCTTGGTTGGCAATGAAGGTATGACGGGGCTGGCTGCCCTCTTTGGTCAAAAGGTTTCAGCCGAGCGGGCCATCGTGCAGATACCAAATGGCGGCATGCGCGTGAAAGCGGCGGTGATTCTCGATGAATTCAAGCGCCAGGGCGAGGTGCATGACGCTCTTCTTCATTATGCGAATTCCTTCATGCGCCAGGTTGCGCAGACGGCGGCGTGCAACGCTTCACACACAGTTGAGGAACGACTGGCGCGCTGGTTGTTGATGTGCAAGGACCGCGTGCGCTCTGACGAGCTGAACCTCACGCAGGAGTTTATTGCGGAGATGCTGGGAACCAGGCGAGCGACTGTAAACGTTGCTGCCGTCACCTTACAGACTGCCGGTTTCATTAAGTATAACCGCGGGCGAATCAAGATCACTGATCTGCCGGGGCTGGAAGGATTTGCCTGCGAGTGTTACGCCGCGGTGAAAACCGAACGCGCTTCAAGCTGAAACTTCGCGCTGCATATTTCCGGTAAGTAATTCCGCGACGGTGTTACAAAAGACTCTGAAATCGACCGGCTTCACCAGATACTTTTGCGCTCCCGCCGACAACGCTTCTTGCTTATCGTGTTCGTAAGCCTGCGCCGAATAAAAAAGAATCGGTGTCGAATTATCGCGCTGGCGGATGCGCTGGCAGAGTTCTGTGCCGGTGCCGTCGGGCAGAAGGGAATCGAGCACGAAGAGATCAAAGTTTGACGACTCAGCGAGGGCTAACGCGTCAGCGATGCTGGCAGAGGTGGCCACTTCGTAATCCAACTGCTTGAGAAGCAGCACCATCAATTCGCTGGTATCTTCATGATCTTCTACCAGGAGTATCTTGCTTTTATAGATGGCTCGGGGCATTGCAAACTCTCTTTTTTCTCTGAGGCGACGTCGATGAGAAGTGCGGTTCCGGCTTGTATTGTGAGCCGCAAATTCAGGTAGACGGCGGAGAAAAAAAGCCGAGGTTATCGATCGGTTTGCTTAGTCAGGCGGGATGCGACATTCTCGGCTTTCCAGATCGTCGGGTGAGGAAAATTTATTCTCGTAACCCCCCCTGTCTGTACGGTACCGTTCATAAAACGCCGAGTCAGGAGATTTCTTCGATCACGGATAAAATGTTGCCGGCCGGATCCTTGAACCACGCTATCGTCGGTCCTTCATCGCCGCGGTGAATTCCTTTATCGTCGGTCTTGATCTCAGTCTGGTCATAATGCTCGAACGGCACGCCACGCTTCGTCATTTCGGTGACTGTCTTTTCAATATTCTCCACCGGAAAATTCAGGATGGTGAACGTGGCCGGAGTGTGGTTTGGTTTTGGGTAGACGAGAACTACTGTGCCGCCGGCAAGGTTCAACTGCAACAGACCCATCGGTGCGTCAGAAACGTCGAGACCAAGTACTTCACCGTAAAATTGTTTTGCCTTTTCCAGGTCGTTAACTGAGAACCCGGAAAACGCTTTTGAGTTTTTAAGCATTGCGATTTCCTCCTGCATACACTAAACAACTACTGCAAGTTCGTTTAGAGGCGGGAACCGCCCGCCGTTACCCCTGGAGTGAAACGCGCGCTTCTACGCGAATTGAACCGGCGGGCGGTGCCCGCCTCTAAACGATCGTTTTACTATCGCGCAATGATATCAAACACAAAGGGCACGGTTTGCGCCGTGCCCTTCGAGTTAAATCAACCGGTTAGTTCAATCTCCGGGTTATGGCCGAGCGGTTGAAGAAGTCTGGCTCATGCCGCGATTGAGCAGCATCTTCACTTCCACGCGCCGGTTCTGTTGGCGTCCCTCGGCGGTAGTGTTGTCGGCGACCGCTTCGGTTTTGCCGTAGCCCATCGGCGTCACGAAACGCCGGAGCGGAATCTTGTGATTAACCGCCAGATACTGGACCACCGCGTCGGCCCGCGCGCGACTGAGACGGAAGTTCTTTGCTTCGCTGCCCGTCGAGTCGGTGTGACCCGCAACCTCGATGGTGTAGGCTTTGGCAGTGGCGGCTTTCGCGGCGAAGTCGTCGAGCTGTTGCTTTGCTTCCGGCGAAAGTACGGCGCTGTTCACTCGGAAAGTTACCGCCACAGTTTCCTGCACGTCCACTTCGTCGAGCTGGTTGATGCGTTCGTTGGCGTGGGTCGCTTCGTTCCTGGCCTCAGCGGCAACCGCGTACAACTCGTCCATCTGTCCCGCCATGCGCTGCTGATTTTCCTCGACCGGCGTAACGCGCGTATCCGAAGTGATTGCGGCGCGCATGTCTGACTCGTCAAACCGAATCTTGTCGGCGACCAGCTGGCCCTGCGAATCTCCACGTCCTTCAACTTCGACAATCAAGCCACGGAGAATGTCGGTTACCGGATAACGCTTTCCGCTGCGCAGAAAACCGCCGTGCGTTTTGACGCTGGTGCGGTCGGTGATGACCACCTGGTAGTCGGTGCGATTGCGATCGCGAATTCTGAAGAGGTCGCCTTCGCGCTCGATCACGACGCCCTTGAATTTCATCTTCGCGCCGTTCGGGATGGATTGGATAGTTCGATTCGCGGCAGTTTGATTGGATTGTGTGTTGGTAAATTGTGCGGAAACAAGTGGAGTCAGCGCCAGCATCAAAGCCAGCGAGCAGATTGTTTTATTTAGTCGAAACCTGGCAGTCGTATTAGTCCTCATATTTCACTCCTTAAAACAGTTCAGATTTAGGGATTATCCGGGGGACGGCGTTAACGCCGCAGCCCGGCTCGCGCGGGAGAGCGAACCTATGATTGTTGCTGATCTCGGGGAGAAGTTTGTTGCAAACGGACGATGCTTGCGTGGCAATTGCGGAGCGCGGTAACAAACCGCCAAGACGCCAAGAAGGCTAAGGAAAATCCAATCCAACCGGAGATGGCCGATGAATTCTGAAAACTCCCTACCAACTAAAAACAATCTTGGCGGCCTTGGCTTCTTGGCGGTTTCAGAGTTTACTGCGTAACCGTAAACTTGATGTCGTCGGCGCTCTCTGAAAGTTTGACGTCGTTCCCGTTGTACGCCTGAACGTCAATGCGGTAGGAACCGGGTGAGAGCGGCTTATCCAAAACGAATGACGTTCCGTCCACACGCTTGTTGATGTAGTCGTAGTTCGTGGCGCTCGCATCGTCGGCGTGAATACTGAACTTGTAGTAAGCAGCGTCGGGATACGCCTCCCATTTGACTTCCATATTGTCGGCGCCAACTTTCGAACCTGCCTTGGGCGACAACAGTTTCAGATCGCTTTTGAAGAGGTTAGTGTCCGGGGCGAAGAAGGTTTGGTCCGCCTCAACCTTATATTTTGCCGAGCCGACAATCCCCGAAGTGGCAAACACGTAGTACGGGGTATTGAAGACTCGCGCCGTCAAACCTTCGTAAATACCGGGCGGCACGTTCTTGATTAGATATTCTCCCGCCGCGTCGGTTTTTGCGGTAAACGTTTCGCCGCCGCAGCCGCCTACGAAGCGACTAAAGGTGGCGCAGAGTTTCACCTCGATGTCTGCCGCCGGCTTCTCGTTGAAGAAGACCTTGCCCTGAACGTTTGCCTTACCCGCTTCCGGCTTTTCTTTTTCTACTCCAGTGGCTGAATGGATCACGCCCTCGGAATCCGGCGTCGCCGCTGACTTCGAAGCGTTGGCGTTGTTAGCAGTCCGGGTGTTTGAATTTCCCGAAAGCTTGCAGCCAACTATCGCTAAACCTAAAACAAGAATTGCAATCACCAAACCCCGGTTACTGTTCGACATTTATCGGTCTCCTTCTATCCAAGTTTGTCAAAGCTGGGTAGTTTCGTCATTTTAAACCTCTGTGCGGACTTTGTGCTCTTTGTGTCTCTGTGGTGGATGTTAGCGGCAGCGGATTCACCACAAAGGCACAAAGAGCACAAAGGACGCACAGAGAAAAAATTGAAATTGCGATACCTTCCAGCTAAAAGCGCTCTCTTCATTAAAAGAGCGAGCGCTGTTTGGTAGTCTCATTAAAACGCCGCCCGTGTTTGTCTTCCACCGGTTGCCGCGAAGCGCGCGCGCGTTTGTCCTCCATAACGGTTCGGCCGTTGAGCGACGGTGAAATTGCGTGCTCATGAGCCATGAGCGCGTCGAAGTCGACTTCAGGTTTCAGTCGTGCTTCAACGTTACGAACAAATCGTTCCAGCCGGCGGAAGCCTTCCAACTTTTCTTTGCCATTCTCCCGGCCCGGCCCGCTGGCAAGCTTCGCGCGGTCGAGCGCTGTGCGCAGGAAGTTAAGCGACTCGTCGTACGTTTTCAAGGGGACCGGGAAGGGATGTCCATCTTTTCCGCCGTGCGCAAAAGAAAAGCGCGCCGGGTCATTAAACCGGCTCGGCGTGCCGTGAACCACCTCGGCGACTAAAGCCAGCGACTGCAGAATGCGCGGCCCGAGTTTTTCGAGCAACAGCAACTCGGCAAAGTCGTGAAGGTCGCGCTCATAGGCTACGGCGAGCACCGCTCCGAGTCGCTTCAAGTCGACATTTTCTCTTCTGACTTCGTGGTGCGCGGGCATTTTCAGGTGACGAACTTCACCCAGCGTTTTCTCAGGATGCTCGCGAGCGAGATTGAGCATCGCGGCTTGCGCGGGCCTGGCGCCGGCGTCCACTAAATTAAGGATCGTTCCCTGGTGCTCGCCGACAATTCCGGTGTGCGGCTCGGCAACGAAATCGCGCACTGCAGGCGAATGCCAATGATAGCGACGCGCCATGCCGCTGCGGTCGTTCAGCCCCTGCTGCACGACGGCCCATTCGCCCGTGGACGTCAACACAAAATTGTGGAGATAGATTTGAAAGCCATCGGCGATGGCGTTGTTATCGATTCGCGCCGTCAGCCGGCTGGTGCGCACGAGCGCTTCGCCATTGAAACCGCGGCGCTCCGAAATTGCGCGCAACTCCGAAGGCGTGTTGCGCGAAAATCGGCCGCGACCACCGCAGATGTAAATCCCCAGCTCGTCGGCGCGTGGAGCGATTCCACGCTTCAACGCGCCCATCACCGAAGTGGTGATTCCGGAGGAATGCCAGTCCATTCCCATCACCGCGCCGAGTGCCTGAAACCAAAAAGGATCGCTGAGGCGCGACAGGAAGGCGGAAACGCCGTAATCGTGAATGATGGTTTCGGTAATCGCAGTGCCGAGCCGCGTCATCCGTTGGGCCAGCCATTCGGGGACGCGTCCGCCGTGAAGCGGAAGGTCTGCTACGCCGGAACGTTTCATGAAAGACATTGTCCAAAGTCCAATGTCCAAAGTCCAACGTCCAAAGTCCAACGTCGACTCGATGAGTCAGGTGTTTATACACTCACGCGTATCAGAACCGGGAGCGGTAGCGACCGGCCAAAGAATCAACTCTGCAGGTGACACAACAAGAAGCCCACCGATAGTTGAATGTCTGGCCGGTCGCTACTGCTCCCGGTTCTGATAAACGTAAGGGTCTAGGTAACAGGCGCGAGCATGTTCGCGTCGCGCGCCAGCAGCCACTTGCCGTTTTGCTTTTGAAAGATGGAGAGTGTGTTGCCGCTGCGCTTGTTTGCCGCGCCATCCTTCGGTGTCATCACCACGGTCAGCCTGGTCCAGGCATAAGCCCATTCGCCCGAGACTTTCACTTCCTGAATCTCGCTGGTCGCATTGATCTCAACTCCTTCGAGCGCGCGCTGACTGGCAGCGAACGCCTCCTTGCCGCGCATCGGCTCATGACCGCTTACCAGAAACACAACATCATCGGTCATCAAACTCAGCACCCGCTCCGAGTCTCCGGCTCTGGATGCGCTGAGCCAGGTTGAAATTAATTCTCTGATTGCTTGTTCGTCGTTTTGCATAACTTTGACTTTAGGCAGAAGCCCGCGCGTGAGCAAGGGCTTGGGTTTCCCTCCCTTACGGTCGGGCTTCTGCATCGGTCGGGCTACTGCGTTGTTCGTGGTGTTGCCCGAGATTGTTTAGCAAGTAGTTATCCAGTGCACTTCTTGAATCGTCCGAGGTGATGAACGCGATGTAGTTATCCGGTCGTAGCAAGACACTGAACGGCTTATCAGCGCCAAATTTTTCTGCAATGTCGTCGGTGAGTGGAATTACGAGCTGATCAACCAACTCCGGATTGACCAAACTCGGCGTTTCACTGGTTTGTTTGTCGGTAAAAGTGACGAGGTGAAACTTCGGCGCCCGCAGCTGATCGTAGACGCTGTGGCCGTCCCAAAGAAAATAGGGCATTCGATCGCCGGCGCGCACGTCGAAGCGGCCCGCGCCATCGGCCGCGCTCAAAGAACTATCGCGATAGCTAATCCCGATTTGTGAAATCAACGGAAAGAAGCGCTTCCTGACCGCCTCGATGCTCAGTATGAATTTCGCCATCGGCGGAAAAATAGTGGTGCGGATCAAATTCAGCAACCAATCTTTTCCGGCGGCCAGGTTGAACATGCGATCGGTTGTCTGCAGCAGGCGCCGGGCATTGGGCAAACGCTCTTCGTTGTAAGTATCGAGGAGGCGCGGCGCCGCCGAGCCGCGCAAGACAAGCGCGATTTTCCAAGCGAGGTTGTAAGCGTCCTGAATCCCGGTGTTCATGCCCTGCCCGCCCGCGGGCGTGTGTATGTGCGCGGCATCGCCGGCGAGGAAGCAGCGGCCGGATGAAAAACTTTCCACGTGACGCGTGTGGACTTTGTAAACTGAAAACCAATCGACGCGGGTGATGTCGAGATCGATTTCCGCTTCCTGCTTGATGCGTTGTTCGATCTCCTCGTAAAGAATTTCGCCTTCGTCTTTGTTGTGACCTTCCGGAAAGGCGCCGACGATGCGCCAGCGTTTTTCGCCGGGCATCGGAAAGAAAGCCACCACACCATTCTCCGCCAGACACACGTGCAACGCGTCGTGCGGAAACTTCCAGTCGATGAAAACATCCGCGACGTAGAACAGACGCTCAAACGTGCTGCCTTCAAACGAAAGTCCGAGCCCGTGTCTCACCGGACTACGCGGTCCATCGCAACCCACCAGGTATTTGGCAGTTATCGTTTGCGTCTCACCGTCAGCCTTGCCGACTTGGGCCACGACGCCGGCAGCGTCCTGAGTAAAGCTCTGAAGCTCGTGCTGCCATAACACGTCGTGCCCGTGCGTCTGCACATACTCGTAAAGCAAACGCTCGTTCTCGCTCTGTTCCAGAACCAACATGAACGGGTAAGCGCTCAGTCCCTGGCCGACATTTGACAGCTCAACTTCGCCGACAATTTCTCCGCCTTCGAGCAGACGCACGCGACCGGCAATCGTGCCGCGTTCCAAAGCCGGCTGGGCCAGGTCGAGTTGTTCGTAGATTTCGAGCGTGCGCGCGTGAACGCCGAGCGCTTTTGAGTAAGGAGTTATGCCTTCATTTTTTTCGACGACGACGAAGTTAACGCCGTAACGAATAAACTGACAGGCCAGGGAAAGTCCGGTGGGTCCGGCGCCGACGATGATTACATCGGTGGTGGTTGTCGTCATGAGCTACACAAAGTCGGAACCGGGAGCCGTAGCTACCGGATCGTTTGAATGAACTCAAACTCAGCTTCGCTTCAAAAGTCGCGGTTCTGACTGACCCTCCCTAACGGTCGGGCTTCTGCAATGTCCTTCGGGTTGCTACTTCGCCGCGATCTTCCTCGCTGTGTCGCCCACGCGGATCGTGCCGGGCTGAATCACCTTCGCATTTATGCCACGGAGACGTAGTTGCCTGCCGACCGGAGAATTGACGAACAGCATCGCTTCGCGGCCAAACCGGGCAACGAACTTGTGACAACCGGTGTGCGGCGGTGGTGTTACTTCGATCACGGCGGTGCCCAACGATAGCTGAGTTCCGGGGGGCAAGTTTTCGTCGCTCAGGTCCATATCGAGGTAAAGCTGATCGCCGGCCAGCGGCCAGCGTTCTTTCTGCTGCGCTACGAGCTGCGTCACGCGGGCGTTCATGATGTTGATCTGCATGTCCGGATGCGCCGTGTGATCCACGGTTCGAGAACTGGGACGTAGCTTCCAGCTGTCGCCGACCAAACCCTCAACCAGATCAAGCCGGGCCTCTTCGAGACTTTCACGTTGATCCACGCCCGGCCGTCGCACGATCAACTGCAACACGCCATCGTCGTTCGGCGCGTCGCGGATGTGATCCAGACCCGCCTCCAGCTCGGCAGTTGTTAAGTGTCTAAACGTAGTCGCCATTGTTCTTCCTTTTCCTACAATTATGAATACTAGTCAAACTCAAAACGCGGCTTGGCCTGCTCCGCTCCTACTCTTCCCGTCGTTATCTCGGCCACAAAGTAATTCTCACCGCGCATCGGCGCTCCAGCCAGGCGGCGCAGCATCGCGAGCTGGCCCACGTGCGTGAAGGAATCCGCGATCGGTCCCTGAAACAGTTGGAGCGGTGAACAACCGAGCGGCTCAGTGGAGGCAAGAAACTCATCGAGAGCTTTTAAGTTAGCGAAGAACCGTGCTGCTGTCTCGTCCCAACCCTGAGGGTCCGCGTCAGTCCATTTCTCTTTCCCCTGCGCAATTGAAAGCGACCAACCGAACAAATCGCCCAGGTGCGCGAGAATTTCCAGCGGCGTGCGCGCGGTGTCGCCGGCGCGAAAGGTCGCGAACTCCGGCGGCGCGTCGCGCAACGTCTTGCCGCCGCGATAAGCAACCGTGGCCAAAGTGTGGCGCAAAAGCTCGCGCGCGCTATCAGTTTCGGTAGTCACCTAGTCCTCCTTAAGCCGGGAGCGCAGAGATCTTGTCTGCCGCTGCATGTTCTGATTTGAAAATCTCTGTGCACTCTGTGTCCTCTGTGGTGAGATGGTTTTTGTACCACAGAGGGCGCAGAGTGCACAGAGGGCGGAACGAAACATTCAAAATGTTACCGGCAAAGACTTCAGCCCGCGCAGCGTCAGATTGCGGTTCCACTCCAGGTCTTCACTTTCCAGTCTCAACTGCGGCAGCTCTTTAAGAATGCCGCTAATCGCGATCTGTCCTTCGACCCGGGCCAACGCAGCGCCGACGCAATAATGCAGCCCGTGGCCGAAAGCCAGATGCCGGTTTGGTTTGCGTGCGATGTCGAGCCGCGCAGGCGCGGGAAACTGTTCCGGATCGCGATTACCCGCCGCAAAGGAAAAACACACCAGTTGGCCCTGCTTGATTTGTTGCCCATTGACGTCGATGTCCGCGAGCGCAATGCGGGCCATTTTCTGCACCGGGCTGTCGTAACGAAGCAGCTCCTCAACTGCCGGCACGATCGAATCAGGATTGCGCGCCAGTATTTCCTTCTGATCAGGATGACGCAACAACGCGAGCACGCCGTTACCGATCAGATTCGTTGTCGTTTCGTGGCCGGCAATCATCAGCAAGACGCAGTTTGCCAGGAGCTCGTGTTCCGTCAGACGGTCTCCTCGCTCCTCCGCCTGAATCAGGGCACTCAACAGATTGTCACGCGGTTTAAGACGCAGCTCAGCGACCTTCTCGCGGAAATACGTTGCCAACAATAGGAAACTTTTTTGCGCGAGGTCGTAAAGGGCAAAGAGTTCTTCTTTGCTGCGCGCGCTGTCGAGTCCGCCGAGGGCCATAGCGATGTCGTCGGACCATTCTTTGAACTGTTGCTGGTCTGTGCCCGGCACGCCCAACATTTCGGCAATCACAATCGCAGGCAGTGGATTCGCGAAATCGCTCATGACGTCCATGCGATCATTTGGTTTTACGCGCGCAAGTTTCTCGTCTACGACTTTCTCGATCAGCGATCGCATGTTCTCGACCACCGCGGGCGTGAATGCTTTGTTAACGAGTCCACGCAGCCGGGTGTGATCGGGCGGATCGATCATTAACATCCAGGAAGAGACCGCGCTGAAAAACGGCCGAAAATATTCCTTGGCTTCCGCAGGCATGCGCGACGCGTGGGCGCCAATGCGATTCGACGACAAGCGATCGTTTTGAATTAGCGAAGCGATGTCCGCGTAACGCGTAAGGATCCAGTAGTCGTTTTCCGCGCTCCAGAAAATCGGATCGTGAAGACGCAGCTGGTCATACACCGGATAAGGGTCGCGGAGAAACTCAGCGCTGTTGAGGTCGTATTGGGCCATGGTGCTAGAGCTTTTTGACTGTTATGAGACGAGCAAGCGGGACGAGTAATGCAAACGGACGGTTAGCGTAGGCCGATTCGCCGCAGCGTGTCAATAAAAAGAAACGGAAACGATTTGAAAATCTCTGTGCATCCTCTGTGGTCTTTGTGTCTCTGTGGTGAGTGTTTGGTCGAGCGCATCCACCACAGAGGCACAGAGATCACAAAGGTGGCAGAGAGGAAAACCTAGGTCGCTACCAACATATCAGAACCGGAAGCGGTAGCGCCCGGCCAAAGAATCAACGCTAAAAACGATGAGTCTGCCAGACACATCTTACGAACCCAGAGTGTTTGGCCGGTCGCTACCGCTCCCGGTTCTGATGTTAAGCAGTTTTTGTGCAAAGCCGCGCTGAATAGTAGGATGGCGTGCATGACTTCAACCAATTCTCGTCAATCGTCAGCCGTCGAAAAATTTCGTGAGTTGCACGCCTCGGGTTGTTTTGTTCTCCCGAATCCCTGGGATGCGGGCAGCGCGATCTATCTCGAGCAGCTTGGCTTCAAAGCGCTCGCCAGCACTTCGGCGGGCTTCGCCTTCTCCCGCGGCCTGCCCGATTCACCGCTCGATGTTTCGCGCGACCTCGTACTCGCGCACCTGCGTGAGCTGGTCGACACTACTTCGTTACCGGTGAACGCGGATTTCCAAAACGGCTACGCTGATGCACCCGAAGAACTCGCGGAGAGCGTGAGACTCTGTGTTGCCACCGGCGTTGCCGGACTTTCCATTGAGGACAACTCGGAAAACGAGGCGGCGCCGCTTTACGATCTTGGCACGGCGGTCGATCGCATCAAGGCGGCTCGCGCTGCAATCGACGCGACCGGAACTTCAGTTATGCTTACGGCGCGCTGTGAAGCGTGGCTGGTGGGCCAGGCAAACCCTTTGCAGGTGGCCTTGGAGCGGCTGGTAGCTTTCGCGGATGCGGGCGCTGATTGTCTTTACGCGCCGGGAGTGCGCCAACCCGAGGAGATTGCGGCGATTGTGAAAGCGGTGGCCCCTAAACCGGTGAACGTCCTGGTCTCAACCGGCAACCGTGAGCTGACAGTCTCACAACTGGCCGATCTCGGCGTGCGGCGAATTTCGGTTGGGTCGGCGCTCGCGAACGTGGCGTGGGGAGCATTTATTCGTGCCGCGCGAGACATTGCGGAGACAGGAAAGTTCGAGGCGTTTGCAAATGCGGCGTCGTTCGCTGAACTGAATAAGCTGTTTGCGAGTCGGATAAAGCCTGCTTGAAACCATAAATCTAATTTCGAATTAATGTGAGAGTCTCTGTGCGGCCTTTGTGTTCTCTGTGTCGCTGTGGTGAATTCAATCGAAAAACACTCACCACAAAGGCACAAAGAACACAAAGGTTACAGAGAAATGATGGGACTCGGCCTCAGTTGAAATACTTATCGAGGTAAAACTTGTCGACCAGGTAACGCTCTCGCCAGCGTGGATTGACGCGATCCAGCAACATGCCCTCCGCCGCGCCGAGTGCGTAAAAGATTATGCGCTTCCGCTCTTCAAGCTTCGCATTACTTAATTCATCCAACACGCCGCGTCTTATCTCGTTAGCAACCGCGCGAAAAGGCTGATAATCAGGGAGCGAGCGAAACGCTTTGGTTGGCCGGTAGCTTTTGGCGGCCAGCATCGCCATGCGATATTCGGTGTAGCGAGCAATGCCTTCCTGCCACATCTGGAAAGAAAAATATTTATAGTCGTCGGGACTGAGCGTGTGCTCCAGTTCCCGACGCTGTTTTTGATAAGCCGCGAGTTTCACGCGGAAGTCAGCATCGCCCTGAGCCTCTACGGCCGCGGCCAGCAGGCTGCCCAAGTGCGAAAAGTGTTCCTTCATCTCGGGCCAATCGTAAGGAAAGGGATAGTTCAGCATCCACATGCCGCTCTGGTCGCCGCGCGTCAAGCCAAGGGCGTTCACGGCGTCGTAGTAACCGGGCTGCGAATACTGCAACTGATGAAAGTGCTCGTGCAGCATGGTGACAACCCAGGGCGCGGAAGTTTTCTTGGAAGTATTCTCCGCCTGACCGATCACGATCGTAGGAATTCCGCCGACGAGCGGAAATGTTGCTAATAGATTCTGCGGCTGGGTGCGTTTGCGGTAATAGACTTTGCTTTGCAAGAGACTGTCGTGGTTGACGAGTACAAAATCAGGAGAGGGCTTCGGATGACGAATAAGAAATTCGAACTCGGGCGTGACCAGCAATACTGCAAACGGCGCCTCGGTCCAGTTTGGCCAGAGACGGTTGCCCATGGTGTCGGCAAGCCGGAACGCTTCAGCCAGGCGAACGCGATCAGTGTTTCCGAGCGTTGGTTTGTTTTGCGCGAAGCTTAGTGGCGCGAGAACCAGTAAGCACGCCAGGAGGGCAAGTGTTTTGGTTTTCATTGAAGTTTGGCGCATAGCCTCTACACGCCCGGTCGGTTCACGGGTTCCGCATTCCAATTATCTGTAGGGGCGGACCTATGTGTCCGCCCGCCATCGCAGGATGAACCTATGGTAGTGCCCCGTGTTGCGCCGGGGGGCGGACACGCAGGTCCGCCCCTACAATCCAGCTAACTACTTTGCGGGGATCGCTCCAGCGCCGGGCCAGTCGGTATCGCCAACGCGCTTAAGGTTCATTTCAAAAAAGCGCACCGGATCTTTGCCGGGCATGATGCGGTCGCCAACTTCTTTCAACATACCGTCTTTGATTACCGCCGTGTAGTGAATAGTCATTGGCCCGGCAGGAATTTCCCAGGTGTAACCGTCAGCGGTGGGCGTGATAACAAAATCCCCGACCATCCCCTGCGCGTGGGAATGAATTGTGTAGACTTTCGTGGCTGGGTTGTAGGAAATAATGCCAAACGCATTGAAGCCGACGGTGCCGTCTTCGTTGTAACCGCGCCCTTCAATCACCTTGATGGAGGCGTCGAGGAACGGACCAATGCGTTCGGTTTGCGTGATGTTATGTTTTTGGCCGGAGGGCAGGATGGTCCAGGCCGGTCCGCGCCAAACGCCGTCCATCGCCGCGAAGGCTTTCATCGCTTCGCGCTGCGCGGAGATTAGCGCTGCCGAATCGGGACGCGCTTGTGCTGAAACCCGCGAAGCCAGGCCTGGCGTCAGCAATAGAAGAGCAACGAATATTAGGTGATGTCTTGACAATGTAGTTCTCCTTGAGAGTGTGGCTGCAAAATTTTCAGGAGAAGAGCGGGGGCAAGCCGCCTTCCTGACCCCGAGGTTTCACCGTTGAGTCCCAGACTCCGGATCGAAACGCTTGCACTCAGGAAACCGCTCAACAGCGAACGTCTCGAAGTCGGGCTTGCCGCCGCTCTTCTTCCGGACCATCAACTACTTCTCATACACATAGTAAACAACACCCGCGGCATCGTCGGTCAGTAGAAAACCATTAACGCCAAAGCTCATCACATCGACCGGCCTTCCGTTTATCTTACCGGCGGCGAGGAAACCATTGATGAAGTCCTGCGGGCGATCGTCCGACTTGCGATGCTGCTGAACTCGCACGACCCGGTAACCACGGTTAAGGCTTTTCTTCGTCGAGCCGTGCAGCGCTACCAGGAAAGCATCGCGCAACAAACCTGGCTCGCCGGATTTACTGACCGGGCCCAAGTCCATCGAATCAAAAAACTCAAAGCCTAACGGCGAGCTATGCGCGTCAAACGCCGCGAAGGCTAATGGAACCTCGTGGCAGTTTAACTTCGTGCCCCCGCGATTAAACTTCACGTCTTCCAGCCGCGCTGCGCCCGATTGATAACAGTAGGGCCAGCCGTAATTCGCGCCCTGCTTGAGAGCAAACATCGTGTCGGCCGGTTTATGGTCGCCGAGATGATCTGCGCCCATGTTAGTTGCGTAAAGGCGGTCTTTGATCCAGCGGAGGCCGACCGCATTGCGCAGTCCGCGCGCGAAATGTTTTTGGTTGCTGCCGTCCGGATCCATTTCCAGAACGCTGGCGCGGACGTCTTCCTTTTCTTCACAGGCGTTGCAACTGCTGCCAACGGAAATGTAGAGCTTGCCGTTGCCAATCGCGATAGTGCGCGTAAGATGCCAGCCGCCGTACTTGTAACTCAAACCGTAATCTGGAAAAGTCGCGAGCACTTCGGGCTTCGCGCCTGGCGTCAGTTCGCCGCGAGTGTATTTGTAACGCAGCAGGTGATCGGTGAGCGCCAGGTAAAACCAATCGACGCCATTTCGATCCTGGTAGAAGGCAATGCTGTTCGGATTTCTTAAGCCGGTCAGATATGGCGTCACCTTTTTGAAGCTGCCGGCGGCAGGATTGAATTCGTCGAGAATGTAAACCACGCCTTTTTTATTGTCGGCGAGGTTATACATGTCGGTGACGAAGATGCGATCGTCAGGACTACGAGCCATGAAGCGCACGCGCTTCAGTCCTTCGGCGGCAACGCTGATATCAAATTCCGGCGGCAGATTGAGTACAAACGTTTTGCCATTCGCCAGCTTGATTTGATGCGGGACAAGCTTAAGTGGACGCACTTGAGCGTGGGCGGTTCCAGGCAGCGCCGCAAGCAACACCACGATTAGCAAAAGAATGTTTGGAGTGGTCTGTTCAAGTCTTGGAAGCATGGATTCTGTGGTAGGGCTTTGCACCAAAAGCGCTCAACATCAGAACCGGGAGCGGTGGCGACCGGCTAAAGACTCTCCTTTGGTGCCAGGGCACATTCGCTGTTTTCAAGTTGTTATCTTTGACGGGTCGCTACTGCTCCCCGTTTTGATTTAGCAGAAGTTCAGAGCCAGCCCAGAGATTTTAGCAGTTGAACAATGATAGCGACGGTATTGATTAGGGTGGCCAGTGCGATGATCGAAGTCCAGCGATTATAGGCCGTGGCATTTCTCTCCTGACTCCGCCAGAACATTTCCTTGCGATAGTTGGCAGGACTCCATTGAGCATTCTTCATGCTGTTGCGGTACGCTTCCAGCAGTTCGTCGTCGGTAAAGTCGATTAGCGACTTCTTCGCGGGTTCATTCATCTCGCTCCTTTCTGTCTTCTCTGCGCGATTTTCTCTCTGCTCTGCGCGATTGTAGGGGCACGGCATGCCGTGCCCCTACTCGGATTCTAGTAGTTCGTTTATGAGATGCTGAGTACGCAGCGGACGCGCCGGGAGTTTCATCAGGGCAAGCAATAACGCACGAGGTAGTAGCCTGCGCGTCAGCAAGGGCTCACACAGCGACGCCCTCCCTTGCGGTCGGGCTACCGCCCCCTGACCTCATGCAGACGGAACTTTTTGTGCTGATCCGCGCTTATCTGCGTAAATCCGCGGCGGAATCTCACTTAGGCTTTTTCAAAGTTCTAAACTCCGGAATCTGCTGCTGCTGCGCGGAATGTTCGATTAGGCGGTCCAGTCGCTTGAGCCGAGTCTCTTCGCGTTTCGCGCTAAGGATCCACCAATTCATTGATTTTCTATAGTAATCCGACTGCGTCTTGAAGAACCTCCACGCCGCTTGGTTTTGCTTCATTCGTTTCGCGTAGGGGTTGGGTAAATCGACGGTGCGTTGTTCGTAGGAATAAATGCCGGAGCGATTTTCCTCGCGCGCGGCAAAAGCCTTGAGACCGGCGGGCTGCATCAGGTTTTGTTCGATGAGTTCGTTAGCGCGCTTGATGTTCACCGCGCTCCAAATGCTGCGCTGCCGGCGCGGCGTGAAGCGAATCATGTAGCTGGTTTCATCGACACGTTTTCTGAGGCCATCGATCCAGCCGAAGCAGAGCGCTTCATCGACCGACTCGGGCCAGGTGATGGAAGGCTTGCCGGAGTCTTTCTTATGAAAACCGATCCATTGCTCGGTCGCCGAGTCGTGATGCGCCTTGAACCACGCGCGCAGGTCTGATGGAGTTTTGAAGAACCTGGGGTTCATTCGATCCTATTCGTGTGGTTTCGCTTCTTTGGTGTTATTTCGTGGTCGGTTTTGTACGTTAACGAAATACTTACCACTAAATCACACGAAAAGAATCAATCAGAAATTAAAGCCCATCGCCGCCAGCAGCGCCAACACCACGGCCAGGAGAGCTTCTCCAGCGATTAGTCCCGAGGCCAACGGAATCCGCACGCTCTCTTCAGTACTGGGTGAACTCCGCGCCCAGATCAGTTGTGCAAAGCCTCCGAGAATAAACGTCATCAAAACTGACGCGGGTATCAACATGCCGATGCCGATCGCGGCCGGCGACGGCGTGTGCTTCTCAAATTTCTCCGCCAGCAGAGTCAGAATGATGCCCACTCCGATGCCGATGGCTAACCCCACCAGGCATCCGGGCGGCAGAGCGCTCAAGCCTTTGGTAAGCAACTCGGCAAAGCCCGCCCACTTCACGCTGATTGGGGACGACAAGCCGCCCGGCCCCAACCCAAACTGATCGCGCAATATCGGATAGACCAAAGCCGTCGCGAGGGAGCCGACGGGCGCGGCCAGCAGTTGGGCAATCGTGAGGTTGCGGGGATTGGAGCGTACTAACTGGCCGGCTTTGAAGTCCTGCATCAAGGCTTCTGAAGTTACCGCGATCGTTCCGGTCAGTCCGCTCGACGACATGTTGATCGGCACATTGCCCGGCGAGATGAAAGCAAAGATCGCCTGCATCATGTTTGACATCGCGCTGATTGGTCCCCAGTTGGTCTCGCCTAACACGCGCAGCCCGACGAGCATCAACGGCAGCGACAGCAGGATCGCGATGAACGAAAGCCACAAGGGAATCCCCATGCTGAAGTATTGTACGAGACAGATAACTACCGACATCACCAACGATCCAACGACCACCCAGCTCATCGGAAATTCGCGTTGCCCCTGTTCGCCCACGCTGCTGGTTTTCAAGCCGCGAAAAGTTTTCACAATCAGGTTCCACTTCAGCGCCAGGGAAGTTAGACCGCCGGCCACCATCAGTCCTGTCGCCGGCCACATCACCCAACGCAAAGTGAGCGGGTAAGTCGCTTCCGCGATCATGCCGTGTGAAACAAGAAAAGACGGGAGGATGAACCAACTTATCGCGGTGCCGATGGCCATGGCCATGCAGATGCGAAAGCCGACCAGCAGTCCGGAACCGAACGACAACAGGCTCCAGTTGAATCCGATATTCATCGGCGCCCTGCCCGGCAGCAACCAGGTGTCAGGAAATAGTTTTAGAAAACTGGTTAGGATCATTAAAGCGCCGGATGCGAAGCCTCCGGCGATAAGGGCCAGCAGCGGTCTAGCCGAAGTTCCTTTGGCGCGTCCCTCATGCAGCACGACGATCGTTTCGCCGGCTGCCAGCCCATCCGCGTAAGTCAGGTTCTCTTCGTCGATGTAGTGACGGCGCATCGGGACTGCGAGCAAGATGCCGAGCAGGCTGGCGCTGCAAAGCCAGAAGAATATTTGCGCGGTGCCGAGATGAATCGGCGGATTGAGCACGCCCTTGGTGTTGAGCATGTCGAACGCAGCGAGCAGCACGCACATGAACGCAGTTTGCCCGGCGCTCGTGCCCATCGTTTGCACGATGTTGTTTTCGCGCGCGTTGGTGTCGAGCACGTTCGGCAGCAATCTGCGCAGCACGAAAACGAGCGGCACGAGGGTCATGAAGCCGAGGAAGGCGGAGACGACGGAAAGGTTTGGCCCAAAGCCCAACTTCAAAACGCAGTAGGGATAGGCGCTGCCGATGATCAAGGCGACCACGAGCCCCAGGATAATGGCGCGAGCGCTGAGCTCCGGTCCGGACAGACTGACCTCGGTGCTGGGTTTTGTCATGAATCCTCCTGGCGGTTTGATAAGGGTGGCTCGAACGTCTTCGACGCGTAGCGTCGGCTTGAGTTTTGATCGAAGTTGTGCGGCTTGACGATAAAGACCTGCACGCGTTTGCCGCCGGATCCGTTGACCCACATCGTCTCGGCCGGACGGACGTCGACTTCGTTCATCAACGCATCGTTGAAGTGCGTGAGCTTGCGCGACGGCGCTGCTTTGCCGTTAACGATTTCAGCGCTGTAAATCTCAGCCGGCTCGCCAATGCCGCGTTTGATGTAGAGCAACTGTTGTTCGTTGGGAGCGAAGTCGGAAGCGTCGATTGTCTTATCAGCCAACACCTGCGTGATCGCTTTTGAGTTGAGGTCGAGACGGAAGATTGGATTCTGACCTTCGACCGGCCCAAGGAAGTAAAGTGCTTGCGAATCTTTAGACCAGCGCGCCTCGTCAATCCAGTTATCGAAGGCATCAGTGACGACAGTTATCTGGCGCGTGGCGCGATCATAGAGCGCGATGCGAAAGCGATCCGATTCATAGCCGGGCTGTTGCTGCGTGCGGAACGCGATGTATTTTCCGTCGGGCGAATACGTGGGGCTGCCGTCGTACGCAGGATTGTTTGCGGTTAGGTTTCGCGGCTGCGGCTGCGAGTCGGTAAGCGAGATGAGCCAGAGATCGTTGTTGGTGGAAATTGCCGGCACCGGATCGTGATTCGAGACGTAAACCAGCTCTTTGCTGTCGGGCGAGAAGGCGTATTGCAAAGGTCCGCCGAGCTGAAACGTCGGCGCATCGTAATTGCCGGGCGTGACGTCACGGGTTTGTCCGGTCAATGCATTCGCGATGAAGGTGTGCGTACGCGTCCCGTCCTTCCAGGCAGTCCAGTGGCGGTAAAGTAATTCGTCCGCCATGTGGGCCTTGAGCGAGCCGGCTTGCCAGCGGTCGGCGATTCGTTTGTTGCAAGCGTCATCGCCATTGCATTCGGGATAGACGTCTGACGAAAACGCAATCCACTTACCGTCAGGCGACCAGAGCGGATCGGAAACTCCAGTGGACAAGTTCGTGAGCTTGCGCCAAACACCCTTGCCGCTGGCATTTATCAAATAGAAATTTGCGCTACCGTCTTTCGAGCTGATGAAGAGGATTTGTTTGCCGTCCGGCGACCAGAGCGGAGAGGATTCGCTTTTCTCGCCCGTCGTCAATTGCCGCAGATTCGTGCCATCGAGATTCATGGCCCAGATGTGCGTGTTCTTTTTGGCGTGCGCCAGATCAGAAACGCCGAGTGCGAAAATTACAGTTTTGCCGTCAGGCGAAATATGCAAATCGGAGATGTTCTTAACGCGATAAAGATCTTCGATGGTGAAGGCTCGCTTCTGAGCCAGTAGCGGAGTGGAAGATAGCAACAGGAAAATAGCCAACAAGAAAACGCGACGCATCATTCGGTAGACTCCTTGAACGATTGAAATGACCCGCAACCTAAAGGGGAAACAGTTGTGGTTGGTGGCAGGTATTCTATTACGAAATGAGCAAAGAGCAATTACGAATCGAATAGCGGTAGTGTCGCATTTTAAAAGTCTCTGTGCGTCCTTTGTATTCTCTGTGTCTCTGTGGTGAATTCATTGCTCAAACCTCCACCACAGAGACACAGAGAATACAAAGGACGCACAGAGGAAATCTCAAACTGCGATACCACGTCTCAGATCAAAAGTTAAGGCCGGGTAGGGCGCGGTCTTCGTCCACGTGGAGGTCTTTGAACCGGAGCTGTGTTAGGAGCCCGCGTCGTTGAAGCGTACTTGATAAACTCGGGCGTATCCGTATTGATGGTCATGCCTCTTGCAATCAGTGTCGCTAGCGGCCATTTGGGGTCTTCGAAAACCTTGTCGCCTGCCGGCACATACTCTACGCGGGCGGTCAAAGTTCCATCATCGTTCCGGCTGGCATAATGAATGGCGCATCCAGCCTGCACTCCGGCGCCGCGTTTGCTCGCTCCCAGGTCAACATAGCCACACTCGAAGCGCTCGACACTACGACCGCCCGAACCTTCCGGGGCTATCGCCGTCGCGCGAACCCGCTCGAAGAGTTGACCACGAGCCAGGACGCCTTGCCGGGTACGCAGCGGTTGGTACACCGGCCAGTCAACGTCAAAGCCAACCGGCTTGCGGTCGTTAGCGAACCAGATGGCAACCTTCGACCCGCCGCCAATAACCGGCACGCCGCGCACCTCGCGCCCAAAGATCGCGATGCTGGCGACGACCTCCTCCTGCGACTTCCCGTCCGGGCTGATGCTTTCATCACGCAGGTATTTCGCGCCCAGGAAGGTCAATGACTCTTCGGAACCGAGTTTGACAAAGTCGCGCAGCGCCTCCTTGATAAAGTTGCGCCCGATCTTTTCCAGCTCGTCCTTTTCAATCATGCGTCCTGACGCGCGCGCGCGTTCGAGCTCGCGCGGATCGTCGATGTTCCCGCGGAACCGAAACCTGGTGCCGTCTGCGGACACCTTGAGCGAAGAGTTTGGGCCAACGAAGGCGGTGTTGCGTTTATCCGTCCGCGCCGCCTGGAGGCCGGCTGCTGTGATTCGCGGGCCAAAAGGATTACCTCTGCGTGCGGCGACGGCCATCAATTGACGCACAACGGCGTCTCGTCCGGGACCGCGTCCGGGTTGCAACAACAGTACCGCCTCTTTTCCGAAGCCTTCGCGCAGCGCTTTGCGCGTAAGCCCGACAAGATATTCAGAGTGACCCCGACGCGGCTTCACCGCAGGCGGATATTTTTCCTGCAGCGCCACAGGCTGCGCGCCGGCTGGCTGAGATCTCTCCCCGTTCGCGATTGTCGCCAGGACGATCGCAACCGCGCTCGCGAAAACCAGGGAGGCGCCAATCTTCACAGTCAGGCCGCGGTGGTTACCAGCTCTCGGCTGTCGATTGTTTTCGCTTGTATTCATTTTGAACTCTCCTTTCGTTTGGCTAACGGGCAGGCGGACCGATGTCGCGCTCGTTAGTTATTGTCAATCTTCGAGGAGCAGTACCAGTTGACATCGCCATCGCGGAGTCTCGTGAAGCTGCCGAAGTTCTGCCACGTCATGGTGTTTTTGCGGGATTTGCAGTTCGACTCGCTCGTTCCCGTGGCGAGCACCTTTACATCCTGGTCCTCAGCCCAGTCGCCGTTGCCGTCGAACCAGGCCCACTTGATCGTCTCGCCGTCCTGCAGGTTATCGGCAAAGTCTTCGCCGCACTCATTAGTGGTGACCGAGTCGTAGAGTTTGTCGTGACTGCCGAGCGCCATTCGCAAGCCGCCGCGAAACGTGCCGCGCCAGCGATTGATGAGACTCGTACTCGAGTCGGCGCTGGTCAGCGTTTCGCAGGCGTAGTTCGCGAAAATCGAGAGCTTGGTGCTCTCATCGCCCAGCCGCCAGCTATCGGTGTTACTGCGAGCGCGAATGTTTTGGTCCCACATCACCAGGCGGACGTCAGTGTCGTTGATGGCGCCACCGTGCGTGTTTGTGTACAGCAGGCTGACGGTGTCAGCGCCCATGCCGGCGCAACCGTCGCAAGATCCGTAGAGAGTTCTGGCGCCATGGAGGTTCCAGTAAAAATCAAAGATATCAGTGTCGTTGAGTTCGTCATTGAACCAGTCGCACCTGTCCCATGAGTAGGGCAGTTCGTCTCGCCAATCGTTTTGATAATCTGCCTGGCACAGTGTGCCAAAGTGAGCCTGTGGATGGACCACAGTTACACCTGCCAACGTAGCGGCGAGCAAGAGCAGGGCTACGCGAGCAACGCTGAAAAAGGAATTCCCAGGTCTTTCCATTTTCGTTCTCCTTTCTGGTTGCGGGTCGTTGAGCAGCTTGCGCTGTTTGGAGTAAAGGTGAGCCCGAGCCGGGCCTCGAAAGCCAAGACGGCTGAGGCAAGAGTGAGAAACGGTTCCTTTTATACCCAGCACAGAAGGGGTGTCAACTATTAGCGGCAGTGACCTAAATCAGGGTTGTTGTTGGATTCAAACTGACAGAGTCTGATTCAAGTTGACCTCTGCGCTTAGACCCATCTCCAGCAAAGACGAATGAGATCCGCATCTTCTCCTCGATAAAAAGAACTCAGCGAAGAAAAGCGATAGTTGGCACATTGGTTGCTCAGTAGCTCCGCGCCCCAGCCCATTTTGGGCGATTTGCTAAACACTCACGCTTAGCACCTGGTCTTGAACTACTCATGAAGAAAAATCTTCCCCCACTCGTGAAGAAGCTCATCAGCTTTGCCCTCGTTCTGTATCTCACCGTCGGATTTCTCGCCGTCAAACCGGCCCGGTCGCAATCGCTGTTGGGCGGTCTCACACAAACGACGCAGAATGTTTTGCAGGTGGTCAAGATTTCCAGCGACTTGCTCGACCTGGTGCTCCAGGGAAAAATCGGCGAGCGAGCAAACGTTGTGGTCCAGTCAAATGGTCCCTGGAATTTCACGCTCGATACTCTCGTGTTGCTGCTCGGCGGCAAAGTAACGGCAACTTATAACAACTTCAACATGCGCGCCATTGAGATGCCTCTCGGCGGCGTTCTGCAACTCGCGACTAATCTGCAGGTCTCTTACGTTTCACTGGACCGGCCGGTGAGTTTGCTCGGTCACCTGTCAGCGACTACGGGCGCCGACGCAGTTAGTACGTCCAGCAATTCCGACACTGGTTTGGATGGCACAGGCATCGGCATCGCCGTGCTCGATTCCGGAATTTATACTGCTCACCGATCTTTCCTCGGCAAGAACAACAACATTCGCGTGGTGGTGAACAAAGATTTCACCGGCGAAGGCCGCACGGACGATGCGTATGGCCACGGCTCTCACGTCGCTTCGATTGCCGCGGGCAATGACCGTGTTTCGAGCGGAGCCTATCTCGGCATTGCTCCGAACGCTAACGTCATCAACCTGCGGGTGTTGAATTCGCAGGGTACCGGCTCGACGGCCCGGTTGCTGTCCGCGCTTGACTGGGTGATGTCTAATCGCGCGGCCTACAACATTCGTGTGGTGAACCTGAGTCTCGGTTCGGCGGCGGTCGATTCCTATCAGTTTGATCCTGTGTGCAGGGCTGTGCGCCGGTTAGTTGATGCTGGAATCGTGGTCGTGGCCGCGGCTGGAAACAACGGACAAAACTCGGCGGGACTGAAAACTTACGGTCAAATTCACTCGCCGGGTATCGAACCCTCGGCGATCACGGTGGGTGCTTCGAACAGTTACGGAACCGATGCTCGCGCCGACGATACGATTGCGTCGTATAGCTCGCGCGGTCCAACCCGCGGTTATTCAACCGATTCAAGCGGGCTGAAACACTACGACAATCTCATCAAGCCGGACCTCGTCGCCCCCGGGAATAAGATCGTGGCGGTGGAAGCCGTGAGGAATCTTCTGGTAACTCAACATCCGGAGCTGGACGCGGGAGTAAGCTCAGTCGATAACCGAAAGATGATGCGTCTCAGCGGTAGCTCGATGTCTACGCCCGTCGCTGCGGGAGCCATCGCACTCGTGTTGCAGGCCAATCCGAAGCTGACGCCGAATCTGGTCAAAGCAATTCTGATGTACACCTCACAGCCGCTCGCCGGCTACAACATGTTCGAGCAGGGGGCCGGCGAAATTAACATTGAGGGCGCGGTTCGCCTCGCCCGGCTGGTGCGCGCAGACCTTACAAACTCAACTGCGCTCGGAGCTCCTCTATTAACCTCGAATCCGCCTGAGCCGCAATCCACGATTGGAGCGGATACTTTCAGCTGGTCGCAAGGCGTGATGCTCAATTACACCTACGCTACCGGAGTCAGTCTCATAACTCGTTATCAGAAAATTTACGGTATCGGACTACTCCTGGGTGACGGTGTGATTGCGGGAGACGGTGTGATCGCCGGCGACACCAGGATGTTATCGATCGGGACCACCCTGGGCGACAACATCATGATTAGCAACGGCGTAATCGCCGGGGATGGCGGAGTGTTTTGCTCATCCGCATTGCTGGTGAGCAACGGCATTCTGCTCACCGATGGCCAGGTAATCGGAGACGGCGTAATCGCCGGAGATACCACCGGAGTCATTGCCGGTGACACACAACTCTGTGGCGACAATACGGGCGCCATGGAAGTCACACCCGACAATGGGAGCTAGTTAAATTCACCGGCAGGACTCGGACCTGGAATCGATATTCTCGAACCATTGAGTGCGGTCATGGAAGATAAACAACATCACAATAAAGTTTTCCGGTGGCTGATCATTTCGATCGGCGCGCCGGTTTTCTTTTGGTGCTTCAATTATCTTCCGGTCGAGCGACTCGATCTGCGCTTCCTCTTGCTGACTTTGACGGTCCTGCTCACCGCACGAATTGCTGTCCAGATTCCCAGCATCAACTATCACATCACCGTTTCAGACACGTTGATCTTTCTGGCCCTGTTGCTATACGGCGGACATGCTGCCGTGTTACTTGCTGCGCTGGACGGAATCTGTTCGAGCATGCGCATAAGTAAGAAGCCGACCACGCTGCTTTTCAACGCGGCGGTAATGTCGATCTCGACGTTTGCAACGGCCGCTCTGGTTGGATTCTGCTGCGGCGCGGTGTTGGGTGTGCCGCCGCGTGAATTGTCGAAGGCGTTTATCAGTTCGGTTAGCCTGATGGCCCTGGTTCAGTATGTGACGAACACTGGGTTGATCGCGCTCGACCGGTCTCTGAAAACAGGACAACCAATCTGGCAGACCTGGCGAAAATATTATCTGTGGACCTCGATAACTTATTTTGCCGGAGCCTCGGCGGCCAGCATAACGGCCAAGTTGATCACCGATTTCGGTTTCTACCCGATAGTGCTGACGGTGCCGATCATCGCTATCGTCTATTTTACTTACCGAACATATTTGAAGAGCGTCGAGGCCTCAGAAGCTCAGGCCAATCAAGCCGTTTCCCACGTCGAAGAGCAACGAAGATACATTTCGGAGTTGGAACTCATTCGCAAGGAGCTACAGGAAAGCAGGGAACATTTCCGCAACGCGGCGCTGCATGACGGGCTGACAGGTCTGCCCAATCGAGCGTTGTTGTTGGATCGTCTCAAACTCGTGGTGGCGCAAGCCCGGCGGCGCCCGGATCATCTCTTCGCGGTCCTATTCCTTGATTTGGATCGCTTCAAGATGATCAACGACAGTCTGGGCCACGTGGCCGGCGACGAGTTATTGGTCGAAACGTCTCGACGACTAACCAATAATTTGCGTACCGAGGACACAGTGGCGCGGCTCGGAGGCGATGAGTTTGCGATCCTGCTTGATGGAGTTGAGAGCAATAGCGATGTGCTGCACGTAGTCGAGCGTTTGCAGAAAGATTTGATCAAGCCTTACTACATTCGCGGCCAGGAAGTGTTTACGACGGCAAGCATCGGTATTACGTTCAGCACCACCGGTTATGAATCTGCGGAGACCATTCTTCGTGATGCTGACACGGCGATGTATCGTGCCAAGCAAAATGGTAAAGCTCGTTACGAACTCTTTGACCAAAACATGCACGCTGATGCCGTAGCAATGCTCAGGCTTGAAAACGATCTGCGGCGCGCGCTAGAGCGCGACGAGCTGGTTGTTTTTTACCAACCGATTGTTTCGTTGAAAGAAGGCAAGATTTGCGGCTTTGAATCCCTCGCGCGCTGGCAACATCCGCGGCACGGCTTAATGCTGCCGAAAGACTTTATCCCTATCGCGGAAGACACGGGCCTGATTATTGACATCGGCCAACGCGTGCTGCGCGAGTCTTGCCGGCAAATGCGTGCCTGGCAACTTGAAGGCTTGGTCGACATGTCGTTGACTATGAGCGTAAATCTTTCGAACAAACAATTCACCAGCCTTAAGCTTGAAGAACAAATTTCCGACATCCTGGAACAGTCTGATCTGGATCCGAGCTGCCTGAATATCGAGGTTACTGAAACCGTGGTTACGGAAAACGCCGAAAGTGCTTGTGCCACGCTACAGCAACTTCGCGCCCTTGGTATCCATTTGAGTATTGACGACTTCGGCACCGGTTATTCGTCGTTGAGTTACCTGCACCGCTTCCCAGTGAACACTTTGAAGATCGATCGGTCGTTTATCAGTAACATGGCTGCCGGCGACGAGAATTCCGCGATCGTGCGCACGATTATCGCGCTGGCCGACAATCTTGGAATGGAAGTGGTGGCGGAAGGAATTGAGACCCCAGCCCAAAGAGAAGAACTGACGGCCGCCGGCTGTGAGTATGCTCAGGGCTTTCTCTTCGCACGGCCCGCGCCGGCCGCCGCTATTGAGGAGTTGTTGCGTGAACGGCGGACAACTGGCCCGTCTGTCGTTTGTTCAGTGGTGCGATCGATTGAACCGATCAACCAGCCTGCGGAGCAGGCAGCAGCATAAATCGCAGCATGAAGCGCAGCGGAACTGGACGCAGTTAGAAAATAAGCCCGCAGATTTACACGGATAGACGCGGATCGAAAATAATTCTGCTTCTCACACTGGACCAGCGCCCTTTTGATTTCTGATCCGCGTTCATCCGCGTAAATCTGCGGCTAATTCGTGCCGCGCGCCGTCGGCGTACTGAAGTTTGTAAAGTTTCCAATAGAGACCATGTTGGGCCAGCAACTCCTGATGGGTGCCGCGCTCGCGAATCTCACCGTGATGAAGCACGATGATTTGCTCGGCGCGCTGGATGGTTGACAGCCGGTGGGCCACGACGATCGAAGTGCGGTTGCGCATCACGCGTTCGATGGCCTGCTGAATCAGCTGCTCCGTTTCCGTGTCGATCGAGCTGGTGGCTTCGTCGAGAATCAAAATCGCCGGATCGAAGGCGAGTGCGCGCGCGAATGAGATGAGCTGCTTTTGGCCGACAGAAAGTCCGGCGCCGCGCTCCCTGACCTCCGCCTCGTAACCGCCGTGCAAACGGTCGATGAACGGTGCGGCACTCACTTCCTGAGCGGCCCACTTAACACGTTCATCGGAAATGTCTGCTCGTCCCAACCGGATGTTGCCGGCGATCGTGCCGCTGAACAAAAATATTTCCTGCAGCACGACGGCAAAATTCTCGCGCAGCGCGCCCAGGTCCCAATCACGCAGGTCAACGCCGTCGAGCAGAATTCGGCCGCGCTGCACGTCGTAAAAACGCATCAGCAAA
>Ga0207650_10000485_pt1 | contig 33124 bp, 29 predicted proteins | sample KBSS63metaG_FD_184325 | JGI IMG/M metagenome (GOLD analysis project Ga0207650, IMG submission 184325) | Switchgrass rhizosphere microbial communities from Kellogg Biological Station, Michigan, USA - KBS S6-3 metaG (SPAdes) (version 2) | ecosystem: Host-associated > Plants > Roots > Rhizosphere...
ACCGCTCTCGTCAACCGCGAGACGTCTTCGGAGCACCTCGGCCAGGCGGTGCAGAGCTATGCGCGCACGCGCGAATGCTTTGCGGTGCTCTACATCGACCTCGATGGTTTCAAGCCGATCAACGATCGACATGGCCACCTCGTCGGCGACAAGGTCCTGGCGCTGGTCGCCGCGCGCATGCGCCAGATTGCTCGGGACGAGGACGTGGTCGCACGCATCGGCGGCGACGAGTTCGCGATCCTGCAGTACCGAGTGACGAGAACCGTCCATGCCGTCGCCCTCGCCGAGCGGATCCTCGAAGGCATCAGCGCCGAGATGCGCATCGAGTCGCAGCGGCTCCAGGTCGGCGCGTCGATCGGCATCGCGCTCTGCTGCAGCACCGACCTCGATTCCGACATGCTGATGCGCCAGGCCGACGTCGCGATGTATGCAGCGAAGGCGAGCGGCCGCAACTGCGTGAAGGTCTCGACGGTCTGCTGCTGAGCCGACGCGGCTCGGCGCCCCGACTCGCGATCAGGCTCTTGTCGTCGCGACCCTCGAAGCAGCTGTGAACGCCGAGCTGATCCGCGTCGCTCCGGCCGAATGGCCCGGCCTCGCCGGCCTCATCGTCGAGCACAACCGCCGCGCGAGCGGTGGCGTGCATTGCCTGCACGCCCGGCAAGGCGATGACCTCTCATCGCACGCGGCCGAGCTGGCCGGGCTCGCCGCCGATGCCGCCGCCTTCTGGGTGCTGAAGGAAGGCGGCGCGCTGCTGGCGATCGTCGGCTGCGAGATCGATCTGGCGCTGCAGCGCGCCTGGCTGCGCGGCCCGCTGTGGGCCGATCCACGCGCGGCCGAGATGCTGCTGCGTACGGTCGGCCCCACGCTTCAAGCAGCGCTGCCCGCAGTAAGCCAGTTCGACGCGTTTCCGACACTCGACGGCGAGCCGCTGAACGCGTGGCTCGGGTTGGCCGGCTACGAGGCGCTTCAGGTCCACACGCTGCTGCGCGCGCCGATCGGCGCACCCGCATCCCTCGAAGTCGCGGGCGCGCGGCGGGCGACTGCGTCCGACTTGGCGAGCGCCTTGGCGCTGCACCAGACCCTGTTCCCGTCCGCCTACATCACCGAGGCCGAATTCGTGCGCGGACTGGGAGAGGCCGACTGCGCCCTCTTCGTCGCGTCGCTCCATGACGACACGCCATCCGCCTACCTGTTCGTCCAGGACGCGCCGATGGACCACGAGGTCTACATCGACTACCTCGGCGTCGACCCGCAACAGCGGAGGGCCGGGCTCGGTCGCGCGTTGCTGAGCGCTGCCGCGCGTTGGGGCACGGACCGCGGCCGCGATCACGTCGCGTTGACGGTACGCGAAGACCGGCGCAGCGCGCATGCGCTCTATCGGCAGAGCGGATTCGCTGAAGTGTCATCGGGCCGCCATTGGCGCAAGACGGTGGCCACGCCGGCGCTGCAAACCGATCCCCGCGATCGCGGGTGAGCCCCCGAAGTCGCGGGATGGCCGGCCGCGAACGCGGCGCCCAGACTGGTCGTACCGCGTGAGCCATCGGGTGCGACATGGACAAGGCATACGACGACTTTCTGGCGGCCTACCAGGCCTGGGAATGCGCCAGCGAAAGCTGCCACGCCAGGCTGCTGCAGTCGGCCGACGCCGACTCGACGGTTTCCGGCGTTGCCGCCGACTTCGACCAGCTGCAACGCCTCTACGTCGACTGGCTCGACAAGCTCGGACCGCTGCTGTCGGACCCGGAGCCGGCACCACCGCGCACACTGCGCCACTGACTGCCGGACACCGCAACGCCTCGCCGCGCCGGCCGACCCCCCCGCATCACGCCATCGCGCCGTAAGCCTGTATCGCGCGCTCGGCCAGACGCGGCGCGTTCATGCGTTCGCACCACGCCGCGAACGCCGGGGTCGCTCCGCCCCATCGCAAGCTCGCCACGTTCTTGAACAGCGGCGCATCGGTGCGCAACGTCGCGAGGCGCTTGAACAGCAGCGCAAGGTCGAGGCGATCGGCGAGCACCTTCGCCGGAAAGTCCTCGATCGGGCCATGCCGATTCAGCAGGCCCGTCGCGCCGACCGCGCCGATGCCCGGGATGCCCGGGTAGCCGTCGGCGGCATCGCCGACCAGCGCGAGGTAATCGGGGATCAGCGTCGGCTCGACGCCGAACTTCGCGCGCACGCCGGCTGCATCGCGGATCGCCTTGCCGCGCCGGTCGATCTGGACCACGCGATCGGTCGAGACGCATTGCGCGAGGTCCTTGTCCGGCGTCCAGATGCAGATCTTCTCGACCGCACGATCGGCAGCGGCCAGGTGCGCGGCGGAGGCGAGCGCGTCGTCTGCCTCCAGCTCGACCATCGGCCAGACGACGACGCCCATCGCTCGCAAAGCCTCCTCGAGCGGATGGAACTGCGCGAACAGCGCGGGCTCGATGCCGGCCGAAGTCTTGTAGCCGGGCCACAGGTCGTTGCGGAACGACTCGATGACGTGATCGGTCGCGACGCCGACATGCGTCGCACCCTGCTCGATCATCTGCAGCACCGACTGCAGCACGCCGCGCACGGCGCCGAGCGGGCGGTCCTTGCCCTTGTTGAAGCGGCGGTCGCCGTAGAAGTGGCGGAACAGCTCGTAGGTGCCGTCGACGAGGTGGACGATCATCGGATCAGGATGGCTGGCGACAGCGCAGTGTCCCGCAGAACGACGCGGGAACCGGTCTTGCCCTGAAACTCGGGCGCAGGCCTTGCGTTCCTGCCATGACAACGTCCTTCTTGCGGAGCTTTTTCATGCCCATCTCGAACCTCGCTCGTCTGGCGACCTTGTTGCTCGCCGCGCTGGCGATCGAGGGTCGCGCGCAACCGACAGCGCCGTCCGACAGCGCGCCGCGAGCGAATGCGCCCGGCGGGCCGGGCAGCCATGCGGCCTGCGCACCGGTCGAGACGCGAACGCCGAATGCCGAGGGCCAGCAGCCGGCATTTGCCGGCCAGACACGCGCCTGCGCGGCACCGACCTCGACCGGGTACGAGGTCAGCGTGATCGCGAAGGGTCTCGCCTATCCCTGGGCGCTCGAGCCGCTGCCGGGTGGCGACTTTCTCGTCACCGAAAAACCCGGGCGCCTGCGCATCGTGTCGGCCGCCGGCCAAGTCGGCGAGCCGATCGCCGGCGTGCCGGCGGTCGATGCGCGCGGCCAGGGCGGGCTGCTCGATGTCGCGCTGAGCCCGACGTTCGCTTCGGACCGCACGATCTTCTGGAGCTACACCGAGCCGCGCGACAGCGGCAACGGCACCAGCGTCGCGCGCGGCGTGCTGTCAAACGACCGCCGCCGCCTCGATCAGGTCAGCGTGATCTTCCGCGTGCTGCCGACCTTCGACGGCACCATGCACTACGGCTCGCGCCTCGCATTCGGCACCGACGGCATGCTCTACGTGACGACAGGCGAACGCTCTGACATGCGGATGCGACCGTATGCGCAGCGCCTCGACAGCCACCTGGGCAAGACGATCCGGATCGCGCCCGACGGTTCGGTCCCGACTGACAACCCGTTCGCCGGCCGCGCCGATGCGCGCCCCGAGATCTGGACCGTCGGCCAACGCAACGTGCAGGCGCTCGCCTTCGACAGCCAGGGCCGCCTCTGGTCGGTCGACCACGGCGCGCGCGGCGGCGACGAGCTGAACCTGCTGGAGCGCGGCAAGAACTACGGATGGCCGCTGACGAGCTACGGGCAGGAGTACTCCGGTCGTCCGATCCAGGGCGCGACGACGGCGCGCCAGGGGCTCGAGCAGCCGGTCTACTACTGGGACCCGGTGATCGCGCCGTCGGGCGCGCAGTGGTACTCGGGTAGCGCGTTCCCGGCCTGGGAAGGCAGCCTCTTCATCGGCAGCCTGAAGGACCGCCGGCTGGTCCGGCTCAGCTTTCAAGGCGGCCGCGTCATCGGCGAGGAGCACCTGCTCGCCGACCGTGGCCAGCGCATCCGCGACGTCCGCCAGGGGACGGACGGCGCGCTCTACGTCGTCACCGACCAGGCCGACGGCGAGTTCTTGAAGATCGCGCCGCGCCGTCGTTGACGGCGGCGCGTCAGTCGGCCTTTGACGGCAGCGGCGCGGTCGGAGATGTAGCCGGCGCTGCCGGCGCCGTACCACGCCGCAGGTTCAGCAGGTTGCCGGCGAGGATCAGCAGCGCCCCGCCGACGGTCCAGATGTCCATCCGCTCGCTGTAGACCAACCAGCCGGCGACGGCCGACAGCGGCACGCGCAGGAAGTCCATAGGCACCACCACGGTCGCATCGGCATGGCGTAGCGCGCGCGCCATGCAGTAGTGCGAGAAGGTGCCGCAGAACGCGACCACCAGCACCCAGCCCCAGACGCCAGTGGACGGCCAGCGCCACTGCATCAGCGCCGGCAACAGGCCGAGAATCGACTGCACGATCAGCATCCAGAAGCCGATCACGACGGCGCTGTCGTTGCGGGTCAGCGACTTCACCAAGGTCAGTGAGACCGCGAAGCCAAGCGCGGCGGTCAAGGCGACCACCTGACCGAGGTTCAGCCCGTCGGCGCTCGGCCGGACGATCAGGCCGACGCCGAGCAGGCCCAGCACGACCGCCAGCACTTTCCACGCATTCATGCGTTCGGCGAGAAAGGCGGCCGCGAGCAGCGCGGTCCAGATCGGCATCGTGAACTCGATCGCGACGACCTGACCGAGCGGGATCAACGTGAGCGCAAAGAACCAGCCGAACTGCGCCCCGTAATGCACGACGTTGCGCGCCACGTGGCCGCGCAGGCGCAACGTCCGCATCGCGCGGGGCCCACCTTCGGCACGGATCAGCGGTGCGAGCAGCACCAGACCGATCACCGAGCGCATCTCCATCAGCTGAAACACCCCGAGCTCGCGCATCGCCTCGCGGCCGGCGATCGCGATGATCACCATCAGCGACAGCCAGCCCGCCATCCAGGCGGCCGCTTTCCGGGTCGATCGAAGGTCCGTCATCGCATGTCGCTCAACGGACCGGCGGCAGCGAGACGCCGCCGAGTGCCGCATCGACGACCGTTAGCCACCAGCCGGCGGTCGTCCGCTCGAACCAGTCGTTGTGGTCGCTGCCGTCGATGACGACGAGCCGCTTCGGACCGCGCAGCGACGCATGCAAGGCAGTGCCGAGCGGCGCCGGCACGATCGAATCGCGTTCGGCGACGACAACGACCGTCGGTCGGTCGAACGCCTTCAGATTCTCGACGCTGTCGTAGCGGTCGCGCAGCAGCCAGCGCACGGGCAGCCACCGATAGTGGTGGCCCGCCACGTGGCGGAGGCGATCCCACGGCGTGATCAGCAGCAGGCCGGCCACAGCAGCCGGCTGGCGTGGCGCAGCGGCCGATGCGACCCCGCCCCCGAGCGATTCGCCGATCACCAGCACGGGTGCACCGAACTGCCGATGCGCACGAGCAAGCGTCTCTTCGGCGTCGGCGACCAGGCTCGCTTCGCGCGGCACGCCGGCGCGCGGACCGTAGCCCGGGTACTCGGCGAGGACCACGCGACAGCCGAGCGGCACGAGCGCTTGCGCATAGAACGCGCGATGCGCGGCATGGCCCGCGTTGCCATGGAACACGACCGCGGTGCGGCGTGCGCCGCCGGGTGGCTCGGCAACCCAGCCGCGAAAGTCCTCGACCGATGGCCACGGCCGCAGTCCTTCGACCGGCGGTGCCTGCAGACTCATCGGCGCGGGGAAATAGAGCAGGCGACCCTGCAATGCGTAGGTCGCCAGCAGCGGCGCGCCGGCCAGGCCGACGATCCAGAAGACAGCGGTCATCGCGCCGGCTCGATTCACGCGACAGCTCGCCGTCGTCGATCGCAAGCCGTGCGCGAATCACCTCCCAGCGGCGAGCACAGCGCCGGCATCGTTCGCCAACCCGGTCACTTCTTCGAAGGCTTGCCGAGCACCGCGAGCGCGTCGCGCAGCTGCTCGACGAGGTCGCGCGCCTGCTCGACCGTCAACAGATAGTCCGGCGCGTGCGACGGCGCGGCTTTCGGATCGTCAGCATTCGACAGGTCGAAACCGACGAACACCCGCCGGTGGTCGACGATCGGCCCGGCCCGGACCGCCAGGGGGCTGAGCACCGCCGCACTGGAATGGTCGGTCGGCAGGACGCTCTCGACGAAGGCGGGTGCGGCTCGCGGACGCGGGGGGCGTCCCGTGGTGCCCGGCTCGCTCTTTTTCGGCATTGGGTTCCTAGTGAGGGTAACTGGCAAAGACCGTCGAACGTCCGTTCCGTTCGACCAGCAGCACGTCGTACGGGTCGCGCCGCGTGCCGACCTCCATGCCCGGTGAGCCGACCGGCATGCCCGGCACAGCGAGGCCGACCGCCTTCGGCTTTGCGGCAAGCAGGCGCTTGACGTCGGCCGCCGGAACGTGTCCTTCGAGGGCGTAACCGCCCACCGTGCCGGTGTGGCAGGAGCCGAATGCATCCGGCATGCCGAGGCGCTTGCGCGCCGCAGTCGTGTCGTCGACGTCGGTCACGCGGACGTCGAAGCCGGCCGCCTTCAGGTGCTCGACCCAGGCCTTGCAGCACCCGCAAGTGGCGCTCTTGAAGACGTCGATCGCCGGCCATGACGAAGCCGCACGCGTCGGCAAGACCGCGAGGGTGGAGAGGCCGGCAGCGGCCGCAAGGATCGTTCTGCGCTTCATCGTAGTTCCGTGCCGACGGAGCCGGCTTCAAGGCAAATGGGGCTCGGATCGGCAGATCCGAATCCCGGCGTCGCACGCACTCTAATCCTTCCCACGATGACAACGTCAATTCGAGGGCCGGCAACACGCGTGCCCTGTCCTTCCCAAGCGCCCACGACGGCGGAATTCGAGCGCAAGACTCGGAGTGCGGGCCGGTTCGCCGCGACCTACAGTGACAGCATGCACTCGAAGGAAACGTCCATGAACATGCACACGAAGACCGAGCTCCTCGCACTGGCGACCGTCAGCGATCCACGCTGGCCCGCCGTCGCGACCCGCGACCCGCAGGCGGATGGCCGCTTCTTCTATTCGGTCCGCACGACCGGCGTCTACTGCAGGCCGAGTTGCGCGGCGCGCCCACCGCGGCCCGAGAACGTCGCGTTCCATGCGACCGCGGCCGACGCGCGCCGCGCCGGCTTTAGGGCCTGCCTGCGCTGCCGGCCCGACGAGCCGTCGCAGGCCGATCGCCAAGCCAAGTTGGTCGCCGACCTGTGCCGCCTGCTCGAGACCGCCGAGACGGCACCGACGCTCGACCAACTGGCGCGCCATGCGAAGGTCAGTGCCTACCACCTGCACCGCGTCTTCAAGGCGGTGACCGGCCTGACGCCGAGGGCCTACGCGGCGGCGCATCGCGGCAAGCGGGTGCGCGCCGGCCTCGAGGCCGGCGGCACGGTGACCGAGGCGCTCTACGACGCCGGCTACGGCTCGAACGGCCGCTTCTACGCCGAAGCGGACAAGGTGCTCGGCATGACGCCGACGCGCTTCAAGGCCGGCGGCGTCGGCACCGAGATCCGATTCGCGATCGGGCAGTGCTCGCTCGGCGCGATCGGCGTCGCCTGCAGCGAGCGCGGCGTCTGCGCGATCGAGTTAGGTGACGACCCGGAGGCGCTCGCGCGCCTGCTGCAGGACCGCTTCCCGCATGCGACCTGGGTCGGCGGCGATGCTGAGTTCGAGCGCCAAGTCGCGGCGGTCGTCGGCTTCGTCGAAGCGCCGCAGCTCGGGCTGGCGCTGCCGCTCGACGTGCGCGGCACCGCATTCCAGCAGCGCGTCTGGCAGGCCCTGCAGGCGATTCCGCCGGGGCAGACCGCGAGCTACGCCGAGATCGCCGCGCGTCTCGGTGCGCCGAGTGCATCGCGTGCCGTGGCGCAGGCTTGCGGCGCGAACCCGCTGGCGGTCGCGATCCCGTGCCATCGCGTTGTTCGCAGCGACGGCGCGCTGTCGGGCTACCGCTGGGGCGTCGAGCGCAAGCGCGCACTGCTGGCGCGCGAGGCGGTCGAATGAACGCACGCGACACCGGCCTCGTCGGAGCCAGCGACAGCGCCATCGACGACCACATCGCAGGGATCGACTGGGCGGCCGTCGGCAGGGATCTCGACGCGCAAGGCGCGGCGGTGATCGAGAAGCTGTTGCCACCGGACGAGTGCCGCGAACTCGCGGCGCTCTATTCGCGCGACGATCGCTTTCGCAGCACCGTGACGATGGCGCGGCACGGCTTCGGGCGCGGCGAGTACCGCTACTTCCGCTATCCGCTGCCACCGCTGATCGCGGGCCTGCGGGCCGCCCTCTACCCTCGCCTGGTGCCGGTCGCGAACCGCTGGCACGAAGCGATGGGCATCGAGACGCGGTTCCCGGACCGGCTCTCCGACTTCACCGCGCGCTGCCACGCCGCGGGCCAGAACCGGCCGACGCCGCTGCTGCTGCGCTACGGCGAGGGTGACTACAACTGCCTGCACCAGGACCTGTACGGCGACCACGTCTTCCCGTTGCAGGTCGTTGTGCTGCTGTCGAAGCCGGGCCATGACTTCAGCGGCGGCGAGTTCGTGATGACCGAGCAGCGCCCGCGCATGCAGTCGCGCCCGCTCGTGCTGCCGCTCGATCTCGGCGATGCGGCAGTGATCGCGGTCCACCACCGGCCGGTGCAGGGCACGCGCGGCAGCTACCGCGTCAACCTGCGGCACGGGGTGAGTCGCATCCGAAGCGGACACCGCACCACCGCCGGGATCATCTTCCACGACGCGACGTAGGCTGGTAGTGGGGGCGTTGCTGCGGGACGCGGGGGCAAAATCGAGCCCATTCCCGCCAACATCCTCGACGATGCAGCCCTTTAAATCGATCTCCTACCGCACCGTTCGCACCGGCCCGCGGGTCATCGTGCTCGGCGCGGTGCACGGCAACGAGACCTGCGGCACGCGTGCGATCGAGCGCCTGGTCGGCGAGATCGATGCCGGCTCGGTGGAACTGGTCGCCGGCAGCCTGACCCTGGTGCCGATCACCAATCCGCTCGCCTACGCGAACAACCGACGCATCGGCGACCGCAACCTGAACCGCAAGCTGACGCCGACCGACCGCCCCGTCGACCACGAGGACCACGTCGCGAACTGGCTGTGTCCGCTGCTGGCCGAACACGACGTGCTGCTCGACCTGCACTCGTTCCAGTCGCCCGGCATTTCGTTCGTGCTGATGGGCCCGAGGGACAACGACGGTGCGCTCGAGCCCTTCCGGCATGCCGCGCGCGAGGAAGCGCTCGCGCGCCGGCTCGGCGTCACGCGCGCGGTCGACGGCTGGCTCTCCACCTATGCCGCTGGCGTCGTGCGCCGACGCGAGATCGCGGCCACGTTGCCGGCCGCGCAGCTCGACCTCGACCTGCGTTACGGGATCGGCACCACCGAATTCATGCGCTCGACCGGCGGCTGCGCGCTGACCCTGGAGTGCGGCCAGCACGCCGATCCCGAGGCACCCGACATCGGCCATCGCGCGATCCGCGCCACCTTGGCGCATCTGGGTCTGACCGACGAGCCCGATCCGGTGCCGGCCGAACGCGTGGAGTGCCTGAGCCTGTGCGAGGTGGTCGACCGGCACCACCCCGACGATGCCTTCGCCGAAACCTGGAAGAGCTTCGATCCGGTGCGGCGCGGACAACCGATCGGCACGCGCCACGACGGCACCCGACTGACCGCGCCGTTCGATGGCTTCATCGTCTTTCCGAACCCGAAGGCGGAGATCGGCCACGAGTGGTACTACCTGGCTGCACCGAGCACGCGGCTGACGGGCCGCGAGGCCTGAGGACGCGACCGATCGATCCCCTCCGATGGGACCTTGACCCGTCTGCCTGAACAGCGCAGAGTCGACGACCCCGGCGCTCTCGCAGCCGGTCATCGGAGAATGCCATGACGTTTCGCCTGCTCGCGCTGCCGCTCGCTCTCGCTGGCGCGCTGTTCAACCCGGTCCATGCCCATGACACCGATTCGCAAACGGGCCCGCTCGGCAAGGTCGCGTTCCCTTCCAGTTGCGATCCGAAGGTGCAGCCCGCGTTCGAGCGCGCCGTCGCGATGCTGCATTCGTTCTGGTACTCGGCCGGCGAGAAGGCGTTCCGCGATGTCCTGAAGGATGACCCGCAGTGCGCGATCGCGACCTGGGGCATCGCGTCGATCCTGATGTCGAATCCGCTCGCTGGACAGGGCGCCTCGCCAAAGGGCGCCGAGGCGGCACAGGCCGCGATCGACGAAGGCCGGCGCATCGGCGCCAAGACCGAACGCGAGCGCGGCTACATCGAGGCCGTCGCGGCCTACTACGCCGATTTCGCGACCCGCTCCGAGCGCGATCGTCAGCTGGCCCGCGCCAAGGCGTACGAAGCGCTGGCCCAGCGCTACGCCGACGACGACGAGGCGCAGATCTTCTCGGCGCTGTACACCGCCGGGACGCAGACGCAGGCCGACCAGACCTATGCCGCCTACCTGAAGGCGGCATCGGTGCTCGAGACGAAGTTCGCGAAGTACCCCGACCACCCAGGCGTCGCGCACTACCTGATCCACAGCTACGACGCACCGCCGATCGCCTCGAAGGGCCTGGTCGCGGCGCGCCGCTATGCCGGCATCGCGCCGGCGGCCCCGCATGCGCTGCACATGCCGTCGCACATCTTCACGCGGGTCGGTGCTTGGGATGAATCGGCCGCCACGAACAAGCGCTCGATGGAAGTCGCGAAGGCCGGCAACGAGCCGGACGAGGCCTACCACGCGGTCGACTACATGGTCTACGCCTATCTGCAGATGGGCCGCGACGCCGAAGCGCGCCGGACCATCGACGATGCGATGAAGGTGACCGGCATCAGCGCGCGCTTCGTGGCGCCGTACGCGATCGCGGCGATGCCGGCGCGCTACGCGTTCGAGCGCGGCGCGTGGCAGGAAGGCGCGCAGCTGCAGCCGTCGGGCAGCACCTATCCGTTCGTCGAGGCGATCACCTATTTCTCGCGCAGCGTCGGCGCGGCACGCAGCGGCGACCTCGCGGCGGCGAAACGCGATGCCGATCAGCTCGAGACGCAGCACAAGGCGCTGCTGGCCGCGAAGAACAGCTACTGGGCCACCGAGGTCGAGGTCCAGCGCCTCGCGGCAGCCGGCTGGATCGCGGCCGGCGAAGGCAAGTCGGAAGAGGCGCTGAAATTCATGCGCGCGGCCGCCGATCTGGAAGACAAGAACGAGAAGCACATCGTCACGCCGGCCCGCGTGGTGCCGGCGCGCGAGCTGCTCGGCGAGATGCTGCTCGAGATGAAGCAGCCCGACCTCGCGCTGCGCGAGTTCGAGGCGTCGCAGACGCGCGAGCCGAACCGCTTCCGCAACTACCTCGGCGCCGCGCGCGCGGCCGAGATGGCCGGCGACAACACCAAGGCGGCCAACTATTACCAGAAGCTGGTCGCGCTGGCCAAGGACGCCGACACGATGCGCCCCGAGCTGGTCAAGGCCAAGACCGTCGCCCAGCGGTGACCCAAGCCGGCGCGCTGCTCCGCGCCGCGCTGGTCGGCGCCACGCTGGCGCTGACGGCGGTCGCGGCGCGTGCCGAGCCGTATGAAGTCGATCCCGATCTCGCGGCGCGCGACGAGGACTACGCGGCCGGCAAGCGCGCCGTCGACCGCAAGGACTGGGACGAGGCAGTGCGGCGCTTCAAGCTCGCCGAGCGGCGCCATCCGGAGCAGGCCGACCTGCAGAACATCCTCGGCTATGCGCACCGCAACCTGAAGCAGTACGACCTCGCGTTCGTCCACTACAAGCGCGCGATCGAGATCGAGCCGCGCCACCGCGGCGCGCATGAGTACATCGGCGAGACCTACCTGCTGACCGGCGACCTCGCCGGCGCGGAGAAGCACCTCGATGCGCTGCGTCAGATCTGCCTGCTGCCGTGCGACGAGCTGCGTGACCTCGACAAGGCCGTCGCGCAGTACCGCGCCAAGCGTTAGACGGCGCAGAACGCGTCGCAGACACCGGCGCCCCCATCAGACCGAGGTCTTCGGCGGCGCTTCGGGTTCCTGCTGCTCGATCGGCGCATTCGCCGCGGTCTGGTGCGCCGCGGCAGCCGTCACCGGCGCATCGGTGCTGTGACGGCGCGCGCTCGCGAACATCTCGCCGAGCCATTGCGCCAGCAGCGTGGTGTAGATGCGCTGGCTGGTCTCGTCGCTGAGACCGTGATCCGCGTCGGCCATGCAGCGGTAGGTCAGCGAACGGGTCTGCACGCAGGCCTCGCGGTAGCTGCGGATGACCTCGGGCGGAATGATGTCGTCGTGCCCCGATTCGACCAGCAGCACATCGCCGCGGAAGTCGGCACACGCGCGCAGCGCCCGGTTGGTCTGCGCGGCAACGAAGCTGCGCCGGTAGCTGCGCAAATCCTGTTCCTTGTGCAGCTGCAGCTTCGGCAGCTCCCAGCCGGTGTCGATGTAGAGCGCCGGCACGCGCAACGTCAGCCACGCGACCGGCCGCATCGTCGTCAGGATCGTCGCGAGGTAGCCGCCGTAGCTGCTGCCGACCACCGCGATCGCCGACGGGTCGACAGACGGATGCGCAGCCAGCGTGTCGTACGCCGCCAGGACGTCGCGCAGGTTGCTCTCGCGCGATACGGTCTCGCGCTGCGGCTGAGTCCCGGCGTGGCCGCCGAGATCGAACGTCAGGCAGACGCTGCCGAGCGCGGCGACTTCGCGGGCGCGCGCGAGGTACTGCTGCTGGCTGCCGCCCCAGCCGTGCACGAACAGCACGCCGGGGATCAGCACGCCCGGCATCACGAGCGTGCCGTCGATGCGGCCGACGCCGACCGCGATCTCGATCTTGCGCTCATGCGCGGGCATCGGCATCGACCTCCGCGTATTTGACGATCGGTCCGAGATGCGGATCGACGCCGGAGTAATACAGCGTGGCGCCGGCCGGCAGCGCGACGTCCGATCGATGGAGCTCGGTCGTCGATGCACGCACCGTCGTTCGCGACGGATCGTCGCGGAACGCCTCGAGTGCCGCGACTTCCGCACCGCTCGCGCCGCCGAGGCGCCACGACTGTTCGAGCACGCCGGAATGGTCCGCGCCAGCGGCGTCGCGACCTTCGGCGATGTCGTAGTTGCAGCGCGATGCGAACATACCATCGAACGATTCGAGCGCCGCCGCGTGGTACGCAGCGGCCTGCGCAATCGCGCGCTGGACACCGGCATCGGTCGTCAATGGTGCGAGCCCGTCGAGACCGCCGCGCGCGAGGGTCAGTGACGAGCCGCCATAGACCTCGTGGCCGTGGCGATTGCGGGTGGTGCGCTGGGTCCCGAAGTAGCTCGTCCGCTGCCCGCCGAACTGCAACACGCCGACGCTGTGCGTGCGCAGCTCGGCCAGATTGCGCTCGAGCACGACGCCGTGCTGCGCGATGGCGACGGTGCCGAGCGTGCCCAGCTGCGCATCGAGCTCAGATTCGTTGCGTGCGACCGATTGGCCCGCGCCGCCGATGCCGCTCGCCAGCTTGACGCGCACATGACCGCCCCGCAGCAGGCGGCGGCCCGCCGCCCGCGCATCGTCGATCGAGAACGCCGAGAAGCCGGGCAGCACGACGTCGCGCACGCGTTTGGCGAACGATGGTTGCCAGCCTGCCGGCGCGGCTGCATCTGAAGCGATCAGCGGATGGGTGATCGCCTTCGTCGCGACGAACGGATGGGGCACGACGCCACCGTAGAGATCAGCCGCGCTGCGGATGCCGAGCGAATGCGCCCGCTCGATCGAATCGAGCGTGTCGTTGGGCACCGCATAACCGAGGGGGCCGCGCAGCACGTGAGTCTCGTCGCGCGCTTCCGCGAAGGCGCAGCCGAGCAACGCCGCGAGCCGCTCCGCGACGTGGCGTTGGGAGGCGATCTCGTGTTCACGCGCACCGCCCCGGCAGGCGAGGAACGTGACGTGCGAATGCGAACGCCGCCGCGTCAGCAAGTCATCCATCGACCTCGTTGGTGCAAACGACGTGCCTGCAACAGTACCGGTCCCGTTCAGTGGCGAGCCGGCGAGTCGCCGCTCGCGCGCTGCCCCACTAAAAGCTGCGTTTCAGCTCGACGCTGACCTGCACCTTGCGCATCGACGCTACCCGGTCGATCGTGTATGCGAGGTCGATGTGCAACACAGTGCCGACGGACGATCGGCTGATGCCGAGGCGCAGTCCGACGCCGACATCCCGCAGCACGCCCTTCGAGTCCTCGACCGAGACCGAGGTGGGTGTCTCGACAAAGTTGCCGCCCGAGGCGCCCCATGTCGTAGAACACCGCGCCGCCGACATGGAAGAGGCGGAACGGATACCAGTCGGTGAACCAACGTTCCTTGGCGGTGAATAGCCACCGACTTTGCCCGGTCTGGAAGCGGTACGGGTAGCCGCGCAAGCCGTTGTCGCCGCCGAGGGTGAGCTGCGAATCGATGTCGAGCCTAATCCCATGATCCGCGGACAGGCCGACGTACAGGCTGCGACGCGACGAGTGCCGCCAGTAGTAGCGGGCGGCCGCGCTGAACACCGTGTCGGTCAACTGGCCCTGCTCGACGCGACCGGCGGCACCGCCGCTCACCAACAGCGTCTGACGATGGTCGGGCTCGAAGCCCTTCGCCACCTTGCCCAGGTCGCGGTCCTTCGGGAGCGGACTTCCAGGCGGCGCATTGGGAAGCGCCGTCGCCCAGCGCTGGTCGACGCTGACGCCGGTGGTCCAGCGCGTTGCCCAGCCGTCGCGGAGGCCGCGCGAACCGCCGAAGTAGACCGTGCCGACCCGCTCGTGGGTCGCGAACTGATCGATGACCTGGCCACTCTCGTAGACCGAGTCGATGCGCCGTTCATCGCGCAAGCCGATTCCCGAGGCCCAGCGCGCATCCAGTGCATAGCGGGCGATCGAGGGCGAACCGCTTGGCCCAGCCATCGCTGTTCTTCGCGTAGTCCGCGTCGATGCGCCAGCGACTGCCGCCGACGTTCGCGTCCTTGTAGACCAGCATATTCGAATCGCGTTCGACGCCCGACTTGAACGCCAATCCCAACTGGCCACCGGTTCCGAACAGATTGTGTTCCTCGATGCCGAAGCCACTCGTGTTCTCACCGCCGGTCCGGGTAAAGTGCACCTCGGGTCTGAGCGTCCAGGTGTCCTGGGTGACGACCTCGATGTCGACCAGGCCGTCGCGATAGCTCAGCGGGCGAATGCGGGCATCCGCAAGGTACGCCTTGCTGCGCAGAACCCGCTCGGACTCCTCCAGCAGACGCCCTTTGTAGCGATCGCCGGATCGAAACCGGAGCTGTGCACCCAGCGTCGACTCCCGGCTCACGATGTGAATCCGGTTGGCGAAGCGAAAGAGTGCGGTGTCCTCGGCTGGAATCGCCGTATCGAACACGTTCAGACGAACGTGCCGCACGGTGCCGACGATGGCCCCGCTCGCCTCGAGCGCCGCATCGTCGGGAACCTCGGGACCACGCGGGAACGCGGGCATCCCCGCTCGCGAGCGCACGCTCGGAAGAATGTCCGCCCACGATGTCTGCCACACCGACCACAGGATCGTTGCCGCCAGAGGCAGCGCGACCATGCCACCCTTCGATTCCTTGCCGTCCGAAGCCTCGACGCTACCGCATCGAGAGAGCGGCTCGCCGCTCGCACGGGCGCACGGCGCCGAGGCACTTCAGGCGGGGGCCCTTCTTCGTTTCTCCACGTTGTGCACGAAGCGTTGCAACGCGCAAAGTGCACTGCCGCGCGCATCGATGAACTCGCACCCGATTCGCATGCCCGGCGCCGTGGCATCACGCGGCGACACGTTCTGGACCCGAAGGTCGACCCGAAAGTCGGCATCGACCTCAAGATCGAACTCGACCTGACGCAGCAGCGCGCCGCGCTGCGGCACCGGCATGTCGTCTGGCAGCAGCAGCGCACAACCGCCAAGGCTGAGGTCGAGCACGCTCAGCTCGAGCGGCATGTCGGGAATGTCGGGGTGGCTCAGGCGTGCGGTCAGCGCTTCGCCCAACAGCGGCCGCACGCGATAGGCATTGCGGCGCTGGAAACGGAACAGCTGGCTCGGCAAGGCGCAGCTCAGCACGCTGACCCGGTCGCCGCCCTCGAGCATCAGTGGGCCGATCTCGAATTGCAGCTTGACGCTGTGCAGGTAGGCGACGACGACGTGACCCGGCCGCTCGACCAGGTGCCGGGTCTTGCCGTCGCACGCATCGGCCCAGAACGCGAGGCGGTTGCGTACGGCGTCGACCGTCCACAAGAGGGTCGTCTCGATGTCGCCGTCGGGGGCGTTCAGCGCGACCGGGATCTTGTTATCGCAGAGCTCGCTCAGAAACCTGGCGATCTCGCGCGGCGATGCGACGCGGAATTCGTCCAGGTCGGCGCGGCCGGACGTCTCGTCGGGTCGCAGTGTCTGCAGGGCGGCCGGCTCCTTCACGGCGTGGCGGCCCGTTGGAAATGGGTTGGATGCGTGCGCACGAGCGGGTGAAGAAGTGCCTGCGTGGAGGCGATGCCGGATCCAGCCAAGGATAAGACAGGCCTTCGGAGCACGGCCATGAAATAAGCCGCCGTTTTTGGGCCCGCTTGTGGCGATCGGCGCTCCTCGTAATGCCGCTCGCGCGCGCCGCTGCTGCGCCGGTTCAGTGCCGATGCCGGTGATGGATGTCGGGATAGTGGGCGTGCGCATGCGTGAGAACCGCATGCCGATGCGGATGCGCGTGCGGCTCGACGCCGTCCCAGGCGAAGTCGTGTACATGCCGGTGATGCGCGTCGTGGCGATGCCAGTGCGCGTGCTCGGTCGCATCGTGCGTGTGACCGTGCGCATGGCGCTCGCGCAGGTGGAGCCAGACGCCGAACGCCATCAGCGCGGCGGCGGCCCAGAAGGCTGGCGAAGGCGCCTCCGGCCAGATCGCGAGCGCGGTGCCGACGCCGAACAGCGGCGCGACGGCGAAATAGGCTCCGGTGCGCGCGGTGCCCAGCCCGCGCAGCGCGACGACGAAGAGCGCCAGGCTGAGCCCGTAGCCGAGAAAGCCGACGACCAGCGTCGCAACGAGTGATACAGCGGGGGGCATCTGTGCGCCGGTCGACAACGCGAGCGCGGTGTTGACGCTGCCCGCAACCAGGCCTTTCACGCAGGCGATCAGCACCGCATCGTTGGCGGAGACCTTGCGCGTGAGGTTGTTGTCGATGGCCCAGCACAGGCAAGCCGCGACGATCAGGATCGCGCCGCTCGAGAGGCGCGCCTCGCCGGGTGACCACGTCAGCAGCACCCCGCCGGCGACGATCGCGAGCATCCCGATGAAGATGCGCCGGTCGGCGTTCTCCTTGAAGACGAGCCAGGCGATCAGCGCGGTGAAGACGCCCTCGATGTTCAGCAGCAGCGCGGCGGGTGCGGCCGCGGTCATTGCGAGTCCGGCCGTCAGCAGCGCCGGGCCAAGCATGCCGCCGACCACGGTCGCGCCGGCCAGCCACTTCAGGTCGGCGCGTGGAATGCCGCTCGTGCGATCGTCCAGAGCCGAGCCGCTTCGGCCGACGTTCCGAAGCAGCAGCAAGCACGCCAGTCCGGCGCCGCTGCCGAGGTAGAGCAGTCCGGCCAGCAGCAGCGGCGACACCGAGCCGCCGAGCCACTTGGCGAGCGGCGTGCTGACGCCGAAGAGGAAGGCGGCCGCGAGAGCCGGCCATGCAGCGCTGGTGAGCATCAGGTATAGCGTACGACAGCGGCTCGCCGTGCATCGGCCGCCCCCGTCACTGCGGCGATGGACGCGCCACCTTCAGCTCAGCAGCGCTTTCAGGTAACCGATCTGCACGATCATCGCGATGCCCAGCCCGCAGGTGCAGACGCCGACGATCGCAGTCATCACGTGATGCGCGCGGGTCAGGTAAGCCGACGACAGCTTCAGCGGCACCGCGATGACGATCGAGAGCAGCGCCATCCCACCGATCGAGCCGAGGCCGAACAGCGCGATGTAGCCGAGGCCGAGGCCGACCGATGGCATCGTCTGCATCGTCAGCACGACCAAAGCGGCCGAGCCGGCCAGCCCGTGCATCACACCAACCGCAAGCGCGCGGACCGGCCAGCGCCGCGGGTGCGCATGCCGGTGCGCCGAGGCGCGATGCGGCCCGTCGCCGCGGTGACTGTGGGCGTGAAAGTGCGCCCTGCGCGCATCGTGTCGATGGGCATGGAAGTGGATGCGGTCGCGGACGAGGCGACGCAGCACGTCGGCACCGAGCACGATCAGCATCGCGCCGACCGCCGTCTCGAGCGCCTGGTCGAGATCCGTAGAGATCGCCCCACCGAGCCCCAGCACCGCGCCGCCGAACAGCATCAACGTGACCGTGTGGCCGATGCCCCAGGCGACGCCTTGGCGCAGGGTCTGACCAAGCGATCCCTCGCGGGTGGCGAGCGTGGCGACTGCCGCGAGGTGATCGGCCTCGGTGGCGTGCTTCATGCCGAGCAGCAGGCCGACGACGAGGATCGAGAGCGCCGTCATGCCGGCGTTAGCCTGATGCGCGCTCGACGTCGACGGGCGGGCGAGGCAGATCGACGAGGGTGGGGCAGCGGCATCGGCAGACTCGATCGAACCATAGCGTCTTTTCCAGATCGGCGCCGTCTGCTGAGCCCGGGCCAACATCGTTTCCACATGTTGCACTCGACGATCGGACAGGTTGCTCTGCCCTCGCGGCTCCCCCACAATCGCCGAGCGCTCTGATCACCAAGAACCAACGAGGAGACCTGTGATGAAACAAGTTCGCGCGCTCACGCTATTGACCACGCTCTGCTGCGCCAGCCTCACGGCATGGGCCCAGACGACACCGCCGCCCGCCGATGAACCCGGCTGGGCCAAGGGTCGCCCGAAGTCCGACTCGGCCATGAAGATGGCGCCCGTTCCGGCGTTTCCGATTCCGACCGCGGCCGACAAGCTGCCGACCGCCAAGTTCAAGCTGCCACCCGGCTTCAAGGTCGAGACCTGGGCCTCGGGCGTGCTCGACGCGCGCGAGATGCGCCAGGGCGACAAGGGCAACATCTTCGTCAGCACCCTGTTCGTCGGCAACAAGGTCTACGTGCTGCCCGAGAAGGCGAAGGACGGCAAGCGCGAGCCGAAGGTCATCATCGACAAGACCGAGCAGGCGACCGGCATCGAGTTCAACAAGGGCACGCTCTTCTTCGCGACCAACAAGAAGATCGTTCGCTACGACAACATCGAGGACAAGCTCGACAACCCGGGCGAGCCGAAGGTGCTGACCGACAAGCTGCCCGGCGGCAGCGACCACAGCTGGAAGTTCCTGCGCATCCACAACGACAAGCTGTACTACCCGATCGGCGCGCCCTGCAACATCTGCGATCCGGGCGAGTACGCGAAGATCTACCGCATGAACCTCGACGGCAGCAACGTCGAGACGATCGCATCGGGCGTGCGCAACACGGTCGGCTTCGACTTCGACCCGAAGACCGGCAACCTCTGGTTCACCGACAACGGTCGCGACTGGTTCAGCGAGGAGCTGCCGAACGACGAGCTCAACGTCGTCACGCAACCGGGCAAGCAGCACTTCGGCTATCCGTACTGCCACCAGGGCAACATCCCCGATCCGGAATTCGGCTGGGGCAAGTCGTGCGACGACTATGTCAAGCCGGCAGCCTTCCTCGGGCCGCACGCCGGTTCGCTGGGGCTGAAGTTCTACACCGGCAAGATGTTCCCGGCCAAGTACCAGGGCGCGATGTTCATCGCGCGCCACGGCCCATGGAACCGCACGAAGAAGTACGCCGACATCTCGGTCGCCTGGCCTGACGGCAAGGGCGGTGCGAAGGTCGAGCCGTTCATGACCGGCTTCGTCGAGAACAACAGCTACCTTGGCCGGCCGGTGGACTTCCTCGTGATGAAGGACGGCTCGCTGCTCGTCAGCGACGACCACGCCGGCGCGATCTACCGGATCAGCTACGGCAAGTGATGGTGCGCCGGGCGGCGGTCTGCTTCATCGGGACCGCCGCGCTGGCGTGCGCGGTCACGGCCTCACCCGCGCATGCGCAAGCCAAGCCGAAGAAGCCCGCCGCGGCGGCGAGCGCCGCGAGCGCCGCTGCTCCCGCAGCGGGTGGTCAATACGCGCAGCGCTTCGCCACCTTGTGCGCGGCCTGTCACGGCGCCAACGGTCGCAGCGAGATGGCGGGCACGCCCGCCCTTGCCGGCCAGCATTCGTTCTATGCGATCACGCAGCTGTTCCTCTTTCGCGAAGGCCGGCGCAGCAACGAAGGCATGACGGCAGTCGCGAAGACCTTGAAGGACGATGACCTGCGCGGGTTCTCCGACTTCATCGGCACGCTGCCCTTCGTACCACCGCCGCCACCGGCGACACCGACGGACAGCGCGCGCATGACCAAGGGCCAGGCGCTTGCCCAGCAGCACAAGTGTTTGTTCTGCCATGGCGCCGACCTCGCCGGCGGCCAGCAGGTGCCGCGCATCGCCGGCCAGCGCGAGGAGTACCTGCAGATGAGCCTGCGTGGCTACAAGACCGGCACACGCCCCGGCTACACGATGGCGATGACCGAAGCGGTGAGCCAGATCCCGATCGAGGATCTGGACGTCCTCGCGTATTACGCCGCCCGCTTCACCACCCCGCCGGGCAAATAGATCAACGAAGCTGGCCTGGTATGGCAACCGCCAACGCAGACCAGATCGCGGAGTGGAACGGCACGCTCGGTCAGGGCTGGGCCACGATGCAGACCGAGATCGACCGCATCGTTCGACCATTCGGCGATGCCGCGCTGAAGGCCGCTGCGGCACGTCTCGGCGAGCGCGTCGTCGACATCGGCTGCGGCTGCGGCGACACCTCGATCGAGCTGGCCCGACTGGTCGGCGACCGCGGCAGCGTTCTCGGCGTCGATGTCTCGCGCCCCATGCTCGACGTCGCCCGCGCGCGCGCCACGCAGGAGCGCCTCGACGGCTTGCTCTCGTTCGTTGACGCGGATGCATCCTCGGCGGCGCTGCGGAGCGACCTCGATCTGCTCTATTCGCGCTTCGGCGTGATGTTCTTCGACCAGCCAACGCAGGCCTTCACGCATTTGCGCCAATCGTTGCGGGTTGGCGGCCGTTGCGTCTTCGTCTGCTGGCGCACTCCGAGCGACAACCCGTGGGCGATGACGCCACTGGTCGCCGCGCGCAAGGCACTGAGCGTCACGCCGGCGCCGACCGACCCGACAGCGCCCGGCCCCTTCGCCTTTGCCGACGATGCCCGGCTGCGTTGCATCCTCGCCGACGCCGGCTTCCAGAACATTGCGCTCGACCGCTTCGACACGCCGGTTGTCGTCGGGCCTTCGCTGCGCGCCGCGACCGAGGGCTCGTTGCGCATGGGACCGACCGCACGCCTCGCCCGCGAAGCCGGGCCGCAGCATTCGGCCACCATCCTGCGCGCCGTCGAGAGTGCATTGGCGCCATTCGCGGAACCAGACGGAGCCGTGCGGCTGACCGGCTCGACCTGGATCGTGTCCGCAACGAACGGCGGCTGACCGCGTGCATCGAAGTGCGCTGATCGACAGTCCGCACAGGTGCCCGATGCAAGCGGTGCGGGCATCGCGGTCGCGGCCCGCGGAGGCTCAGATGCCCATCAACGCAAGGCTTTGCCGGCCATCCGGATGATGTCGTCGAGCGGGTTGCCGTCGCCGTTCGCGTCGAGCATCGCGCCGAGCCCACCGAGTCCGCCGGATAATCCCGCGCCCCCGGGTGCAGCAGCGGCGGCACCGCCGGCTCGCCCTCCCAGCAGGCCGCCAAGCAGATCGCCAAGGCCCCCGCCAACTCCCGTTGCGCCAGCGCCGCCGCTGTGCTGGCGGGCCATGTAGCCCGAGATCAGCATCGCCAGCATCGGCAGCATCTTCTGCAGCAGCCCGGGTGCGAGTCCCGACTGCGACGCTGCGTTCTGCGCCACCGCACGGCTTACGTCCTTCGATCCGAAGATCTGGCCGAGCACATCATTGCCGGGGCTGACGTCGGTCGGCTGCGGCGCGAGCACCTGGTCGAGCAAACCGCCGCCGCCCAGCCGCTCGAGCAGGTCGCCGAGCCCGTTGGCCCCGGCCGGCTGAGCCTGGGCCTGCTTCGAGAATCCGCCAAGGATCGCAGGGGCGAGCGCGGCCGCGCCGCTCGCGGCCTCGTCTTCGCTGACGCCGAGCTCGCGGGCCATCGATTGCAGACCGCCCATCTGGGCGAGGATGTCGGTGATTTGCATGGCTTCTCCGTTCGTGGGGATGGTTCTGGTGCGGCGAGCAGCGTCCAGAGCGGACCGGCCCTCAAGCGCTGCTCGCGACGAGTGTCGTACTTTCAGCATCCACAGTGTCCGTGTCCACCATTCTTCGTCTGGTGGCCTGTCGCTTGACAGTGCGCGCGGTCCACGGACGAAAGGCGCCCGTGCGCAGCATGACCGAGTTCTCGCTGGATTCGCTTTTTTGCATCCGCAGTGTCGGCAGTGCACGACTCTTGCAATCGCATGGCACGAGTGGCTCACGAGGGCCGGTATACCCACCGCATGACGAACTGACGGATGAGAACGAAACTTGTCGAAACCGGCGCCTTCCTGACCCGCGAACGCGGCGGTCGCACCCACACCCTGCGCGTATCCACCGAGTACGCGGTCGAGCACTCGGCAGAAGGCGGAGAAAGCTGGGTCCCGACCGGGCTTCGCATCTATCGGCTCGCGAACGGCCAGCATGTCGAGGCGCTGGCAGACGGAACGTTCCGGACTGTGCGCACCAAGGTCCTGCTGCGGCGGGTCGACGGTGCAGCCAACCGCGTGTCGGCAAGGCCATCGCCCACGACGCCTTCGCTGGCGGGAGAGTAAACCCGCGCTGGCTTTGCAGCGGCGCATGACGCCGATCCGCTCGCGATACGGCACGCGCTGCCGGACACAGCCGCTCGGCTGACATTTGGTGTCACTCCCGACCGAGGCCTGGCTGATCCCTGACAAAAGGCGTCTTCAGTCGGCCCCGTCTCGAGTTGCTGCGGGGTCCGTGCTCGACGAATCCGCCGATGCCGCCGACACGACGGGCGACCCGCCCGCTTCCTTCAGCCGCCTGGCATCAGCGCGTCGGCCAGACCGTGCCCTGACCGCCCGCGGCGACCTGCTGCACGCCCTTGAAGACGAACTTCTGCAGGCGCTTGCCTTCGTAGGTCTCGGTCGTGTAGACGTTGCCCTTCGAGTCGGTGGCAATGCTGTGCACGCCGTAGAACTGCCCGGGCTGGCGGCCGCCATCGCCGAAGTTGGTGATCTCCTGCAAGGTGTCGCGCAGGATCACGCGCACGACTTCGTTGGTGCCGTCTGCGAGGTAGATGAACTTCTGTTGCGGGTCTTTTGAAAACGCAAGGTCCCAGGCAGAGCCCGAGCCCAACGTGTCCTTCGCGAACCGCGCTTCCTTCACGAAGGTGCCGTCCGGGTTGAAGACCTGGATGCGGTCGGCCTGCCGGTCGCAGACGTAGATCAGGCCATCGGTCGAACGCTCGACGCAATGGACCGGATTGCGGAACTGCTTCGGCAGCGGTGCCGCCGGGTCGTACTTTCCGAGATCGGCATCGTCGGGCTTGTTGCCGTACGCGCCCCAGTAGCGCTTCATCTTGCCGGTGTCGGCGTCGAGCACTGCGACGCGCTTGTTCTTGTAGCCGTCGGCCACGTAGGCCTCGTTCGTCTTCGGGTCGACCCAGATCTTGGCAACGCGTCCGAAATTCTCCGGGTCGTTGCTGCCGTTGTTCGTGCCGAGTTTGCCCACCTGCATCAGGAACTTTCCTTCCTTCGTGAACTTCAGCAGGTGCGCGTCTTTCTCGCCGTTGCCGCCGATCCAGACGTTGCCCTTGTGGTCGACGTGCACGCCATGGTTGGACTGCGGCCATTCGTAGCCGGCGCCGGGCCCGCCCCACGAACGAACCAGGTTGCCGGCCGCATCGAATACCAGCACCGGCGGCGCCGCGGCGCAGCACTCGCCGACCTTCAGCTCGAGCGCACGTTCGTTAGCATGAAGCGTGTCGGCGCCGCGATGGATGATCCACACATGGTCCTGGTCGTCGACCCAGATGCCGATCGTCATGCCGAGTACCCAGTGGTTCGGCAGCGGCTTCGGCCACAACGCGTCGACCTCGAACTTCGGCGCTTCGACGGTGCGGGCCTGGGCCTGCGCAACGTTCTGCAACCAGGCCTGGCCGACGCCCAGACCGGCGAACAGCACGATGGCGGTGATGATGACGGCGCTGCGTCGCGTGAATCTCATCGGATGTCTCCTGCCGGGCACGGGCCGTCGGTGTGCAGCCTCGGTTGATGGTCTGGACCATTGTGAGCCGGCCGACACCCCGATGGCAACCGGCATCGCGCTCGGTCATCATCGGCGCCTCACGAGAACACGATGACGGCGACGGGACTTCGATGGTGAACGACGGGTGGCGGATCGCCGACACGATGTGGCGCGCGCTGGCGCGGCTTCTCATCGCGATGCCGGCCCTCGTTGCGGTCTGGCCGGCATTCGCGCACGACATCCCGTCCGACGTGCACGTGCAAGCCTTCGTCAAGCCCGAAGGCCAGCGCCTCCAGGTGCTGCTGCGCGTGCCGCTCGGCGCGATGAACGAGGTCGACATGCCGCTGCGGGGCCCGGGCTACCTCGACCTGCGGCGCGCCGACGCGGCGTTGGGCGTCGCCGCCGAGCTGTGGTTCGCCGACAACCTTCGCCTGTTCGAGGACGATCGGCCGCTGCCGCGCGCGATGGTCGCGCTGGCACGGGTGTCACTGGCCTCCGACCGTTCGTTCGCGTCCTGGGATGCGGCGATGGCGCATCTGCGCGATCCGCCGATCCCGCCCGACACCGATCTGTACTGGAAGCAGCAGCACTTCGACCTGTTGCTCGAGGTGCCGATCGCTTCCAATCGATCGCGCTTCTCGATCGAGCCGCGATTCGCCCGCATGGGGCTGCGGGTCGTCACGACGCTGCGTTACCTGCCGCCCGACGGGGCGGAGCGCGCCTACCAGTTCCACGGCAACCCGGGGTTGGTGCGCCTCGACCCGCGCTGGCACCAGGCCGCACTTCGCTTCGTCGCCGACGGCATCTTCCACATCCTCGACGGCACCGACCACCTGCTCTTCATCGCCTGCCTCGTGATCCCGTTCGGGCGCCTGCGCCCGATCGTCGTCATCGCCACTGCGTTCACGGTGGCGCATTCGCTGACCCTGATCGCGGCGGTGCTCGGACTCGCGCCGCAAGGTCTGTGGTTCCCGCCGCTGGTCGAGCTGCTGATCGCCGCGTCGATCGTCGCGATGGCGCTCGAGAACCTTCTCGGCACCACCGCGCGGCGGCGCTGGATCGCGGCCTTTGCGTTCGGCCTCGTCCATGGCTTCGGCTTCGCGTTCGCACTGCGCGAGACGCTGCAATTCGCCGGGCCGCATCTGGCCACTGCGCTGCTCTCTTTCAATGTCGGTGTCGAGCTCGGCCAGATTGGGGTGCTGCTCGTGTTGGTGCCGTTGCTGAATGCGCTGCGGCGGCTGTGGCCCGGACGTGCGCTCGTGATCATCCTGTCGGCCTTGATCGCCCACACCGGCTGGCACTGGATGGCCGACCGCTGGGCCGCGCTGCGCCAGTTCCCGCTGCCGACGGTCGATGCGGCTGCCCTCGCCGGCACGCTGCGCTGGCTGATGGCCGCGATCGCGGCCGCGCTCGCCGTGTGGTTCGCCGACCGCTTCGTGCGGCGCTGGATGGGTGCCGAGGCGGCACCGCCGGGGTGATCGGCGCTCAGAGGCGCGCGGTCGCTCGCAGTGCGTCGGCGCTCGTGGTCGGAAAGCCGAAGAACTCGAGGTACGCAGGGATCATCTCGAACAGCATGTCGGTACCGACCTGAACCCGGCAGCCGCGTGCCTGCGCAGCGGCCAGGAAGGCGGTCAAGTCGTTCGCCATCACGACTTCGCCGACGAACGTGTGCGGCGTCAGGCGCTCGGTGTCGAGCGGCAGCGGATCGCCGGGGTTCATGCCCATCGGCGTGGCGTTGACGACCAGGTCGAAGCCGACCGGATCGTTCGAGCCGGTACTGACCGTGACCGCCGAAAAGTGAATTCGCAGGCGCTCGGCGAGCGCTGCTTCCGCCGATCGATCGACGTCAAACAGCGCCAGGCGGGCGACTCCGCCGCCGGCCAGCGAGGCCGCGATCGCCGAGCCGACGCCGCCGCAGCCGACGACCAGTGCCGCGGCGCGTCGCAACACCAGACCCTTGCGGCGCACGCCGCGCACGAAGCCCTCGCCGTCGAACATGTCGCCGACGAGCCGGCCCGCGGCGTCGCGTCGGACCGCGTTGCAGGCGCCCGCCACGCGGGCGACTGCGGAGACCTCGTCGAGCAGCGCGACGACGCTGACCTTGTGCGGCATCGTGATGAGCGCACCCCGCGCGTTCTCGAGCGCGAAGAAACTGCGGAGCACATCGGCAAACGCGCCGGCCCGACAACCCATCGGCACCACGACCGCGTTGATCTCGGTCGCCTCGAAGTGCGGGTTGTAGATCAGCGGCGCCTTGAACGAATGCGTCGGATGGCCCAGATGGGCGATCAGCTCGGTGTGGCCGTCGATGCGCACGAACGTGAACGGATGACGCAGCTGCGACGAGGGGTGGCGGCGAGATCGCCTAAGCGAGCGTGAACGCTTCGTGCACCGCCGACTGCACGCTGCCGCCAAGCACCGCGCCGCCGCCGGCGACATGGATCCAGTCGCCGATCGCACCAGCCCCGACCGCATGGCGCGGCGTCGGCATCGGCGCATGGCGCTGCCAGGTGTCGGCGCCCGCGTCGTAGCTTTCCATCTGGCCGTACACGCGGGCCTGGCGCGGCACGCCGTCGACGATCGCACCGCCCTCGCCGCCCATCGCCCATAAGCGGTCGCGATAGACCACGAGTCCGTGACCGGACCGTTCGGTCGGCATCGGCGCGCGCGCTTCCCAGGTGTCGCGCGCCGGGATGTAGACGTAGTGCAGCGCGGTGTTGTATTCGAAGGTGTTGAAGCGTCCGCCGATCACGTGGATGCGGCCGCGGTGGGCGACGCAGCCGACGTGGTCGCGCGCGCCCGGCAGCGCCTTGAGGGCACTCCAGCGATCGGCCTTCGGGTCGTAGACCTCGTGCCAGCCGACGCTGGCACGTTCGGCGGCCGGCTCTGAGGCGCCGCCGATCAGATGGATCCGGCCGTCGTGCAGCACGGCCGCCGCCGCACCGCGCGGGCGCGGCAGCGGGGCGATCGCAGTCCACCGATTCGTATCGATGTCGTAGACGTAGGCCAGCGTGTCGGATCGGCGGTTCTGCTCGACGAAGCCGCCGAAGGCCCAGACGCGCGCGTCGTCCGACGCCACCGCGACGTGGTTGGCGCCGCGCGGCAGCGGCGCGCCGTCGAGCCAGCGGTCCTGCGCTGGGTCGTAGATGTGGTGGTAGTCGCGATTGACCGCCCCTTCGCCATAGCCGCCGACGACGTGCAGGCGACCGCGAGCGACCGTGGCCCATGCCATCTCGCTGCGCGGGATCGGCAGCGCAGCACGCGCCCGCCATCGTCCGGATGGTCCGGCCGGCGCGGGGCTGTCGATGACACGCTGCGCCTCCTGCTCGGGCGTGAGGTGATGCGGCACACCGCCCTGCAGACGGGCATACGGCGCTGAAGCCGAAGCCGCAGCCGGCAAGGCCGCAGCCGGCTGCGTCTGCGGTTGAGCGCGAATGACCGGTGCGAACGGGAGTGCCAGCGCGGCCAGCATATGTCGTCTGTGCATGGTCACGATCATCGCCACGCCCGCGACGTTGCGCAACCGCGCGCCCGTTGCCCTTGCCCGGCCGGAGCCGATCTCGGCCGGCCGGCCGCTCAACGACGCTCGAGACGAACCGTCCGCGCCGTGCCCGCGTCGGAGACCGCCGCCTTGCCGGTGTCGTTGCGCACCGGCGGCGCGTCCGGCGCGGGCTGCGAATGGCCGGCGTGGACCTCCGAGCTCTCGCCTTCGTGCACGCCGAGTTCGTAGCGGCCTTCGAGGACTTTCGCGTTGACCGGCTTTACCAGGACGCTCAGGGTCGGGCAACCGGGCGAGATGTTCTCGCCCCAGACCGTGAACGCGAGGTGAGACAGCTTGCTGCTCTGGACCGTCAACGGGATCTTCTTGGCGCCGCAGGCGCTCTTCGCAGAACGCTTGCCTTGGAGATTCTGCCAGGTGCCTTCGAAATCCCGCAGCACCAGACGCGCGGCGCAGTTGCTGCCGTCCGGGCAACGCAGGCGCACCGTCCAGGTCCCGTCATAGTGGCTGGCTTCGGCTTCCTGTGCGCCGGCGGCGGGCCCGAAGAAGGCAAGCGCCAGCCAGAGCGGCATCAGGAAGCGGTGAAGTCGCATGGAATCAGGGTCTCATGAGCCGGGCGGCTCAAAGGTTCGGTGCCAGGCGATCGATTCAGAACGTCGTTTCATTCTATCGAAGGCCTCGACTCATTGAACGGCCGCAACCCTCGAGCAAAGCGCGCAGCGGAGGGCAATCGAGCAGCAGCGGTGCGGCGACAGGGGCGGGAAGATCGCGTCTTGCGCGGGGGCAACAGTCCGAACAGAATGCAATCGCCACGCCGAGCGCCTCGGATCGATCGACGCTCGATGGGCCCATGACCTGCAAGTTGCCAACTTGCGGGCGCGGCGGTCCCCACACTCACCTTTCGGTGATCGACGCCGTCCTATGAGCCCTGCCGCCTGCCCCTCTTGCGCCGCCATCTCGGCGCATCTCCACCGTTCAACCTGTCGCCTCTGCCCAGGCGCCGCATCATGAAGCACCGCTCCTTGCGTCGCCCTGCCCTCCGTTCGTTCCATCTTCGCGCCGGCCGTGGCCGACCGCGCAGCGCGCCGCACCGGCTGGTGCAGGCGCTGACCGCCTGCTCGCTGCTGACGTGCTGGCCCGGCGCCGCCGATGTCCGTGCCCAGGCGCTGCCGAGCGGCATGACCCCGATCGCCGGCACCGTCTCGAGCCGCACCGTCGGCGGAACGATGACGGTGAACAACTCGCCGAACTCCATCATCAACTGGAACTCCTTCTCGATCGGGGCCGGCAACGCCGTCCGCTTCGAGCAGGCCAACGCCGCCAGCCAGGTCCTCAACCGCGTCACCGGCAACGATCCGTCGGCCATCTTGGGCAACCTGAGCAGCAACGGCCGGGTCTGGTTGCTCAACCCGAACGGCGTGCTGTTCGGTCAGAGCGCGCGGATCGACGTCGCAGGACTGGTGACCTCGACCCTGAACCTCAACAACGCCGACTGGCTGGCCGGCAACATCCGCTTCACCCAGGGCACGGGAGCGCCGGCCTCGATCGTCAACCAGGGCGAGCTGCGCAGCAGCCTGGGCGGCGAGATCGCGCTGATCGGTGCGACGGTGAGGAACGAAGGCGAGATCAACGCGCCGGGCGGCCGGGTCGTGCTGGCGGCGGGCTCGAGCGTCGAACTGGTCGATTCGGCGACGCCAAACGTCAGCGTCAAGGTCAACAGCACGGCGGGTGAGGTGGTCAACCTCGGCAGCCTGCTGGCAGCGGGCGGGCGCATCGACGTGCATGCGGGTACGGTCAACCAGAGCGGGATCGTGCGGGCCGATTCGCTCGCGGCAGGACCGGGCGGCGAAGTCGTGCTGCAGGCGAGCGAGCGGCTGACGCTCGCCGGAGCGAGCGAGACGAGCGCGACCGGGGCCAGCGGGCAAGGCGGCAAGGTCAAGCTGCTCGGCCGCGAAGTGGGCCTGCTCGACAGCGCGCGGGTCGACGCCTCGGGCGCCAGCGGCGGCGGCGAGGTACTGGTCGGTGGCGGGCAGCAGGGCAAGGACCCGGGCGTGCCGAACGCGCGGGCGGTCTACTTCGGGCCAGCCGCAACGGTCGCCGCCGACGCGACGGGCTCGGGCGACGGCGGACGGATCATCCTCTGGAGCGACCAGGCGACGCGCGCCTACGGGAGTCTGAGCGCGCGCGGCGGACCGGACGCCGGCAACGGCGGCTTCGTCGAGACCTCGGGCGGTTGGCTCGATGCGCGGCCGGCGCGCATCGACACCGTGGCGCCGCGCGGACAAAACGGCACCTGGCTCCTCGACCCGTACAACATCGTCATCGGCAACCTGGCGACCGACGGAGGCACCGACGCCAACTTCAACGCCGTGGCGGACAACGCAAGAATTTCAACCGCGACGCTGAAGGCAGCGCTGGAAGGCGGCAATTCGGTCGTCGTCACGACCGGCAATCCGGGCAACACCGGTACCCAGCCGGGCGATATCCAATTCGGCAGCACCTCGGCGGACATCAACAATGCGCCCGGCGCCTCCTTGAGCTTCATCGCCGACCGCGACATCATCATCGGCTTTCTCGATCTGAAGTTCACCGGTGGCGCCATGCCCTTGAGCTTCCTCGCCGGACGCAGCGGCACCGGGAGGATCTCCGCCTCGGGAGGTACCGTGAATCTGGAAATGGTGAACGGCAACGTGACGCTGGGCGGCTTCACGACCTTCAGCCAAGCGGGTGGCGGCACGTTTTTGGGCACAAACAGCAGCGCGACCGGCTTGGCGGGCGTGACGCTCTCACAAACGGCCATCTCGGCCGGGCCCGCCGGGTCGCTGACGATCAACGGCGGGTCCACGGGCTCTTCAGGGACGGGAGTGCAGATGTCGAGCGTCTCACTCGATGCAGGAACCGTCATCATCCGCGGCACCGCCACCGGCGCGTTCGGCACCGGCGTCCAGCTGTCCGCGATGGGCGTTAACGCCATTGGCGCAGCCACCAACTCGATCGACATACGCGGTTCAGGCGATGTGATGGGGGTCGAAATCAGGCAGTCGGCGAGGCTCACCGTCGCCCCGATCTCAGCAAGCCCATCGTCTTTCCTCCGCATCGAAGGCGCTGCAAGCAACGGACCCGCCGTGAGGGTCGATGGTGCGTCATCCAGCTCTGCCATGCTGATCGCGCAGAGCGGCGCGTCCGTCCAGATCGACGGCAGCAACGGCACGCCCAATCCCTCCAATCCGACCATCGCTCTGACCGACACCAACCTTAGCGCGAGTACCGCTGTTCAAGTGATCGGTGGCGGCTCGGTGAGCATCGGCGTGAGCCAGGCGCAGGTCGTCGGCATCGACAACACATCGGTCGTTACGGACGGCAACCTGAACGTCCGGGGCGCCTCCTTCATCGCGCTGAAGGATGCCCTGCTGACGTCGTCCGGTCCGATGACCCTGGCCACCAACAACCTGTCGCTCGCAGCGAGCAGCAGCGGCACCCTGCTTACCAGTTCGGCGGTGGGCGACGCGATCTTGTTGCGCGGCCCCGATGTCGGCACCAGCATGGTCACCTTCTCGGCCTCGGGCAGTGCGCTGAGTGCACCGAACGGTCGCTGGCTGGCTGCGGGCACCGACGTCAACGACGGCAGTTTCACGCCCGGCTCGCTGGTCTACGACTTCAAGCGCTATAACGCTCGGCCCGGCGACGCGGCGGTGGCCACCGATGTTGGCAACGGCCTGTTGTTCTCGGTGCCGGAGTTCGCCACTGTCACCGGAACGGTGCAGGTGAAGACCTACGACGCCACGACGGCAGCGACGGTCACCAACCTCGCCGCCACGGGGACGGCGCCGGATCAGCTGGTCGGCTCGCCGAGCATCAGCGGAGCCGACTTCAACACCGCCAATGCCGGCACCAACAAGGACGTCACGCTGAACAACCTCGTCCTGCAGTTCCAGGATGCCAATCAGAAGCCGGTGTACGGTTACCTGCCGCAGTACCTGTTGCGCGGTACCGTCAACCCGGCACCGGTGACCATCCAGGTGACGGGCGTGAACAAGGTCTACGACGCGACGGCCCAGGCCCAGCCAATCGCGACGGTGACCAGTGGGCTCGTAGGTCTGCAGACGCTCGGCGTCAGCACCTCGGCGCAATTCCCGATCAAGGATGTCGGCACGTACCCGGTCTCGGTCGACGTCGGCCTCACCGACGGCAGCAACGGCGGTTTGGCCAACAACTACAGCCTGGCGCCGACATTCCTGGCGTCGGGCAGCATCACGCCGGCATCGTTGACGGTGACCGGGCTGGTGGCGACCAACAAGGTGTATGACACGACCGTCACCGCCTCGCTCGCCGGCAGTGCCACGGTGACGCCGCTGGGAAGCGACGTGGTGAGCGTGATCGCGAGCGGGACCGCCGCGTTCTCGGACAAGAACGTCGGGATCGGCAAGCCCGTCCTGGTCAGCGGCTTCAGTCTGACCGGAACAAATGCGGGCAACTATCTGCCGGTGCAGCCAACTGGCCTGAGCGCGAACATCACCCCCGCGCCGCTGCAGGTCAACGGGCTCGTGGCCAGCAACAAGGTGTACGACGCGACTGTCGCCGCAACGCTCAACGGCAGCGCCAGCGTGACCCCGCTCGGCAACGACATCGTGTCCGTCTCCACGACCCCGGTCGGCACCTTCGCCGACAAGAACGTCGGAGCAGGCAAGAGCGTGTCGATCGGCGCGCTCAGCCTGAGCGGCACCGACGCCGGCAACTACACCCCGGTCGCACCGGCCGCCCTCACGGCCAATATCACGCCGTTCCAGCTGAGCCTGGGCGGCGTGACCGTCAACAACAAGGTCTACGACGCCACCCTCAATGCCACGCTGAGCGGCACCTCGACGGCGAACTTCTTCGCCGGCGACAGCGCGGCGCTGAGCGGCGGCACGATCGCATTCACCGACAAGAACGTCGGAACCGGCAAGTCGGTGCAGCTGAGCGGCTTTGGCCTCACCGGTGCAGACGCACCGAACTACCTCGCGCCGACGGCGACCGTGCTGACGGCCAACATCACGCCGGCCACGCTGAACCTGTCCGGCTTGACCGCCGCCAACAAGGTCTACGACGGCGGCACGACCGCTGCGCTGACCGGCACGCCGAGCGTCACGCCGCTGGCGAGCGACTCGGTCAGCGCGTCGGGCACGCCGCTCGGGACCTTCGCCGACAAGAACGCCGGCACGGCCAAGCAAGTCACCGTGTCCAACGTCGGGCTCTCGGGCACCGACAGCGGCAACTACGTGCTCGCCACGCCGCCGACCCTGACGGCCAACATCACGCCCGCGCCTCTGCAAGTTAACGGGCTCGTGGCCAGCAACAAGGTCTACGACGCGACTGTCGCCGCAACGCTCAGCGGCAGCGCCAGCGTGACCCCGCTCGGCAACGACATCGTGGCTGTC
>Ga0207650_10000489_pt1 | contig 32977 bp, 35 predicted proteins | sample KBSS63metaG_FD_184325 | JGI IMG/M metagenome (GOLD analysis project Ga0207650, IMG submission 184325) | Switchgrass rhizosphere microbial communities from Kellogg Biological Station, Michigan, USA - KBS S6-3 metaG (SPAdes) (version 2) | ecosystem: Host-associated > Plants > Roots > Rhizosphere...
TGGCGAGGACTGGTACATGGTTCCGGGCGACATCGTCGGCATCCCGGCGATCCCCTGGCTCATGCCCTATCTGCTCGGCGTGGCCGCGCTGTTCCGGGCGGCGCGCGACTGATCGGATCGATCCGGACGGACTGCCCGCCGCAAGGCGGGTTATATCGTCGTCATGACAAAACTTTCGCCGATCGAGTTGGAGTTCGCGACGATATCCAGCCTGCATAGCAGGTCCGGTTAGAAAGCTACTTCAACAACGCTTCATGCCCTGGCATCAATTCCAGCGAACTGAGTTAAGTTGGAACAGGCGCCCTTTCCCGAAAAGGAACGGCCGGCGCGACGGCCGGAGGGTTCCCATTGGAGTCGGGAACGTCGTGGTTGGGTGGAAAAGCGACGGTCAGCTTTTGGCGCTCGCGGCTTGATAGCTGACGTGCGTTTCGCCTCAGCTTCGGCTATGCGGGCTCTCCAATAGTCGCCAGAGGAGGCGTTCATGCAGATTGCAGTTCTGACGTTCGAGGGGTTCAACGAACTGGACTCGTTCGTTGCGGCAGCAATCCTCAACCGCATGAAGGCGCAGGGCTGGGCAGCGCATATCACCTCACCGACTGAGCAGGTTACGTCCATGAACGGCGTTACTGTCCAGCGGCAAAAGCCCTTGGAATTTGCTGCCGAAGCCGATGCCGTATTGATTGGCAGCGGGATCAAGACCCGCGATATTGTGGCCGATCCTGCCCTACTGTCTCGGATCAAGCTCGACCCGTCGCGCCAGCTGATCGCCGCGCAATGCTCCGGCACGCTGCTTCTCGCGAAGCTGGGTTTGATCGGCGATCTGCCAGCCTGCACCGATCTGACGACCAAGCCTTGGGTGATCGAGGCGGGCGTGACGGTGATCGACGCTCCCTTTGTCGCGCACGGCAATGTAGCGACCGCCGGGGGCTGCCTCGCCTCCCAGTATCTGGCCACCTGGATGATCGCTCGCGGCGCGTCCATGCGCGATGCCAAGGAGGCGATGCACTACGTCGCGCCGGTAGGCGAAAAGGCGCGCTATGTCGATCAGGCCGTGGCCGTCGTTACCCACTTCATCACGCAAGAAGCCGCTATCGCGGCTTAACCCTGCCACGGCGAACGGCAGCAATCGGAGTTCGCTCGCCGTGGTCAGAACGGCCGTCTTTTGTCGCCAGCGGACATCCCTCGTCACAGTTCGCTATCTAAATCACCTCCGTATTATAGTGATGCCACGCCAGGATCGCCGCCGCACCGCGCCAGGGTCGCCATCCGTCCCCCAGCGCGCGCGTTTCCTTTTCGGTGGGACGCGCGGGCAGTTTCAGCAGGCGGCCGATCTCGATCTGGACGGCGAGATCCCCGGCTGGCCAGATGTCGGGCCGCCCCTCGGCGAACAACAGGTAGATTTCGGCGGACCAGCGGCCAATGCCCTTGACGTGCACCAGCTGGGCGATGGCGGCCTCATCATCGTCCGGGAGATTGCCGAGGTCGAGTTCGCCCGAAAGGACAAGCGCCGCGAGGCTGCGCGCATAGCCCTGCTTCTGGCGCGACAGGCCGCATCCGCGCAGGGCATCATAATCCTGCGCGAGCAACGCATCGGGCGCGCAACCCTTGCCGAGCAGGGTCTCCAGCCGCGTCCAGACCGCCGATGCCGATGCGACGCTGACCTGCTGGCCGACGATCGTTCGCAGCAAGGTCTCATAACCGGGCTCGCGCACGCGCGGGGCCGGATAGCCGACGCGGGCAATGGCGGCGGCAAAGGCTGGCTCCACCGCTGCCAGCTGGTCGACCGCATCACGCAGGCCCGTTTCATTCAGCATTTCTGGTCCCTGTCGCTGGCGTGTTTTGCACTGGATTGATTTCTGCTCGGCTTTCTACCATAGCGACGCCCAGCTAGGTTCGAGGAGATAATAATGCCGCAGTTCAAGATCGTCTCACACAGCGGAGAGAGCAAGACCGTTGAGGCGAGCGAAGGCCGGACCGTCATGGAAGTCATCCGCGACAACGGATTTGACGAGCTTCTGGCGCTGTGCGGCGGGTGCTGTTCCTGCGCGACCTGTCATGTTTTTGTCGACGAAGCCTATGTCGACAAGCTGCCAGCCATGAGCGATGATGAAAACGACCTGCTCGACAGCTCGGATCACCGCGCGCCGAACAGCCGCCTGTCCTGCCAGATCCCGGTGTCGTCCGCGATCGAAGGCATGACCGTCACCATCGCGCCGGAGGATTGATCGGCTGGGTTCCAGCATCAAGGCAGGGCGTCTAACCCGAACACAGCGGTGGGCGCATCCTTGGTCTGGGGCGTCGCGCGCCAGACGATCCGCTTGCGGTCGCCGGGCAACGTCTCGGCGCCATTTTCCTGATTCTGGCTGATGACATCGGCATCCGTCGTCACGGTGAAGGTGCCGTCCAGCGCGCTGGCGGCGTCCTTGTCCGGCGATGACCCCATGCCGGGCATGCCGGGCATGCCCGAGCCGTGACTATCGTCGTTTGCAAAGCCGGGGGCCTTCAGCCTGATGCGATCCTTGCCGCGCAGCTCGATCGCGACGAACGGAATGATGACCTCGCCGTCGATGTTGAACGGAAACAGGAAGCTGTGGGTGAGCTTGCCCGAGATCTGATAGTCGATCGCGAACCGGTAATTGCCGAGATATTTGACCGACCGGTAGCCATATTCCTTGGACAGTGTCTCAGCGAGCGCCCGCATCTTTGCCGCATCCTTGGCTGCGTCCGTGATCGGCGCTGCTTCGGGTGCCGGCTTTTTCGTGGCGGCGATCTTGATCATTACGGGCTCGCCGTCGTCACCCTCGTCAAGAGACTGATTGCCCGGCATCGGGCTCTTGTCGCCGTCCATGCCGCTGCTCGGCGGCTGGGCGATCACCTCGCCGACATAGGTGAAAGTGAAGCTGCGATCCCGCTTGATGTCCAGCGTCGAGGTGAACTTGCCCGGCGTGAGGAGGCAGGCGGACAAGAGCAGCATGAGCCCGAGGGCGGCCGTCAATCTGCCTGCAAGTCCCATCGCGCCTAGCCCCCTTAAGGTTTGTCCTTAGCCGATTTCCGAGCCGTCAGATGCCCCATCTGACTGGAAATCGCTCCAGGCGCGCGAGCCCATTCAGCGCGTCATGCAAGCATATAAAGCAATTGCGGCGGCATTGGAAACGTTGAGACTCTCCATGCGCGGGCTCATCGGCAAGCGCGCGATGATGTCGCAATGGGCGATGCTGTTGTGGCGGAGGCCATCGCCTTCCGCGCCCAGCACCAGTGCGACCCGCGATTCGCCGATCGCTTCGCCCAATGTCGTGTCGGCGGAGCCGTCCAGGCCGATGCGCCAGTAGCCGGCCTCCGCGATCTCATCGAGCGCGCGCGAGAGATTGACGACCCGCACCCAGGGCATGAATTCCAGCGCCCCCGAGGCGGCGCGGGCGAGCACGCCGGACTCGGCCGGCGCATGCCGGTCCTGGGTGACGATGCCAAGCGCATCGAACGCGGCGGCCGAACGCAGGATCGCGCCGACATTATGGGGGTCGGTGACCTGGTCGAGCACAAGAATCGGCCGTTTTGCGGCTTCGTCACGCGCGCCTTCCTCCAGCAGGTCGCCCAGCCAGACGTCGTCCAGCGCCTCGACTTCGGCGACGATGCCCTGATGGGGTGCATCCGCTGGAACCATCCGGCCAAGATCGGCGACGTCGGAATAGACGATGGGCAGCACCGGCGGCAGGTCCAGTGCATTGAGCACTTCGCGCACCCCCCAGATCTTGCGCACGACGCGATCGGGATTGGCAAGCGCCGCCGTAACGGCATGGCGCCCATAGAATCTGGGAAAGCCGCCCTTGGGCTTTCCGGTGCGATGGCCTCTTTTCATGATGGCTGGTCTTTATCCATGGGAAGCATTGACAGGCAAGCACCGTTTCGTCATTGACCCGCTTCCCCACTGATATCGGCGATGTCAGTGCCGCTGGACAGGTGGCCGAGTGGTTAATGGCAGCAGACTGTAAATCTGCCCGCGAGAGCGTACGCTGGTTCGAATCCAGCCCTGTCCACCATTTGCGCTACCGCCGAAACCCGGACAAGCCCGAAATAGCCAAGTTTTCTAAGGATAAATTGCCCGCATAAGCCCGCCCGTGCCCGTTGCCGTTTGCCTGCAATCGCGCTAAAGTGTGGGGGAAATGTGGGGGTGGATCGTTATTCCCCCACACTTTGACCCGCTGGCGGAAGCCATGAATGTGTGGGGGAAAGATATGGGCAAGCTGACGGCGGTTGCGGTGCGGGCGGCTTTGGCGAATCCCGGCACCTATCAGGACGGCGATGGGCTGTTCCTGAAAGTGGACAGGCGAGGCGGTGCGTCATGGTTGGTGCGCCTTCAACACGACGGTAAGCGGCGCGACATTGGGCTTGGCAGCGCCAAGTTACTGACGCTGGCGGACGCGCGTGACAAGGCGAGGGATGTACGCAAGGCGATCAAGGTCGAGAAGCGCGACGTGCTGGCGGAGCGGAAGGACGAAGCCGCCGCCAAGGTGACGTTCCGTGAAGCCGCCACCCAGTATCATAAGGAGAATGAGGCAGGCTGGAAAAGCGCCATCTATGCCCGCCAGTGGCTCGCCAGTTTGGAAAACTACGCCTTCCCCAAGTTGGGCAACGTGGCTACCGGCGGCATCACAGCGGCGGACATCATCACGGTGCTGACGCCGATTTGGCAGGAAATCCCCGAAACCGCGCGCCAAGTGCGCAATCGGATTTGCGCGGTGCTGGACTATGCCCACGCGAAGGGCTGGCGCTCCACCGAAGCCCCTTCGGGCAATGGCAGCCTGAAAGCTGGGCGTGGCCTGCCTCGGCAAGTGAAGGAGCGGGAGAACCGCAAGGCCATGCCCTATGTCGCTATGCCTGGCTTCCTCACCGCGTTGCGCCGTAAGCCCTCATATGGACGGCTGGCGCTGGAATTGCTGATTCTGACGGCGGTGCGCAGCCAAGAGGTGCGGCTGGCGACATGGGACGAGTTCGACCTTGAGGCCCTCCTGTGGACGATCCCAGCCGCTCATATGAAGCGGAACAAGGCGCATATCGTTCCCTTGTCCGAGGCTGCGCTGGCGGTGCTGGCGAAAGCGGTGGCCTTGAGGCTGGAGGGGACCGATCAGGTTTTCCCCGGTGCCGATGGTGGCCCCATGTCCGACATGACGCTGTTGAAGGTCCTGCGCGACATGAGCGAGCCCTACCACGTCCACGGGTTCCGCTCCGCCTTGACGGACTGGGCGGCGAATGAGGGTTATCCCGACGTCGTGGTGGAGGCCGCCCTCGCGCACAAGACGCCCGACGCAGTGCAGGCCGCCTATCGCCGGACAACCTATCTCGGCACCCCCGGCCAGCCGGGTCAGCGTCTGAAGCTCATGGCGGACTGGGGGCGCTTTTGCGCTAGCGGCACGGCTGGCAGCGGGAAAGTCGTGCCGATCAGAAAGACGAGGGGCGGCAAATGAGCGAGGAATGGATCAGTGCACGTGATGCTTACAAGATGGTCTTTCCGGGAAAGAAGCTCATGGGCGGGCCAAACGCCATAATCAGGCGTGCAAAATTGGGGAGGGTTAAGGCAAGGGCCGCATGGCTCGTGAAGTCTGGGCCGGGAGGGGGTAAGGAGAAGGACTATTCGCTTCCCGAAGAATTCTGGGGAGGGTGGTCGATGACCCCAGATTGGGAACAGGGAGATTTTTCGTCCAAGTTCCAGTTGCGTGGAAGGGAAGAGGACTGGGAGGCGTCCTGCGTCACCTTTGGGCGGGCGGAAATTGTGGCTATGGCGCCAAGCAGTGGTGTGATGGCGGCTCCCGCACCAACGCAACTTCCGGTGAAAAGCAAGGGCGGCAATCCTGGAAAGTACGATTGGGCAGTCGCCGTCGGCACCATCGTTTTTAAATGGTCTGATCCCGGAAACTGGGAGCCTATGGACGCTAAGGAAATTCGTTCAGCCCTAGAAATCCACTTTGCCGATATGCAGAAATCTCCCGACGAAAGGTTGCTCAGGAAATACGCTGAATGGATTTTTCAGGAAATCGAGAGGCGCAAGGAGTAACCGGAATAACCGGTTATTCGGGTAATTCCCTGACAGTGATCCCGTTCTCTCGCATCATTCCGTCACGGCCAGCAGCAATCAAGCGCAGGCCTTGGCGGAGCATTGAAAATGGCAATCTGTCCACCTGAGCCCCTGCTTACATCCAAAGCGAACGGTCGCCGCATATTGGGCGATATCGGAACGACAAAACTCGATGAATTGATTGCGAGCGGCAAAATCGAAAGCGTGAAGATCGGCTCTCGTCGACTTCTGGTCATTGCCAGCCTCAGGCGACTTGCTGGCGTCGATTCTGAGCAGAGGGCGGGTGCGTAATGGATACCCTCACCTGGAAAACTGCCCGGATTGTTAGTTATCCTGACGGTGATATTTGGGCTGTCGTCTCGGCTGATCACCTCGATAACCCCGCTGATGCACAGGACACTGTTGCGGCGGCGGGCCTCCTCATGCGGCAGACTTTGCCAGATGGAGGGCTGGTTGCGGAATATCTCTTTCTTGAGCAGTTGGAACGCGCAGCGCTGGCTGCTGAGATCGCGGCCATGCAGGCACAACGAGATTTCCTTCGGTGTTCAACCGTGCGCTTTGCACTGTCAGCTGCACGCGCACGAATCGAGTCTGCCCGGCTCCGATACATCAGTGACACCATGACAAGCCTGGATGCACTGAAAAAGGCACGGGGTGGCCCGGCTTTCGGTCCGGGCGAAGCTTTCCTGGCTATACGGGTGGCGCAGAGTCAGCTCGCAGATACGCACACCACCCCCATCATTCCTTGGGAGATGGTTCGTTGACGGCAACCCCCTTCCTGACCACCGGCCCCGCAGCCGTCGAATATACTCGTGACGGCTTTTCCCTGTGCGCAATCCCGCTTGGTCGCAAAGGTCCGACCGCGAAGGGCTGGAACCTGTTTGAGAACGCGATCACCAGCCCCGCCACGGCGACAGCGCTGACGGGTAATGTGGGTTTGCTTCACGCCTGGTCCCGCACGATGGCTCTGGACGTAGATGATTGGGGCGCGGCCTCGCAGTATCTGCTGGCGCGTGGTGTGAACCTCGCTCAGCTATTCTCAGCACCGGATCGCGTGGAGATCGTCTCCGGCCGTGCGGGGCGCGCCAAGCTGCTCTTTCGTCTGCCAACGAGCCTTGATGAATGTCCTCAGACCTTACAGATTGAGAACGCTGCAAAAGAAATGATCCTTGAGTTCCGTTGTGCCGACAAAGGCGGCAATTCCATGCAGGACGTGCTCCCTCCGTCTATCCACCCCGACACCGGTAAACCTTACCAGTGGGGCGGTCCTGGAGACTGGCGCAAACTGCCAGTGATCCCCGAAGTGCTTTTGCAGATATGGCAGGACGAATTGACGAAGCGGACGAAGGGCAGCGCTCCGGCGGCACCGTTGACGCTGCCGCTGGGTTTTGCTCCCCAGGGGTTCTCACCCCAGCCGGGTTTTGCGCCCCTGGAGGAAAACCTCTGGGGCATGACTGTGATGGAGTCGGTGCTCGATCACATCTCGCCAAACACCGACTATCCGACCTGGCGAAATATTGGCTGGGCTATCATGTCCACGGGCTGGAAGTGCGCCCCGCAAATTGTCCATGGCTGGAGCAAGCTGGCGTCACTTCGCTATAACCCCATAACTACGGATGACCTGATCCGAGGGTTTGACCCGTCAAAAGGCATCACGATCGCCACCCTGTTCCACCACGCGAAGCAAAATGGCTGGATCATGCCCCAGCAATATCCCCCGGCGCTTGCTCCTTTGGCACCGCCTCCGCCTGCGCATCTTCCGCTGCTGATGACTGCGGATCAGATACGCCAGCTCCCCGCCATGCCCTACATCGTTCGCAGCGTGTTTCCGGCACAGGGGCTCGCGGCGATCTACGGTGAGCCGGGGGCTGGCAAGTCGTTCCTGGCCCTTCACCTTGCCCATGCCATTGCGATTGGCACTGCCGACTGGTTCGGCTTCCGCGTGCGCCAGAGGCCGGTCATCTATGTTGCGCTCGAAGGCGTTGGTGGCATCGGCAAGCGCACCACTGCGATGGAACTCCACAGCAAGCAGCTCTGCCCCGATCAGCTTCGCTTCTGGTGCCGCGACATCCATCTGTTGACCGGCGACGGCATTGATCTGCTGGCTTCAGAGATCGTCGCGGCCGTTGGCAAGGGGGCGGTCGTGATCGTCGATACGCTCAATCAGGCTTCGCCAGGAGCAGACGAAAACACCTCGCATGACATGGGCAAGATCATCGCTAATTCGAAGCGCCTTGCTGGGGCGGTGGGGGGACTGGCGATCTTGGTCCACCATGCCGGTAAGAACCGCGCGCAAGGCTTGCGCGGGCACTCGTCCCTGCACGCTGCGATGGACGTTGTACTCGAAATCGCAACGGTGGAGGGTAAGCACAAGACGTGGTCCATCACCAAGGCCAAGGACGACAGCTCGGAGGCCAAACGGGATTTCGACCTCATCCCCTACACCGTAGGGCAGGATGAATTCGGTGATCCGATAACGAGCTGCGCCGTCCAGCACACCATCCACGCGGCACCTCTGAAGCTAAAATTGCCAACCGGGAAGCACCAGAAGGCTGCACTGGCAGAGCTGCGCAACCAGCTCCAGCAACCGGGTAGAGGTATGGATTATAAGGCTGCTGTGGCCCTCGTCGCTTCCGTCGTCGATGCCCCTGCAATCAAGAAGGGCGACAGGGCGAAGGAGGCGGTGCAGGCGCTCATTCGCGACGGCCATCTTATTCTGAATGAGCTGGGGGTCTGCCTTGCATGACCTCCGAAAGTCTTCCCGTCCCCGAATCCCTAAAGGGAATTCGGGGGAACCGGGGACTGGACTTCATCCCGAAACGGACCCGTTTCGGGTTTTCGGGATGGGTCTAGCCGCTGCCAGCCTAACCACCACCACAACATGACGAGAATTCCATGCCTTCAGCCTATATCCGTTCACTGTACAGGAGCCTGGCCGATGAGGCCGCTGCCGATCAACCAGCCAAGCCGAACCTGCGTCAGCGCTTCATCGCATGGCATGCCAGCCTTCCCGAGCTCACGCGGCATCGACCTTTCGCGATGGCCGAACTGGAACAGGCATTGGGTGTCCGGGGCAAGTATCTCAGCCCGATCCTGTTGAGCCTCGGTTGGCAGCGACGCCGCAAATGGTCCAGCCGGGGCCAATATCATCGATATTGGCTGCCGCCCGAGGTGAATGCTTGGTCGTAAAATCTTCGAAAGCGACGAGCGTAGGGGTGCCCCAACATGGCATCGCCGCCGGACGCGATCGCGCACTTCACCTCGTACCCATGGGCAGAAGTGGCCGCAACCGGTCCGTCCACCCTCGGGCAAGAAAAGCAAAAGTGGCCATTCGGCTGAACGAGCGCCAAGCGCGTGACTCGGCGTTCACGCTAGTTTCGTAGGGCGTCGGCTTGAATGTCCTCCGGCTGCATCCGGTTCTCTCAGTGTGCAACCCATCGGGATCAGGAACGAGTTCAGGCTCCTCCCAATGACTTGGAAGTTCGGAGGCTGGCTTAGTATGGGTGTAGTAGGCTCCCCTGTCGATCCATGATTGTTGCGAGTCGTATTAGCAAAAATCGACAAATCGTCCCAAAAATGGACGGTATTAACGATATATATATCTATAGATATAGCAGTTATACTGCTTTATCGTGGTAAATGCTATTGTAACGACTTCACGATTTATTTACCTTTCCTCTAGCGCTCAAAATTTAATTGTGGCGCAAAGGGGTAGAGGGATCTTGGAAAGCTTAGGGACCTACTTAAATTTCCATACGACCGCTGCTGCTGTGGCATTTCTCTTCGCGACTTCGAGTGGCCCAGCTTTTGCTCAGACCCTCACCGTAACGGCGACCGGCACAATCCCAACCACCTGCGGCCTCACGGCTGCATCCGGCTTCGGCGCCGCCAACCTGAATGCCAATGGCACGGTCAGTGCGAGTGCGTCGGTTACCTGCAACGCGAAATATATCATCAAGGCTACATCCGCGAATGGCGGCCTGAAGACCGCTACGGCGGCCCCGTCCTCCAGCTTCAGCAACAAGCTCGACTATACGCTCTCGATCTCGGTGCCGCTGGACAATGGCGGCGGCACGGTGAGCGGAAACTGCGCGGCCAGCAATCTGGTCGCCGGAGCGAGTACGTGTGCACTCTCGCCGGCATCAACCGGCCTGTCTTCAGGCACGGGCACATCGGTTGGCCAGACGGCAAGCCTGGGCGTCAACTGGACGCTGCCCGGCGCAACGCGGCTCATCGCCGGCAGCTATTCCGACACTTTGACCATTACGATCGCGGCGCAGCCATGAGCGGCCCGCGGACACAGAGACAGATGGCGGACTGGCGTTCCTGCCAGCCGCGGCTGTACCGGGACAGGGGGATGCCTGGCCCAGTTTTTTCAACACATGAAAGGAATACCCCATGAAGAGACTGCTTATGGCAGCGGTCGCGCTGGCCGGACTGAATGCTGCCCCCGCGATGGCCGAGGACTTCACCGTCCAGGGTACTGTCAATGCCGCTTGCTCGGCGATCACCACCAGCGTGATCAATTTCGGCACGATCGGCATCAGCAGCACGACCGGTCTCCTTAATCCGGGCCAGAGCGCCAGTTCCACTCCCACGGAAGTCTGGTGCAATGGTGTTAATTCAACGCTCAGCTTTACTGGAGGTAGCATCTCGAATGGCAAGGGCGTGAATAATGCGAACTTCACCAGCACACTTACCTTCACACCCTCGGTTACGCTCGGCGGCAATGACGTTCCAACCACCACGACGATCGGCGCGGTCAAGGGAAGCCTTGTCGTGACGGCCGGCAGCCTGAGCGCCAGCAGCAAGCTGCCGACGGCTGGTGATTACACGGGCACCATCACGGTCACCCTCGCGCCTGCAGTCTGAACTGTGCAAGGGGGAGCAGGAAAAGGATCGGAATGATGCGCAGGTCGTTTCAAGTCATGGGCATCATTTTCGCCTGCGCCGGTTCGTTGCCGGCGCAGGCCGCCTCCCCGCGTCAAGGCACCTTCACCGTCAATGGCAAACTGAATGGCAGCTGCGTGCTGCCGCAGACCGCACCCCTGACGTTGAGCACGACGGTGCCGGCCAGCGGCAAGCTCGATCCGGCTTTGTCGAACGCAAGCTGGACGATTGCGGGCCTGACCTGCAATTCAGGATCCCAGATAACCGTTTCCGCCCGCTCGCTGCGCCTCAATGTGCCGCGCACGAGCCTGGCACCAGCCCAATCGCAGACGGTCAATTTCACCGCCAAGGCCAGTGGCTGGGCGTCAAGTGATGCAAACGTCACCACGGGTGAAACGACCGCGCTGGGCAGCACGATGCTCTATGCTGGCACTCCTAAGACCCAGAATGCGCCAAAAACAGGAACTATTATCGTCTCGGTAAGTAACTTTGTAGTATCGACGAACAAGGGGAGCTCCGCGAATAGTGCGAAGCTGATCGACGGGGCTTACAGCGCAACGATCATTCTCACACTGACGCCTTCAGTCTGAGCTTCCGAAACGACATGTTGAGGCGGTACAGACGAATGAACAGGGTAGGAAAAACCATAATAGCCTTGGGCAGTGCGATTGCCGCCCTGCTGGCGAGCGTTCCCGCGATTGCCACGACGGTAACTCCGGTCGTGGTCGACCTGCAGTCGGCCGGGCGGAGCGTTGTCTCGTCGATCAGCGTCAACAACACCGGCGCCGGGCCGCTGCCCATGGAAATCGTGGTCCAGCCGCTGGTACCGGGGGAAAACGGACTGAGCGCGGGCGGCGAGGATGACGGCAATCTGCTGGTCGTTCCACCGAGCGCGATCATTCCGGCCGGACAGACCCAGACATTCCGTGTGCAGTGGATCGGCGATCCCGCGCTCGATACCAGCAAGCATTATTATGTCAGCGTCAACCAGCTGCCCGTCAAAATGCCCGAGGGCCAGTCGGCGGTGCAGATCGTCTATAATTTCCAGGTGCTGGTCAACGTGTCCTCGCCGCAAGGCAAGCCCGCGCTCGCCATCGATTCCGTCTCGTTCGGCACGCATGACGGCAAGCCCGCGCCGATGCTGCGCGTCACCAATTCCGGGACGGCGCACGGCTATCTGAGCCAGCACCGGATCGCCATCAGCGAAAAGGATGCCAAGGGCACGGAAATCTTCGCGCGCACGATGAGCGGCGCCGAGTTCCAGCAACTCGTCGGCTATGGTCTGATTGCCGCGCATCAGACCCGCAATATCGTCATCCCTGTCGATCTGCCGTCCCCCACCGGCCAGTTGACCGCGAAGATGCTGGAAGAGCGGACACAGTGAGGACGTGGCGCATCTTCCCATGTACAGCATGTTGCGCGCCGCGACGGCTATCGCGATTGTCATGGGGGTAGGCGGCCAGGCATATGGCGCGGCCGGGCAGGCCGGAGCATCCGGTCCCGCTCGCGATCCGGCGCCGATCCCCGTTGCAGACTTTCCCCCCAGACAGCGGATCAACCCCACCAAGCGCACCCTGCGGTTCGTTGTCCCTCTGACCGACGGCCCGACCTATCTTGGAGATGTCGATCTGGCTGTATCGCCGCTCGACGAGCTGTCGGTGGCCGCGCCGCGCCTGCTTCAGTTGCTGGAACCATTATTGCGCACCGATGCCTATGCCCGCATCGTCCAAGCCGCCGGAAGCGCGGGAGAGATCGGCGCGCCGATCCTGGCGAAGGAAGGCATCATCCTCGTTTATGATGGCGACCGTCTTGCCCTTTCCATCATCATCCCGGTAGCGGTACGCGGCATGCGCAGCATCAGCTTGCGCGGCCCGACCGGCCAGACCCAGCCGAACCTGACCCCGGCCCGGTTCTCCGGCTATCTCAATCTACGCTCGTCGACCGACATCATATATCAAGGCGCTGAGGCCGGTGTTCAGGCGCCCGTCGCCGCCATCGATGGCGCGGTCCGGATTGCCGGTGTCGTGGCGGAAGGCGAGGCCTATGCCTCCGCGCGGCAGGGTGACGTGCCGTTTCGCAGAGCGGGCAGCCGGGTCGTCGTCGATGATGCGGATCGCGGAATCCGATGGACGGGGGGCGATCTTCGGCCGGCCGTGCGCAGCTTTCAGGGCGCGCCCGCCATGGCGGGTCTCTCCGTCGCGCGCCTCTATGACCAGCTTGAGCCACAACGGGAAATCCGCGCGACCGGCAGCCGGACTTTTACCATTTTGGCGCCCAGCACCGTCGAGACGATCGTGAACGGCCGCAGCGTGGAACGGCGGCGTGTCCAGCCGGGCACATATTCACTCGCCGATTTCCCGCTCGCGGACGGCGCGAACGATGTCCGGCTGCTCATCGAGGATGAGACGGGCAATCGGCACTCGATCGACTTCAGCCTCTTCTCCGACCGGTCATTGCTGCAACCCGGGCTCAGCGAATTCTCGGCAAGCGTGGGCGCGCTCTCCCAACCGACACGCACGGGCCTTGCCTATTCGAGCACGGTCGTCGCGTCGGGCTTCTGGCGGCGCGGCCTGTCTCCGCAGCTTACGGCAGGCGTCAACATGCAAGGCGACGGCCGCACCCAGCAGGCCGGCACGGAAGTCCTGTTCGGATCGCCTTTGGGCCTCATTGGCCTGGATGTCGCGGGGTCGCGGACGCGGGGCAGGCCCGCCGGGGTTGCCATCGCTGTCACCTATCAACTTCTCAGGCAGAGTTCGGCCTCCTTCCAGTCGGAATCGCTGCGCGCGGCCGTTGAATATCGCAGCGCGCATTTCACGGATCCGGGCGACTTTACGCTCACACCGGCACGGTCGGTTCAGGCATCGCTCAGCTATAATCGCACCCTGGGGCCGGACCGTTATATTGGCGCCGATGTCCGTTATTCCCGGAGCGGCAGCCAGCCTGCCGATCTCAGCATCCGGGGCTTGTTCGGCCTACGCCTCTCCGAGGCGACGCGGTTTATCGGCGAAACCGAATATCGCCGCTTCAATGGCCGCGGCGAGGCCATTGCCAGGATCGGCATCGTGCGGCGGTTCGGCCCTCGCTCGCAAGTTCGGGTGGAAGCCGGCACGCGGGGCGAAGCGCGAGCCTCCTATCAGGCTTTGGGCGGCCAAGGCGTGGGCGCCTGGTCGCTTTCCGCCGACGTCAATCGCACACCGGACGGCACTACGGTCAATACAGGTGGCACCTATATCGCCAATCGCGCCGAGCTAGGGGTGAGCCACATCGCCGCCTTTGCCGACGGCAGCGGCCGGGATGTCGATCAGCGCACTTCGCTGCGGGTCGGCACGTCCATCGCCTTTGCGGACGGCGTGTTTGCGGTGGGGCGACCGATCACCAACAGCTTCCTTATCGCGCGGCCGCATCGCAGCCTGAAGGGCAAGTCCGTGCGCCTGGAACCGCAGAAGCGAGGGGAGACCGCCCGGTCGGGCGCGCTGGGTCCTGCCTTGGCGCCGGATCTCAGCGCCTATTCGGACCGCATAATGACCTATGACGTGCCTGACGCACCGGCCGGCTATGACCTCGGCCAGGGCAATGCGCAGGTTAAACCGCCCAATCGCGCGGGTTACAGGCTGGAGATCGGATCGGACTACCACCTGCTGGTGTTCGGGCGGCTGCTGGACGCTGAGGGTGAAGCGGTTTCGCTGCTGGCGGGCAAGGCGATCGACCTCGCCGATCCCAAGCGCCCGCCAATGACGATCTTTACCGGGCGGAACGGCAAGTTCGGCGCTCAGGGCATGCGGCCGGGCAAGTGGCGGATCGAAATGCCGACCGTTCCGCCGACAAATTTCGAAATCATGGTGGGACAGTCCGACACCGACGTTGTCCAGCTGGGCGACGTACACGCGCTGGCCGGTATGCAGGGAGAGAAATGATGGGAAAGCTTCTCAGGCTGACAATGGCCCTTGCGACGGTCGGCTGGGCGCATGGATCGTTTGCTGCTTGCAATAGCAGTAGCGTAGCGGTTTCGATCAGTGCCTCTCCGGTTGCGATACCGGACTGGAATCCCCTATCTACAAGCGATGCTCCCAGTACCGCTTTCACCATTACATTAACGCGGGCTTCCGGTAACCCCAACACGGATTATGCTCTTATCAATCTCATAGACGCGAACACAGCCACGCCAATAAGGGTTGGCAACAATGGCAGCTTTGCTGGCCCACAATATTCCATAAAATCCAGCAGCGTCGACATTGCTTTCGCCAGCGGCGCAACGCCTGCCAATACCCTCAGCTTTGATTTTGCAAGCGGGAGTTCTCAGAGCCAGGCACTAAAGACCGCCACCTTCGCAGTGACTGCCAATACCCAGAATGCTGATTTTACATCAGGTAGTTACACAGAAAGTATAGGGTATTCCGTCCAGTGCCGCAAGTTGAGCGGACAGACAGATCAAGGTACTTATACTACGCTTTCCGGCTTAAATCTTAGCGTGACGGTTCCCAATCGGTTGACCGTCGTGACGGCCGGCCCGCAAACGGTCAATTTCGGCAGTTTCACGACAACGTCGCAGAATCTGGCGATCTCGCTCAAGAGCACTGGCGCGATCAACGCGGCGATATCGTCGGCTAACGGCAACAAGATGGTCCTTGCCGGCGCGGTGGCGCCGCCGAATACGCCCACCAACTCGCTGATCGCCTACACCATGACCTTTGATAGCCAGACCGTGCCGTCCGGCGGCACGACTCTGACCAATCTGGCGCGTTCAGGGGTCGGCGGTTCGAGCAAGTCCCTTGTGCTGACCCTGCCGGGCCTACCGACCGGAAAGCTGGCAGGAACGTATAGCGACACCATCACCATCACCCTGACCGCCGGCTCGTGAGATTTCCTGGCGCGGATGAGCCATTGAGGAAATCATTAGCCGGCAAGCCCCGCAGCATTCAAAGACTTAGCCTCCGCCTGTTTCCTTGCCGTCTTACTCAGGCACCTTCAACCTTGGGTACAACTGGACGAGGCTGTCGAAGCAACGGATTCTCCGTCCATCGGACGAGGGAACGAGCGCCTGAAAGAATGTCCGGTTTTGGACTGAGCAACTGAGGCGATCTACGTCTGGAATGGGCGCAATGCGGACTGGTGCGCAGCCTGCCCTGCCTGTCAATCATGGTTCGCCATCAGGGGTTACCAAAGCAACGTGGCTAACCCCAAGCGCCTGGGCCAATTCATAAAGCGTAATAACGGTGGGGTTGCGCCGGCCACTTTCAAGACTGCTTAGATACTGCTGGCTGAAGCCTGAACGTGCCGCGACATCCTCTTGGGTCAAGCCCTTCTCTCGACGCAAACGAGCGACATTCCTCCCCACCAGCTTCCGCATATCCATGGGGGGACGGATCGCAATTTACCCATATTAGTTTTATCAACTATAATATGTATCTGGTATTGTTGGCGGCATGTCCCTGCTCATCGGAGGCGGTATGATCGACAAGCGGCTTGGTCTCGGTGGCTTTTTTGGAGGGATTGGCCTGGGCATAGTAGTGCTGACTTCGCCGTCAATGTCAGGCGCGTTGAGGGACTTCACCAAAGGTATTCTTGGAATACCATCGGAATCCTCAGAACAGGGACGTGCTACTGAAAAGCAGCCGGTCACCGCGAATGTCGCTATCGAGGGGACGCCTGCAACCAGCCCGGCCGTAGGGCCGGGAGCCGACCAGGACCCCATACCTGCGGCCGTACTGGCTGCGTCGGCGCCACGGTCGAGCCCGCAAGATCTACTGGCGCAGGAGGCTTTGGCGCTTCTGTCCCGGCCTCACAGCCGGCGGGACGAACTGCTTGCATTAGAGATACTGGCTCAAATACGTTCTCAAAATGCCGGCTATGTCGCCTCAGCGACCGAACTTCCCAGTTCGATGCCGCCTAACTCAAAAACTGCCGGATTGAACCCACAGACGACTGATCGGGCGGATGAATCCACTTCGCTGGCGAGCGATAGCGCGCAGCCAACAGATATGCAGAACAGCGGCGATAATGCGGATTCCCAAGCACTCACACAACGCGAAGCGGCGGGTGTTATCGGGGCGCCCTTGCTGGCAGCGTTCATATCGCTGATACCAGTGGTCCTTGTCTACGGCGCCATATTGGGACAACCCCCGATAACAAGGACAAGAAAATATGCGGCCTGGGCTTCGACAACGGCCGTTCTAGCATACATGGCGATCCTGAATGACCTCTGTCTGGGGCGTTTTGGCGATGCTACGATTGGAAAGGCAGTCGGCTTCGGGCTTTGGGCCGGGATATTTACAGTCAGCGCTTATCTCTTTGGGAAATATCGCGAAAAATCTGCTCGCTACCCCCAAATAAGTCCACAGGACACCCCTGCGCGCGAACTGGGAGCTACCAATCCGTCACCTACCGGCGCTGATGAGGTGATCACACCGGACTCGGCTCTCCTGCTCACCCAAAAATGCGAAATGAGCGGGGCCTCCAAGGGTTCCCAAATCGATCGAGAGAAAGCCGCAATGAACAACGAACAACGGCGCATTATAGTAATCGTTCTCTTTGCTGTCGCTACAGTTCTGATTTTTTCATTTATACGAATGGGTTCAGCAATAGATTATCATAGTTCAATGATGATCATAAAGTTGTCCGATGTTGACAACCCCAATTCTTATCTCCCCTACCAAAGCAATACCATAGCCTGGGGTGTTGTAGCACGAATGGGCGTGCCCGGTATTTTGCTTGGAATCGTACTCCCTATGATTTTGGTTTTCGCAGCCCTGTTCATCAAACGTGGAAATTAGCGAATACACTTTCGGCCTACCCAAGAAAAATGCCTTCTGGACCAGTGAAGGCGGGGCAGCAGGCCAATCCTCATATAGGTGCCACGATGACAAAAGAGACTGATGAACGCGGAAATTTGACCGTTTGCGATCGAACCATCGAAAAAAATTGCGAAAATTTCTGAAAAATTCTGTGAGCAACCATTAAACCCCTACCCTAATGCTCCTATGAAATCCCCCCTTGGGGGCATCTTCGGAATAACAATCCTTTCTTGACCCGCTCCCGACCCTCTCGCCTCAGCACAGTAGTCGGTTGCCCGGCGTTCTAGGGTAAGTATCGGTCCGCACTCGACGCGCACTGGCTTCACGACCGGGATGGGGCGAGGCACTCGGGGGGCTCACGCGCCGCACCTCCAAAAGTGTGGGGGTGAATGTGGGGGAATGCAGACGACATATCAAAAAACTGATGTCTTACAATTCAGTAAGGCACTAGTTCTATACAAGCCCTGCCACCATTTCATCCGAAAATGCATTGAAAAATAAGCGCTTTCTTGATGGTGGTGGCGCCTGTGATCATCTTTACCCACATTTTGAGGCGCGATGATGGGAGGCCAGATTCCTTTCCTTGGAGGCTCGTCAGCGCGCCAGCTTACTGAGGCTTAGTCTTTGATTTTGCATAATGCGGAAAGGGTAGGACTTCGCTGAGAGGCTGCTTCGCGGCTAAGGTCGGCAGGCGCAGCGGACACGCGTGCCCTGTGACACGCGTGCCCTGTAAGGGTGACGGGCCAGCCGGACTCTGCCGGTGCCGGTAGGCCTGTCCCTGTCCATGCGCTCTGAACATCGGTGATCGACCAGCTGTTCACCATGGCGAAGGGAGCAGGGCTGTGAAGCGGACCGCATCCGGTTGTCCGAACTCCGCTTATGCATAGATTTAATTTTTTGCGTTCCGCGCTTTTTTCCACTTGCGCGGACGGTTAGTCGAGGACCCACCGCGCGTCGTGCCTTGTTGCGGTGCAGCAGGTGTCCACGAGCCGAGTCTTTTCAGCGACAAGCGGAGTCGTTAGGCCTGCGTTTAATCACTTGCGTCCGGATTCGACTGTGCCACTATCCATAGTATTCCGGGGGGCAGACGATACTACTCAACGGATTGCGGTGGCGGCGAAAGTCGGCATCGCGAACTATCACTTTCCGTGCGCACCAAACGTGGGGAAAGCAGCGAAGAGGTCGGCGGGCCTGGTAGCAGGTGGTCCCTTCCAAAAGGATCGCCCTCCTTCGTCGACCTCTTCGCTGGTGGTAGTGTTATTCAAACCGAACACTCGCGCAAGAATTTTCAGGGCGCCGGGCCTCAGCATGCGGCGAACGGTTAGTCCGGGGCAGGCACTCAGTCCGGCCATCCTGCCTTACACTATCAGCCATCTATACATCTGAGGTACGCTATGTCGTTTAACTGGACTTGTCCTTACTGCGACCGCGCCCAGACCGTGGTTGCCGAGAGATGGCAGAAGATGGAGCACCTTATTAATGTGGGGGGAACTGCCGAGGGTGGGATAAGCGCTTGTGGGTTCGCAATTGGGTGTTCCAACGCCGAGTGTAATAAGCTGACTATTGCGTTCTCGGTGCGGCCTCACACTTACAACGGTGGTTACGGTGTCTATTACTCTAAGCCCCCGCTCTACGATAGGCGGGCTCTGCCTGAAAGTTTTGCAAAGCCTCAACCATCCTATATTCCCCTCGTCATTGTGGAGGACTATGTCGAGGCCTGCTTAATACGGGACTATAGCCCGAAGGCGGCCGCTACGCTGGCTCGACGCTGCATTCAAGGAATGATCCGGGACTTCTGCAAAATTGCGAAGGGTCGATTGATCGATGAAATTGTCGCTCTTCGAGAGGCTACAAATACTGGTAGCGCGGCGCCGGGTGTCACAATAGAAACTGTTGAGGCAATCGACCATGTACGTTCGATAGGAAATATCGGAGCGCACAAGGAGAAGGATATCGATCTGATTGTTCCCGTCGATCCCGGCGAGGCTCAAGCTCTGATCGGGCTGATCGAGATGCTATTTGAAGAGTGGTATGTGGCTCGTCACGTTCGCCAGCAGAAGCTGGCTGTCATTAGCAAGATCGGGGCAGAAAAGAAGCAACTCATCACCGATGGCCGAGCGACGCAAAACGCGCTAGCCATTGCGGAAAAAGCCGCTGATAAAGGTGGACCCGGCGAGGGGTAGTGAGTTCCACGCCGCCGGGTCTCGGTCGCGCGGCGCGTTGCAGCGGCCGCCGGTCAGGGCGTATACAGGGAATGTCGCGTAACGACCCATTGCGGACCCGGAACGAGTCAGATAGCTTCAGCTTCAACATGTAATGGGGCGTCCGCTCACCGCCCATTGTAGATATTGCATCCTAAGCCAAGGGCCGGAGAAGCCAGAATGATTTTAGCGCTCTTGCTGGCTGCGTCCAATTCCGATCCCACAGTTCTCATTATTGGCGTTGGGAATCAAAGCTGTGCAACGGCGTGGTCACCAACTCAGCAGCAATCCTCCAGAGATTGGATCGGGGGCTTTTGGAGCGCTACAAATGTCGAGCGAGGATTGATCGTCGGACAGTATACGGACGTCAATGGAATTATTGGCGAAGTCCGCTTGCTCTGTCAGCAGAACCCATCGATGCCATTAAGCAATGCGACCGTACGCACGTATGACAAGCTGAAGGCGCAACGCTAGCTGTTCGCAAGGCATATAACCGCCGTGGATGCTGCATCCCAAGCCAAGAGATGGAGAAGCCAGAATGATATTGGGCTTAACAGCTTTCCTTGCTGCGCAAGCCCCGAACCATGAGCGATGGGCCTGTGTTTATTCCGGATATGGGGACGGCAAACCAATCTCGGTGATTATGGAACTCAGAGGCAAGGAGCTAACGGATGTTGATTTCGGCGTTAGCTATCATGTTGTGTTCGATGATGGCCGAGCGCTGATAGCGGTTTATCCCGCCGTTGGGCCAACGGGAGGCAAATACACCATAAATTCCCGTACTATGGTCATTGACCGCGAAACGGGCCGGATGATTGTGGCAAACGCAGACTTAGGCGGATCGGCGGCAGACAACTCTCCGACTTCAGGCCAATGCGGCAAGGCGGGTTTGTAAACTACACAATCGCCCATCTTTTTGGGTGATGCCCGGCGAGCGCAGGGAGTCCACGCCCGAGGGCTGCCGTCCGCTGGGGGCCTATGTCGTGAAGCGACCAGACCCGGTCGTTCGCGCATAAAATTCCGGACGGCCGCTTGCGACAGAAGCAGCCGTTTGGACCGCACCGAGTGGAATTCACTATGTCACCTTGACCCTGAAGACGAGCGGGCGGAGTCTGAGAGGGAGCAGGCACGATCTTGCGGGCGAAGCGTTCAAAGCCCAACACTTTGCCTGTCAGGAGCGCCATTTTGCGATCAGCGCCTCGCTTGCGGTCCAATGCCGTTCTGCAAGGTCAGCATCGTCGGCAAGCGGGTTAACCGCACGCGGCGCACGCTCATACCAGTAGGTGCCGCTGTGCTTTGCTCCTTCCGGATCGGTAGCAAGCCATAGCAGCGTGTCTGCGCCTGCTTCTTCGGAGATTTTGGGAATGTCACGGGTGTTCGCCTCCATCTCTTCGGTCAGATCCGTGTAGAAATTGGAGTCGACCACCCCCGGATGAACGGCGTGGACCGTGATGCCGTCGTCTGCGAGCCGTCGTGAAAGGGAGCGCGTGAACAAGATGTTGGCGAGCTTCCCGGCGCAGTAGGTGCGGCCCGGATCGAAGTCATTCAAGCCTTGCAGGTCGTCGATGTCGATGGCGGGAAGCATCTCACTGGCGGCGGAGGAGGTGTTGATGATGCGGACGGTTCCGTGCGGCTGGTCGGCAGCGGCCGCGCGCAGCAATGGCAGAAGCCTTTGCGTCAGCAGCATGGGACCGAGGTGGTTGCCTGCAAAATTCTGCTCCAGGCCCTCGTCCGTCATGACCAGTCGATTGGCTACGCCGCCAGCATTGTTGATGAGCACGTCGATCCGGTCCGTCCGCGCGGCGATCTCATTCGCCAGCGCCCCGACCTCGGCCATCCGCGAGAGATCCGCACGCAGTAATTCGATGCTCTCGCCGCCCTTCGCTGCAGCCAATTCCTTCGCCGCCTCGGCAGTGCGCCCCGGATCGCGTCCGACCGCAATCACACGCCAGCCATCGCCCGCCAATCGCCTAGCCACAACCTTGCCAATTCCGGAGCTGGCGCCCGTGACTACAACTACCTTTTCCGCCATTTTTTCACCTGCTCCCGATCAGGATGTGAGCGTCTTGCCGACAAATCCGTCCATCCGGCTTTATCTCGAATCCAACCAGTGCATGCAACCGTTCCGAGTGGAACTAGGCCTGATCGGCCAGGGCGGCGGGCACTTCCTTCTGCTTTGTGATCTCACATTAGCCGCTACGCTCCCAGACGATCGGGAGCGAGAACCACCCATTGCGGACTATCAGCGGGTCCGCCTCAACTCCTAAAACGGCTGAGCGCCTGCTTCCATTCCCGCTCATCCGGCATAGGTAGTGTAAGCGTGGCTGCCTCCTGGCTCGCCTTAATGACGGTCGGCCGAACCTTCCGTTGATGGCGGACCAGGCAGAGGGAGCAATAGAAACGCTCCGACATGTCCTTAAACTCGTCGCTCCAGCGCCGCCTCTGAAATAACCACCAGAGCCCATGCGCCTGGAAATAGGCGATGTGCCCGCATCGGCAGGCGACCTTCACACTCTTATGGAATGCGGCCGCCTCAAAGACATTGGTCGCGATCCGCATGCCATCGCGGTTGCAGGTCAGTTCTGCTTTTCCGGCTTGCCACGCTTGGTCGCGGGGTCATCGATTGTCCCAGGCCATGGCTCGTCGATGCCAAACCTGCCTGGACTGTATGCGCCGTCGGGCACATCAGCCCGGACAACGCAAATACTCGGACCGTCAATCTCGGCGACGAGCAGCGCTGCTATCTCTCCGCAAGCCTGGTCTCTTTCCTGCGGCAATGTCGAGCGGAGCCGTGCAGCGATCGACCTCGAGACGCGCTTGAGCGCATCAAGAATCGGTTTGACGATGTTGTCAACGTCCCCCGCCATTGGCGCCGTTGGAAAGTAGAAAATGGTGACAGCGACCGGATCGCTGTCAAGCCAGATGAATTCGGCCGTCTCCTCTGCGCGTTGGCGAGCCGCATCAGCAACCGTAATCTTCCAGCGTTCTTTCGAAGTACTACTTGCCTGAAGAGAGAGTGGTACCGCTGTCAGGTAAAACTCTAAGGGAAACATAGAGATGAGTTCCGTCCCGATGTTTTCTGCATCATCCACCATACCTCTTGGTTTGCCGCTCCTGCAGGGTAGTTGCAATGGCCTGTCGGCCCTAGGCCGGCTAGAGGGTCTGGGTTAGGCTAGCTCGCTCAACCTGGACTTTTAGTGGTAGCCGCCTCCGCAGCCCATGATGAAGCGCCCGTCGGAAAGCACCTGCAGTGTCGCGCCGGACTTGGCGGTCAGGAACGGATTGCGATAGGGCAGAACGATCAGGTAGCTCATCAGCTTCAGCCGGGTGCTGGCTGCGGCGAGGAACGACAGGGCGGCGAACGGTTCGAGCGCATCGTGATCGTTGGCGTGGAGCCATTTCGCATCGGGGGCGGGGTGATCGGTGACATAGGCGGCGTCGATGCCCGCCGCCTCGAATGCGCCGGCGATGCTGCGCACCGCATTCATGGTCTGGAACTGGCCGGGCGTAACATCGCCCAGGGGCGCGTGCATGGAAAAGCGCATGGCCGTCTCTCCCGATATGCCCGATCGGCGGGAGCCGTCGCGGCATCCCTGCGGGGCTTGGACAGGCTCATGCCCGGCGAGCATGAGCCATTCTCGGCAGACTGTCCGATGCGCCGTCAAAGCGCAATCAATGGATCGCGGTGCCACGTGCGAGAATCCCCAAACTCTGCCGTCAGCGGCTCCCCGAGTCCGACGGTGGCCAATATCGACAAGCGATATTGGCGGGCGCGTGCGCCGCGCGCTTCGCTCCCACGCTATGCAGCTTGACATTTAGTGGCGATTATATACGTGACAAAGCAACGCCCGCCCCGTAGGGGTTGGGCATGGCGAACCTTACCGCCCCGCACTTCACCAACGAGGACAAGGCCCGCGAGCATCTTGAGGCTCTACGCTGGCCCGATGGCCCGTTCTGCCCGCACTGTGGTTCGTTCAACGCCAAGCGGCTCCCTGCGCAGCGTGGCCGTCCTACCAAGGCGCACCCGGAAGGCGCGATCCGCAACGGCGTCGTCCAGTGCAACGACTGCCGCAAGCAGTACAGCGTCACGGTCGGCACGGTGTGCGAGAGCAGCAAAATTCCGCTCAACAAGTGGCTGCTCGCCAACCATCTGCTTTGCGCCAGCAAGAAGGGCATGAGCGCCCATCAGTTTCACCGTATGCTGGGTATCACCTACAAGAGCGCTTGGTTCATGTTCCACCGCATCCGCGAAGCCATGCGCTCGGATGATGCCACTCCCATGGGCGGCAACGGCACCATGGTTGAAGCGGACGAAACCTACATCGGTCGTCGAAAGGGTGGCGCACCGACCATGGCTACGGGTCATGTTGGTGGCGGTCCACGTCTCATCGATGAACACGAGGCGTTCCGGTGCCAGATCGAGCTGGCCCTCGAACCAGTGCTGGCGCTGCCTCAGGACGTCGGGGCGGTCCTGCTCGATCGCGTGCCCGGTCTTTTTTCCGAGTGATGCCGTGGCGCGAGAAAAACCTGTGCAGGGTGCCGATACCAACCGAAGCGCCCCGCTCGATCAGCCGCGCCTGTATCTCGACCAGCGTCATGTCGGCCTGTTCGGTCACCAGTTCGCGGATGAACGCGCCCTGCGCCTCAATCCGGGCCGAGTGTCGGTCTCCGCCGCGTGGTTTGGCAACGGCCTGCCCATGCTCTCGTGCCAGTTGCCGCCAGCGGATCGCGCTCGATACGCTGACCCCAAAGTGACCTGCCGCCGCGCGGCAACTCAAGCCGCCGTCAATCGCGGCAATAACCCTGTCCCGAAGGTCCTGTGAAAGCGAGCGCGCCATCCATGCCGGCCTCCTTCGCCAGCAGACAGCGTGAATCACATCAGGCGTCAGATGGGAATCCCCAACGATTCAGTTCGTGTGGAAACCGCTTGTCTTATGACATCCCCGTCCGTTTGGGCCATGCCAAAGAAATCAGAGGGCTGGCCTCTTCATATCCCAGCTCGTCTTCATTGGTCACGATCGCACCTGCGGGTGGTGTCAAAGGGATTGCACCGGATGGCGGTTCGGCGCTCCGAAGGGTAACGTGAAGTCATGCCTCGCCCTCGAAAACCAGCCAATCCGTTTCGGTATTTCCACTCGTCGCCGGAGGTGATCCGGCTGGTGGTGATGATGTACGTCAGGTTTTCGTTGTCGCTGCGCAATGTCGAGGACCTGCTGTTCGAGCGCGGCATCGACCTGTGTCACGAGACGGTGCGCCTGTGGTGGAACCGCTTCGGTCCGCTGTTCGCGGCCGACATCCGGCGGCAGCGGGTGAGCCGGATGCGAGGCTTTCGGCACTGGCGTTGGCACCTTGATGAGATGTACGTCAAGATCAACGGCGAGATGCATTCCCTGTGGCGCGCCGTCGACCACGAAGGCGAAGTGCTGGAGAGCTATGTCACGAAAACGCGCGACAAATCTGCGGCTACGGCTTTCATGAAGAAGGCGCTGAAGCGCCACGGCTCGCCCGAGAAGATCGTCACTGACGGCCTGCGCTCCTACGGCGCGGCGATGGATGAACTGGGCAACCGGGCCAAGCAGGAAACCGGCCGCCATGCCAATAACCGGGTCGAGAACAGCCACCTGCCCGTGCGACGACGAGAGCGAGCCATGCTGCGGTTCCGGCGGATGAAGACGCTGCAGAAATTCGCCTCCGTCCATGCCTCCTTCCACAATCATTTCAACCAAGAGTGCCACCTCGTCGATCGCCAGACATACAAGCTCGACCGCCCTGGCCGACTGGCAGGCGCTTGCCAGCTAGGCCCCTGCCCTCAAAGCCAAGACCCCGCCAGGTGGAGACGAGTTCGCATCGGACTGACAGCTCCTGTCGAACATCTCCTCGTTCAGGAAATCGTCGCAGCGACCGGTTGAACAACTCATTCTCCTTGCCTAACGAGACAGGAACTCTGCCATGATCACCGACACTGCCGAAATGGAAATGCTGCGCGACAGCCTGCGCCGCCTGCTCGACGACATCGCGCCGCCCGAAGCCGTCGCCAGGTGGGACCGCGAGGACTTCATTCCGCGCGAGCTGCTGCTACGCATGGCCGAACTCGGCATCTGCGCGCTGACCCTTCCCGAGGAATATGGCGGCCTTGACCTCAGCATCCGCACCCAGTTCATGGTGATCGAGGAACTGGCCAAGCGTAGCTGCGCGCTTGCGGGGCTCTATGTCCAGTGCGCGTCGTACGCCGGGCTAAACGTCAAGGAACTCGGCAACGAGGAGCAGAAGCGCCGCTTCCTGCCAGCCATCGCGGAGGGCCGGATCATGTTTGCACTCGGCCTGTCCGAGCCCGACACGGGCGCTGACCTCGCCTCGGTCAGGACCCGTGCCGAGCTGGTCGGCGACACAATCATCATCAACGGCGCCAAGCGCTGGTGCTCGGGCGCCCAGTGGTCGGACTACATCTACGCGCTGGTGCGCAGCGGCCCGCTCGAGGAGCGCTATCGCAACCTCAGCTTCGTAATCATCCCGCGCACGTCGCCGGGCATCACCATCACCCACACCCGCACCATGGGCATGCACGCAACCGCCACGAACGATGTGATCTTCGAAAATCTCGAGGTGCCCGCCGCCAATATCATGGGCGGCCCGGAAATGTGGAACCGGGGCTGGGAGCAGCTCGCCGGGCCGACGTTGGAGATCGAGAAGCTGCAACCGGCATCGATGGCCATGGGCATTGCCGTCGGCGCGGTCGAGGAAGCCTGGGCCTATGCCCAACAGCGCGTCCAGTTCGGCAAGAAGATCTGCGGCCACCAGGCGGTGCGCCACCAGCTCGCCGAGGTCCAGACCAAGCTCCAGACCTGCCGGCTGATGCTCGACCATGCCGCCGGCCTCGTCGATCGCGGCGAGCCGAGCGCCGTGCAGACCTCGATGGCCAAGCTCTACATCGCCGAGACGACGCGCGACATCACCATCACCTGCCAGATGGTAATGGGCGCCTATGGTTATGCGGAGGGCTTCAACATGGAGCGCTACGTACGGGATGCCATAGTGTTCCCGATCTTCGGCGGATCGTCCGCGGTCCAGAAGAACAACATTGCCAACCTGCTAGGCCTGCCCAAAGGGTGATCGACCAGCAATGGCGGCGTCGGTAGCCCAGACGAACGTTGCCACCCGCGCCGTGCGCCGGCAGGATCGACGCCACGATCGCCATCACGATTGGAAAGACGAAGGGGATCGAACCCCTTCAGCAGGTGTTGTCAGGGTAACTTTTGAAGAGCGCGCCTTTTCCCGCATGCGCCGCCTCAGGCGGTCGTTGCGGACGCAGCGGCCCACTCGGCGAAGGCCGCCGCGCGGAAGGTCCGGAGGGTCTTGCGCGAGACGAGATGGCGCTGCAGGTTGAACGTATTGTAGATCGCGGAATGGATGGAAACGAAACGTTGAGCCTGGCCCTGGGACTTGAACCGTTGCATTTTCCGCTCCCTTCGTCGGACCGGGAGATGGGAGTTTTCGGCCCGGTTGTTATCGCGCAGTCGCCCCGGATGATGGCGCTTCTGGCACTTCAGAACCTTGAGGGCGGCGCGGTATGAGGCAAGGCCGTCGGTCACAAAACGCTCGGGAATGAACCCCTGGTTCTTCAGGAGTTTCCGCAGCAATTTCAGCGCAGCCTTCTTGTTCCGCCGCTTCTGGACGAGCATGTCGAGGACCTCGCCTTCGCGGTCGACCGCCCGCCACATGGACATGCGCTGGCCCCGGATTTTGACGACCATTTCGTCGAGGTGCCACACACTGTCGCAGCGCGGGCAAGCCTTGCGGATGTTGGCGGCGATTACCGGTCCGAACTTCATCGTCCAGCAGCGGATCGTCTCGTACGAGACGTCGATTCCGCGCTCGGCGAGCATTTCCTCGACGTCCCGCAACGACACCGTAAACCGGTAGTAGAGGCGCACCGCCAGCATGATCGTGGCGGGCTTGAAGCGGTGACGTTTGAATGAAATCGGGCGCATCGATCCATCATAGCGACCGCAGGTTGGCACGCCAATCGGAGACGAGTTGCGGTTAGACTGACAGCACCGCCACGGACCATTCCACAGGGGTCCGCAAAAGACCACTGGTCTCGACTTTTTCCTCCTGAAAACTGACACTTAACAGACCGGTTCGGCCTCGGCCGTCCGTGCCCGTCCATGCCCATCCAGCGAATCGGAGGGCCCTGAGCGTGGTATGCGCGGTCGAAAACGTGGTACTTTTCAGGAGACCCACATTGCTGACCGATGCGAAAGTTCGCGCTGCCAAGCCGCGCCCGAAACCCCATAAATTAACCGACGCCAGCCGCCTCTATCTGCTGGTCACGCCGAGCGGTGGTAAACCATGCCGGCGCAGGCGCCAGCGTCTCAGAGTCGTTTCGAAACCCGGCGTGGCCGAGTTTCGTTGCCACCTCCCGCCCCGCTCCCCCGGCCCAACCACCCATAGGCTACCATAATTGGGTGGTTGGGCCGGGGGGGGGCGGGGCGGGAGGTGGCCCAAAACGCGCTCTTTCGCGCGTTTTGAAACGGACTCTCAGTCCAGCATGGCGCGCAGCAACGGCTCGTAGACCTCGTTGTTAGACAGTTTGGCCGAAGGCCAGTTGTCGGTCCGGATGATGAGGTTGCAACCGTCATCGACCCACTCGTTGCGCCAGCGCGAGAGGATGCGGTCCATAGGCCCGAACAGCCAGCATTGGTCGATGTATTCGTCGGGAACCAGTGCCTCCGCCTCCTTGATCCGCCCGGCTTCGTAGAGCTCCTTGATCTTGGGCACCAGGTCACCATAGCCACGGTTGATCATGAAGAATTCGTGCCCGCCCGGATTGTAATAACCGCCGGTCCAGCGGACGACATATTCCTTGAACTGCGCAATGGCCTCCTTGACGTCGTCGGTGACCAGAACGTCGATGTGCGCCCACAGCGGAAAGTCCTCCAGCTTCGGCGGCGATTCGCGCTTGGCGAAGCCTTTCTCCAGCATCGGCTTGTAGAACTTCATGTCGCCCGGCGCCCAGCCGCCGTTCGGCATCATCCCGTCGGCGATCTGCGCCGCCAGCGAAATCATCAGTTCGGTACCGCCCCCGAACACGATCTGGGGAGGGTTGGGACGCGGCTCCAGCCAGAACTGCATTGCCGGGTATCGCGGTTCCTCGCCCGGCTTGTGGTAGGGGATCGTATACTGCTTGCCCTCCATGTGCAGCTCTTCGCCGCGGAAGGCCTGGCGCATGATCTCGACCAGCTCCTTCATGCGCGGATAGGCCGGGGTCCACGGCAGCCCGTGAAAGCCTTCCGTCCCCTCGATGACATGGCTGCCGAGGCCGGCGATGATCTCGCGCTCGGGCGCGATATGGCGCATGGTCTGGAAGGTCATCGCGGTCATCGCCGGCGTGCGCGCCGGATTGCTGATCACGCGGGTGCCGACGCCGATGCGCTTCGTGCAACCCAGCACATAGCCGAGCGGGGTGATCGCATCATTGCCGAATCCTTCGGCGCAGAACACGACATCGTAGCCCAGGTCGTCGACCAGCTGCAGGCGTTCGCGATTGATGACGAAATTGCGCTTCTGCCAGTCGATCTCAATGCCGATCTTCATCCGATTCACTCCCATCCTGTTTTCGTGTTGGCAAGATTGAACGCCTTCGACCGCACCGCTGTCAAGCGTCGCGACGAAAGGACCGGCCGCAGCATCATGGCGCTGAAGCAAGGGCGCCTCAGCCTCGCACTTTCTCCATCCTCCGCACCTCTGGACTTGCCTCCCCAGCCATGCCAATCGCCCAACCCATGGCCGAAACCCTGATCCTCGAAGTCGCCGATCTCGAAGTCGATGTGCTGACCGGCATCTATTTCGAGGAAACCGGCCAACCCCAGCCCTTGCGCATCAGCGTCGCCGCCAGCCTCGCCGCGCCCGACCGCTTCGAGCCCGACACGCCCCTGTCCGCCAGCAAGAACTACATGGACCTCAAGTTCGCGATGACCGAGGCGCTGCCCCCCGGCGTCCATTTCAAGCTGATCGAGGCCGTGGCCGATCACATCTGCGAGACCCTGAGGTGCTTGCCGAACTTTTCCGCGCCATGGATACCGACACCCGTGACCTGAACCCCGGAAACTGGTCCGAATTTGGTGAGAGATTCTCGGTTAGGTTTGGCTGGAGCCGACTGAGGGAGTTTCTGGATGAAGAAGTCCAAGTTTAGCGAGCAGCAGATCGCATTCATAGCCGCGCACATATCGGTACAGCCGCTCGATCCCGGTCTCCTGAAGATAACCGGCGCCGCCGAAAAGCTGGATGGCATCGTCAGTCACCTTACGTGCAACCTCATTGACGAAAATTTTCGTAGTCGAGGCGTCATATGCACTGGGCATGCCGTCGGCGGTTCGGCTGAGTGCGCGGTAGACCATCAGGCGCGCTGCCTCCAACTGGATCGCCATATCGGCGATTCTGAGTTGGACCGCCTGGAATTCGATCAATGGTTTGCCGAACTGCTCACGGATTTTGACATATTCGAGCGCGCGCTCATAGACGAATCTGAGCATAGGGTCGGCAATTATTTCGAGCGTCAGCTTGGCCGCTGGTCCACTCAGTATCTTGAGGATGGGGAGGCTGGCCGTGATCCAAACATGGACCGTCTGATTGACTGGCTTGGCTCTAATATCCCCCAATCCGCCACGACGTCGATCATTCACGGAGACTTTCGTATCGATAACGTGATTTTTCATCCAACCGAGCCAAGAGTTCTGGCGGTGCTCGATTGGGAGCTATCGACTCTTGGCGATCCGATCGCCGACTTCACCTATCATGCAATGATGTATCGCATGCCGCCGCACATTGTAGCGGGTCTGGGAGGCGCCGATCTGGTCGACCTCAAACTTCCTAGCGAAGAGGAATATGTAGCAGCATACTGTGTTCGCACTGGGCGGTCGTCGATTGAGCACTATGAAATCTATTTGGCTTTCAACTTCTTCCGCCTTGCTGCGATCTTTCATGGCATACGGGGCCGCGTGATCCGGGGGACCGCCTCCTCGACCCAAGCTAAAGTCCGCGCTCAGATGTTCCCTGAGTTGGCGCGTCTTGGGTGGGAACAGAAGAGCCGGATTCTAGGGTAAATTCAGTTTTTCTCGGGAATATTGCGATGGTCCAACAATCTATGCCGACACTGCCGCGGCCTTCCTCGGAATTCTGTTTGAAGTAGGACGATTGCGCCGGAGGGCTCGGCTCGCGAATTCCCGAGACCCCTTATCGTGGTATTCGCGATAGCGGTGCCCGGTATTCAGTGAGGTTCGTGACACGCAACACATGCCAAACATCAATCCTAGCCGATTCGAACTTGCGTGTACAATCCAATTGCTTACGGTCTCAGCGGGTAGAGAGCGGCCGAGAAGTCGCCAAAGCTTGGAGCAGGCAATGCCAGAAAAGTTTGACCTAGTCATCCGTGGCGGCACCATCGTCGATGGTAGTGGTGGAGATGCTTTTATTGGCGATATCGCCATTTCCGGAAGCAAGGTTGCCGTTGTCGGGGAAGTAGATGGCAGCGGACGACAGGAAATTGACGCTGCGGGACTGACTGTCGTTCCTGGGTTTGTCGATGTGCACACCCATTATGACGGGCAGGTCACTTGGGAAAGCCGCCTTTCCCCCTCTTCCGAACACGGCGTTACGACGGTCGTTATGGGCAATTGCGGCGTGGGATTTGCGCCTGTTCGTTCGGGCGATCACAACCTGATGATCAAGCTGATGGAAGGGGTCGAAGACATCCCCGAAGCGGTGATGGCAGAGGGTGTTCCATTCAACTGGGAGACCTTCCCGGAATATCTCGATGCCCTGGCGGCGCGCGAAACCGACATCGATTTTGCCGCGCAACTGCCACATAGCCCTCTTCGGGTCTATGTCATGGGCGAGCGTGGTGCCAATCTTGAGCCGCCAACGGATGAGGATTTGTCAACGATGCGCCGCCTAACCAAAGAGGCGGTGATCGCGGGCGCGTTGGGAGTGACGACGTCACGTGCTCTCGTGCATCGTTTTCGCGATGGCCGGGCTGCCCCATCAACCACGACCGAGGTGAAGGAACTGGAAGCACTGGCCGCCGGTTTGCGCGACGCGAACGACGGTGTGTTTCAGCTTATCCTCAGCACGGAGCAGGACTCGACGCATGAATGGCAGGTCATCCGTACTCTCAATGAGGCATCGGGTCGGCCGGTGAACTTCAGCCTTTTCAGCGGGAGCGGCGTGAAAGGCGGATCCCAGAGGCTCCTGGACGGTCTTGCAGAGGCAGAGGCGGATGGCCGCGACATACATGGCCAGTTCTTTCCTCGTCCGATCGGTATGCTGTTCGGGCTCGATTTAAGCTATCATCCTTTCTCTTTGAATCCGAGTTACAAGGAGATCGAGAAGCTGCCGCTGGAGGAGAAGGTAGCGCGGATGCGGGACCCGGAACTTCGTAAGCGGTTGCTGTCGGAAAAGCCCGAGGATCCGAATCCCTTCTTTCTGTGGGTCGTTGAACAGACGCATATCCTTTTTCCTCTCGGCGACCCGCCCAATTATTCGCCCTCGCCCCATGACAGCATCAAGGCGCGCGCGGCCACTCTCGGTATCTCGGAAAGGGAGCTCATGTACGATGAGCTGCTGCGGCAAAACGGACGCGCGATCATTTATTGCCCGATGGGTAACTCGGACGAAAACCGGTTCGACACTGCGGTTGACCTGTTCGGAAGGCCTGGCACCGTGGTCGGACTGGGCGACGGCGGTGCGCATTACGGAATGATCTGCGATGCGGGTTACACGACATTCATTCTGACAGAATATGTACGCGACAAGTCAAGGATCAATATCGAGACGGCGATCAAGATGCTGGCGCACGACACGGCGGCATCAGTGGGGCTGAACGACCGAGGCTTGTTGAAACCTGGCTATAAGGCCGACATCAACGTCATCGATCTTGATCGGCTCCATCTGTACGCGCCGCAAGTCAAGCACGATCTCCCTGCAGGCGGCAAGAGACTGTCGCAGAAGGCGGACGGGTACGAAGCGAC
>Ga0207650_10000490_pt1 | contig 32903 bp, 35 predicted proteins | sample KBSS63metaG_FD_184325 | JGI IMG/M metagenome (GOLD analysis project Ga0207650, IMG submission 184325) | Switchgrass rhizosphere microbial communities from Kellogg Biological Station, Michigan, USA - KBS S6-3 metaG (SPAdes) (version 2) | ecosystem: Host-associated > Plants > Roots > Rhizosphere...
AACTAAAGACAGCGGCGACAGCCAAGAGAGGAACCGCCATGAGTCGTGATGCCCTGCAGGAATCGCTGTCCGCAGTGATGGATAACGAAGCGGATGAACTGGAACTTCGTCGAGTGCTCAATGCATTTGATGATGCCGAAACCCGTGATACCTGGTCTCGTTACCAAGTCGCTCGGGCGGTGATGCACAAGGATCTTCTAATCCCTCGTCTGGATATTGCTGCGGCCGTTTCTGCTGCGTTGGCCGATGAAGCCGTTCCGGCAAAAGCTGCTCGTGGTCCTTGGCGTAGCCTGGGCCGTCTGGCGGTCGCTGCCTCGGTAACTGTTGCAGTGCTGGCCGGTGTTCGCTTGTACAACCAGGACGAAATTGCCGGTGCCGAACTGGCTCAGCAGACGCAGCAACCGGTCATGGCCGGCCCGCAAGTCAAAGGCCCAGCAGTACTGGCCGGCTACAAGGAAAGCTCCGACACCACCGGCCCCATGGCTAACGGTGTATTGCAAGGGCAATCCGGCTGGCAAGACCAGCGTCTTCCAGGCTACCTGCGCCAACACGCACAGGAATCGGCCTTGAAAGGCACTGAAAGCGCTCTGCCATACGCTCGCGCTGCAAGCCTGGAAAACCGCTAAACCACTAAGGGGCTCTATGCGCGCCATACCGCTCCTTACGCTTTTGCTCAGTGGCTGGTTTGCACTCCCCGCCCATGCCGATGAAGCCCAAGACTGGCTGACACGGCTTGGGCGTGCAGAGCAGCAGCAAAGCTTCCAAGGGACGTTCGTCTACGAGCGTAACGGCAGTTTTTCTACCCATGACATCTGGCATCGTGTCCAGAACGGTCAGGTCCGTGAGCGGCTCTTGCAGCTTGATGGTTCCGCCCAGGAAGTCGTGCGGGTAGATGGCCGAACCCAATGCGTCAGTGGCACCCTTGTCGCCGGCCTTGGCAATTCGCGTGATGCATCTTCACGCGCGCTTGACCCACAGAAACTCAATCAATTCTATGAACTGGCTGTCATTGGCAAATCCCGCGTGGCTGGTCGAAATGCGGTGATTGTTTCAATCGCGCCGCGTGATCAGTACCGCTACGGTTTCGAGCTGCATCTGGATCGGGAAACCGCGCTACCGCTCAAGTCTCTTTTGCTCAATGACAAAGGGCAGTTGTTGGAGCGCTTTCAATTCACACGTTTGAACACATCTAAGCCGCCCGATGATAGCGACTTGCTGCCCAGCAAGGAGTGCACGCCTATTTCTGTGGTTGATGGCAGGGCGCCGGCCGTTGAGTCCACCGAGGCGTGGCATTTGGAATGGTTGCCGCCTGGCTTTCAACTGACCAATAGCACTTCGCGCAAAGACACCCACACCAAAGCCACCGTCGATAGCTTGATGTATGAAGATGGGCTGGCGCGTTTCTCGGTTTTTCTTGAGCCGATCAGTGATGTGGGCATCACCGAGACGCGTACCCAGTTGGGCCCCACGGTCGCGGTGTCCCGTCGGTTGAACACGGTGGATGGGGAAATGATGGTAACGGTGGTGGGGGAAATCCCGATCGGTACGGCCGAACGTATCGCGCTGTCGGTGCGCGGTGAAAAAAAGGCGATCACTCAGCCGTGAGCCGTTAATCCTATGTTCATCCAGCGCTTTCATTGTTGGTCTGTGCCACGTTGGCTACCGAGAGACATGAAATGTCCGGATCAGCATTTTCACTTGCAAAAATCTCTCATGTTTTTTATAGGTCAGGGCTTCTCGGCTCTGGCCTTGTTTTGTTCGCGGAACAAAGACGTCGGTCGCAGTTTTCGGCGTTTCTTGAACCCTGTCGCTCAACCCTGCTCGTCGTAACGGGAGCTGTATGTCGATACCACGTTTGAAATCCTACCTATCCATAGTCGCCACGGTGCTGGTGCTGGGGCAGGCTGTGACCGCGCAAGCGGTCGAGCTGCCTGACTTCACTCAATTGGTTGAGCAAGCCTCGCCAGCCGTGGTGAACATCAGCACCACGCAGAAGCTGCCGGATCGCAAGGTCTCGAACCAGCAGATGCCCGATCTGGAGGGCCTGCCGCCAATGCTGCGCGAGTTCTTTGAGCGTGGCATGCCTCAACCGCGCGCGCCTCGTGGCGGTGGCGGTGGCCAGCGTGAAGCGCAGTCGCTGGGCTCGGGCTTCATCATTTCGCCCGATGGCTACATCCTCACCAATAACCATGTGATTGCCGACGCCGACGAGATTCTCGTGCGCCTGGCCGATCGCAGTGAGTTGAAAGCCAAGCTGGTGGGCACCGACCCGCGCTCCGACGTGGCGCTCCTGAAGATCGAGGGCAAGGACTTGCCAGTGCTCAAGCTGGGCAAGTCTCAAGACTTGAAGGCCGGGCAGTGGGTCGTGGCCATCGGTTCGCCGTTTGGCTTTGACCACACCGTGACCCAAGGCATTGTCAGTGCCATCGGCCGCAGCCTGCCGAATGAAAACTACGTGCCGTTCATCCAGACCGACGTGCCAATCAACCCAGGCAACTCCGGCGGTCCGCTGTTCAACCTGGCGGGCGAAGTGGTAGGCATCAACTCGCAGATCTACACCCGTTCCGGTGGTTTCATGGGCGTGTCGTTCGCTATCCCGATCGACGTGGCCATGGATGTTTCCAATCAGCTGAAAAGCGGCGGCAAGGTGAGCCGCGGCTGGTTGGGCGTGGTGATCCAGGAAGTGAACAAGGACCTGGCTGAGTCCTTCGGCCTCGACAAGCCGGCCGGTGCGTTGGTTGCGCAGATCCAGGACGGCGGTCCGGCTGCCAAGGGTGGCCTGCAAGTTGGTGACGTGATCCTGAGCATGAACGGCCAGCCGATCATCATGTCGGCAGACCTGCCACACCTGGTCGGCGCACTTAAGGCGGGCAGCAAAGCCAAGCTGGAAGTGATCCGTGATGGCAAACGCCAGAATGTGGAGCTCACCGTTGGCGCCATTCCTGAAGAAGGCGCAACGCTGGATGCTCTGGGCAACACCAAGCCGGGCGCCGAGCGCAGCAGCAACCGCTTGGGCATTGCCGTGGCGGAGTTGACCGATGAGCAGAAGAAGGCGTTCGACCTCAAGAGCGGTGTCGTGATCAAGGAAGTGCAGGACGGTCCTGCCGCCTTGATCGGCCTGCAGCCGGGCGATGTGATCACACACCTGAACAATCAGGCGATTGAAACGACCAAGCAATTCACGGATATCGCCAAGGCATTGCCGAAGAACCGCTCCGTGTCGATGCGCGTGTTGCGTGAAGGGCGTGCCAGCTTTATCACCTTCAAGCTGGCTGAATAACTTCCACGGCCCGATAAAAAGCCCCGCCTTCGTTAAACGAAGGCGGGGCTTTTTTGTATCGGGTTTTAGCCCATCATCCCCTTGACCAAGCGTTCCTGTTCGATCAGCTCACGCTGGCGTGCGTCGATACGCGACGAAAGGGGGAAGTTGCTGCCGGCGCGACGTTTGGCAAAATCCAACTGTTGGATCGCCTGCTGAAAGTCGCCCACCAGGGCAAAGTACTCGGCGCGTGCCTGATGCAGACCAATGATGTTGCCGGACAATCCACGAGTCTCCGCGACCTGGTACCACACGTCAGGATCATCCGGGCGGGACTTGAGCAAGCCATCCAGCGCTTTTTCGGCATCGGCGGTGCGGTTCTGTTTAAGCAGCAGGTCTACGCGCATCTGATTTAGCGGATAGTTGCCGGGGTATTGGCTCAGCATCCGATCGGTGCGTTGCTGGGCGTCGGGTAAACGGTTGTTATCGATATCGAGCTGAATCTGCGCCAGGTTATAGGTAATGTCGTTGGGCGCCTTGGCCAGTAAGGCTTGCAGGCTATCCCGCGCTTGCTTGAACTGCGAGGCTTTGATTTGGGCGATAGCCAGGCCGTAGCGCGCCACATCGTTTTTCGGGTTCTCGTCCAATTGCGCTTGGAAGCGCTTGGCTGCGAGTCCTGATGTGTCCTCATATTGCAGTTGCACCCGGGCGCGAATCAGTTGGTAGCGCAGGCTGTCTTCCTTGCCGCCGGGCTTGGATTGTTCGGCGCGGTTGCGAGTGTCGGCGATCCGCGATTCGGTGACCGGGTGGGTCAGCAGGAACTCCGGTGGTTTGGCGTCGAAGCGGTACTGGCGACCCAGCCGCTCGAACATGGTCGGCATGGAGCGAGGGTCATAGCCAGCTTTTTCCAGGTTGACGATACCGATGCGGTCCGCTTCTTGTTCATTTTGCCGAGAGAACCGTCGCTGCTCCTGGATGGCGGCGGCCTGGGTGCCGGCAATCGCGGCAATGCCGGCATCGCCGGCACCCGCCGCCGCTGCAATGATGCCGCCGAGCAGGGCTGCCATCATTGGGATCTGCATGCGTTGTTGCGCTTCAACGCCACGAGCGAAGTGACGCTGGGACAAGTGAGCCAATTCGTGGGCCATTACCGAGGCGTATTCCCCCTCGGTCTGGGCATTGAGGAACAGGCCGCCGTTCACGCCCACGATGCCGCCTGGCGCGGCAAAAGCGTTGAGTTGCGGGCTGTTGATCAGGATGAACTCCAGGCGCCGGTCATTGACCTGGCTGGTCTCCACCAGTTTGTACACGCTGGTTTCGACGTAGTCCTTGAGTTGCGGGTCGTTCAGTTGCGAAACCTGCCCACGTAGGTAGGCCAGCCAGGCACGGCCCAATTGATATTCCTGTTGCGGCGAGACAATGGCAGAGCTGGCGTCGCCAAGCGACGGCAGGTCGTCGGCGAAGCCTGGGGAGGCCAGCAGGCAAGCCAGCGTCAGCAGAGTGGGGCGCAAAAAAGTCATGCACAAAGCCTTTCAACAAAGAGCTTACTGTAGCCGGACACTGAGCTTCGGACCAGATATTCTAAGCACCCCCGAACGCTTGCCCGGAGTAAAACCATGACCGACGCTGTAGCCTTTGATGCCGAACTCGATGCCAGCGGCCTCAATTGCCCGTTGCCCTTGCTCAAGGCCAAGCTGGAGCTCAATCGATTGGCCAGTGGCGCCGTGCTCAAGGTAATCGCCACGGACGCAGGGTCACAGCGTGATTTCCGTACATTTGCCAAGTTGGCCGGGCACACGTTGCTGCACGAAGAAGACGCCGCCGGTGTGTACCGTTACTGGTTGCGCAAGGCCTGAACCGTTTGCTCCCATCGCTCGAGGTTGATTGATGTTCAAAGTGTTACGAGACTGGATCCAGCGCTACTTCTCCGATGAAGAAGCCGTGGTGCTGGCCGTCCTGCTGTTTCTGGCCTTTACGGCGGTGCTCACCTTGGGTGGCATGCTCGCGCCGGTATTGGCGGGAATGGTGCTGGCGTATCTGATGCAAGGCCTGGTCACCACCTTGGAACGCTTGCGCTTGCCGGGCGGGGCGGCGGTAGGGCTAGTGTTTGCCTTGTTCATGGGGCTGCTGGTGGTGTTTATCGTGGTGGTGTTGCCGCTGCTGTGGCATCAACTGATCACGCTGTTCAATGAACTGCCCGGCATGCTCGCCAAGTGGCAGTCGCTGTTGCTGCTACTGCCGGAGCGCTACCCGCACCTGGTGTCAGATGAGCAGGTGCTGCAGGCCATTGAAGTGGCGCGCGGTGAAATCGGAAAGTTCGGGCAATGGGCGCTGACCTTTTCCCTGTCCAGCCTGCCGCTGCTGGTCAACATCATGATCTATCTGGTGTTGGTGCCGATCCTGGTGTTTTTCTTTCTCAAGGACCGCGCAATGATCGGCCGCTGGGTGAGTGGCTACCTGCCGCGCGAAAGGGCGCTGATTACCCGAGTGGCCGAGGAGATGAACCGGCAGATCGCCAACTATATCCGTGGCAAGGTCATTGAGATCATTATCTGCGGCGGCGTGACCTACATCGCGTTTATCGCCCTGGACCTGAACTACGCAGCGCTGCTGGCATTGCTGGTCGGCATTTCAGTGGTGGTGCCGTATGTCGGCGCAGTGGTGGTGACGGTGCCGGTCACCCTGATCGCCCTGTTCCAGTGGGGCTGGAGCGACCAGTTCATCTACCTGATGGCGGTGTACGGGATTATCCAGACGCTGGATGGCAACGTGCTGGTTCCGCTGCTGTTCTCGGAGGCGGTCAACCTGCACCCGGTAGCGATCATTTGCGCGGTGTTGCTGTTTGGCGGGTTGTGGGGGTTCTGGGGAGTGTTCTTTGCTATACCCCTGGCGACGCTGTTCAAGGCGGTGCTGGATGCGTGGCCGCGACGGGAGCCAGTGGTGGCGCCGCTGCTGTAGCGGCATCACCCTTTCTAGTGAGCGGGGCAAGCCCGCTCGTTACATCAGGCCTTGTTCAGTGCCTGCGCTGCCGCCAGAACGGCATCCACATGCCCTGGCACTTTCACGCCGCGCCATTCCTGGCGCAGTACACCCTGGCTGTCGATCAGGAAAGTGCTGCGATCCACGCCCAGGTATTCCTTGCCGTATAGCTTCTTCAGCTTGATCACATCAAACAGCTGACAGACCGCTTCGTCCTTGTCGCTGATCAGCTCAAAGGGAAACGCCTGCTTGCCCTTGAAGTTCTCGTGGGACTTCACGCTGTCGCGCGACACGCCGAATACTTCGGTGTTGGCCGCCTTGAACGCCGCGTACTGGTCACGAAAACCCTGGCCTTCGGTGGTGCAGCCTGGGGTGCTGTCCTTCGGGTAGAAGTAGATCACCACTTGCTTGCCCTTGAGCGCGGCCAAGCTGAAGGTCTGCCCGCTGGTGGCCTGGGCGTCGAAATCGGCGACCGGTTTATCGATGACTACCGCCATGAGTACTTCCTTACATTGGGTTCTGTGGGCGCCATGGCTCGATCAGTGCGTCGAGGTTCAGGGCATCGGCGAAATCCAGGAACTGGTCGCGCAACCAACTGATCTGCACCCCGGCCGGCAAGGTCACGGTAAAGGTGGCGTTGAGCATGGTTCCGCCTGTTTGCGGGGCCTGGTAGGTATCGCAGGTGAGGTTTTCCAGCTCGACGTTATGGTCGATAAAGAACTGGCACAGCTCATTGACGATGTCCGAGCGGTAGGCCGAACTTACGTAGGCCACGTAAGGCAAGGCTTGTGGGCGATTTTCCAGGGCGGCGCTGCGCACCACGTTGACGGTGAAATTGTGCTTCTTGGCCAGGCCCGGCAGGCCGGTCTCCAGACGCGCCAGCGCATCCCAGGTGCCGGATATCTGCAACACCAGCGCGCTGCACTCGCCGTGGCGGGTCAGGCGGGAGGTCACGACGGCGCAGCGGTTTTCATGGCTGGCGCGGCACAGGACGTTGGTCAGCTCCATGGGGTTGGCGCCGAGGGCACTGATAACAAGGAATTGTTCGCGAACTGTGGGGGTGGACATGCAGCCTTCCTAAACGATGAGCGGTCGATACTATGGGGGCCGTATCGATCAAAGGATCAAGGGTAGCGAAAAGCATCGCTAAGGGATAGGAGGTGGCGTTTTCATTGCGTGATCGGCTGGATTTCACCCCGTTCAAAGCCATGCTCTGGCCCGATGATGGCATTGCCCATCGTTTAGTTGCGCCAGAACGCATCCACACGCGGTACTTTGCTTGTACAAGCATCTTGGCGCCAGTACCATTACGGCTCTCTTTTTCCGGCAGGAGCGGTTGCATGATTGCGGGCAGTATGGTGGCACTGGTCACACCCATGGATGCACAAGGTAATCTCGACTGGGACAGCCTGGGCAAACTGGTGGACTTTCACCTGCAAGAAGGCACCAACGCCATTGTGGCCGTCGGCACCACAGGTGAGTCGGCCACCCTTGATGTGGAAGAACACATCCAGGTGATCGAATTCGTGGTCAAGCGTGTTGCGGGCCGTATCGCCGTCATCGCCGGTACGGGCGCCAACTCGACGCGTGAAGCGATCGAGCTGACCAAGAACGCCAAGAAGGCCGGCGCCGACGCCTGCCTGCTGGTGACCCCGTACTACAACAAGCCGACCCAGGAAGGCTTGTACCAGCACTTCAAAGCCATCGCCGAAGCCGTCCAGATCCCGCAGATCCTCTATAACGTACCGGGTCGTACCGCGTGCGATATGAAGGCCGAGACGGTGATCCGCCTGTCCACCGTGCCGAACATCATCGGTATCAAGGAAGCCACCGGCGACCTGCAGCGCGCCAAGGACATCCTGGCCGGCGTGAGCAGCGATTTCCTGCTGTATTCCGGTGACGACGCCACCGCTGTCGAGCTGATCCTGTTGGGCGGCAAGGGCAACATCTCCGTGACCGCCAACGTGGCCCCGCGTGCCATGAGCGACATGTGCGCCGCCGCCATCGCCGGTGACGCCGTGACCGCCCGGGCGATCCACGAGAAGCTGATGCCGCTCAACAAGACACTCTTTATTGAATCCAACCCTATTCCCGTGAAGTGGGCACTGACTGAAATGGGCATGATGCCGGACGGTATCCGTCTGCCGCTCACCCGTCTCAGCGAAGCCTGTCACGAACCGCTGCGACAGGCCCTGCGCCAGTCCGGCGTCCTGGTTTAATTGAGGAAGCACTACGCATGAAGCGATTGGCCGGACTTTCCGCACTTGCCTTGATTATCTCCAGCACCAGTGGCTGCGGTTGGATCTGGGGCCCGGAAGGCTACTTCCGTGACCGCGGCAGCGATTACCTGGAAGCACAACCCACCAAACCAATGGAATTGCCGCCGGGCGTCAACGTCGCCAAGCGCCTTGATCCGTTGCTGCCGATCCCGCGCAACGTTGCCGACGACACCACCAAGGGTGAGTACGTGGTGCCTCGTCCGCAGCCGATCTCGGCCGTGGCGGATGCCAGCGACTACAGCCTGCAGAAGAGCGGTGACTCGCGCTGGATCGTGGCTCAACGCCCTCCCGCGGAAGTTTGGCCGGTGGCTGTGCAGTTCTTCCAGGACAACGGCTTTCGCATCGACGAGCAGCGCCCGCAGACCGGGGAATTCACCACGGCATGGCAGCAAGGCAGCGAACTGTCCGCCACTATGGCCAAGCGCCTGCAGGCCGGCGGTGTAGCCGCCGACAGCGAAGCGCGCGTGCGTGTGCGCATCGAGCCAGGCGTGCAGCGCAATACCAGTGAAGTCTACGTAGTCAGCGCCGAGCGTCCCGCCGGCAGCACCGCCGATGTCGCCTTCACCAACCGTTCGGTCAACACCGGCGTCGATTCGGCACTGGTCGACGAGATGTTGGCCAGCATGAGCCGTATTTCCGAGAAGGGCGGTTCCGTTTCCCTGCTCGCCGCACGTGATTACGACACCCCGAGCCGCGTCAGCCTCACCGAAGACGGCAGCGGCAACGTGGTGCTGAACCTGGGTGAAGACCTGGACCGTGCCTGGGCCAGCGTGGGTCGTGCCCTGGAGCAAGGCCCGTGGCGTGTTGAAGACATCAACCGCAGCCTGGGCCTTTACTACATCAACGTGGCTGAAAAGGCCGAGCGCAAAGACGACGAGCCTGGTTTCTTCGGCAAGCTGTTCGGCAGCCAGCCGACCAAGGAAGAAATCGAGACCCGCGCCGAGCGTTATCAGGTGCGTTTGAGCAAAGTTGGCGAAAGCGTGCAAGTCACCGTCGAGAAGAACATCAACACCGTTGCGCCGGCTGAAACAGCCCGCAAAGTGCTGGGCGTGATTCAGGACAACCTGGGCTGATCCGATGCGTTTTGCTGTTCTCGGTAGCGGTAGCCAAGGGAACGGCACGCTGGTCGCCCACGACGACACGTACATACTGGTGGATTGTGGTTTCTCGTTAAAAGAAACCGAGCGGCGCCTGCTGCGCCTGGGGGTTCACCCCGCGCAGCTGAGTGCGATTCTGGTGACCCACGAACATGCCGACCACGTGCATGGCGTGGGTTTGCTGTCTCGGCGCTACAATCTTGCGGTGTACTTAAGTCGCGGCACCTTGCGCGGGATGCGCAAACCCATTGAACCCGCAGGTTTCCTGGCCGGTGGCGAGCAACTCCAGATCGGTGCCTTGAGCATTGACGTGATTGCCGTGGCGCATGATGCGCAGGAGCCAACGCAGTATGTCTTCAGTGATGGGCAGCGGCGCTTCGGCGTACTGACCGACCTGGGTTCCTATTGCAGCAAGGTGCTGGACGGCTATCGAGACCTCGACGCATTGATGATCGAGTCCAACCACTGCCGAGACCTGCTGGCTCGCGGTCATTACCCGTACTTCCTCAAGCAGCGGGTGGGCGGCGAACTGGGACATTTGAACAACCACCAGGCGGCGTACCTGGTGTATGAGTTGGGCTGGCAAGACCTGCAACACCTGGTCCTGGCCCACCTGAGCAGCAAGAACAACCTGCCGACGCTTGCCCGGCAATGTTTTGTCGACACCCTAGGGTGTGACCCGGACTGGCTGCAATTGGCCGATCAAGATTCAGGGCTCGACTGGCGACACATCGCCTAGCCCACCTCACTCAAAGCGGAGCCCATCATGGAAAAACGTGAAGAACTCTACCGCGGCAAAGCCAAGTCGGTTTACAAGACCGACGACGCTAACCGCCTGATCTTGCTGTTTCGCAACGACACTTCGGCGTTCGACGGCAAGCGCATCGAACAGCTGGACCGAAAAGGCATGGTGAACAACAAGTTCAACGCCTTCATCATGCAGAAACTCGAAGAGGCCGGCATTCCGACCCAATTCGACAAACTGCTGGGCGACAACGAGTGCCTGGTGAAGAAGCTGGACATGATCCCGGTCGAATGCGTCGTGCGTAACTATGCCGCCGGCAGCCTGGTCAAGCGCCTGGGCGTGGAGGAGGGCCTCAAGCTCAACCCTTACACCTTCGAACTGTTCCTGAAGGACGACGCCAAGGGCGACCCGTTCATCAACGAATCCCACGTCGTGGCGTTCGGCTGGGGCACCGCTGAACAACTGGCGCGCATGAAGGAGTTGTCCCTCAAGGTCAACGACGTGCTGAGCAAGCTGTTCGACGACGCAGGCCTGCTGCTGGTGGACTTCAAGCTGGAATTCGGCGTATTCCACGACGGCTCCATCGTCCTGGGTGACGAATTCAGCCCGGACGGTTGCCGCCTGTGGGACAAGGACACCAAGAAGAAGATGGACAAAGACCGCTTCCGCCAGGGCCTCGGTGACGTCATCGAAGCCTACGAAGAAGTCGCCAATCGTCTAGGCGTACCGCTTTAATCGACGCAAGCATCTGATAGCACGGAAAAAAATCGCTTCGGCGCTTTGCATCCACGAGTCATGCTGTTATGATGCGCGCCGTTGGAGAGATGCCAGAGTGGCCGAATGGGACGGATTCGAAATCCGTTGTACCTTCACCGGTACCTAGGGTTCGAATCCCTATCTCTCCGCCATTATTGAATACGACTAAGCCCCTGAAATGGTTGAACATTTCAGGGGTTTTTTCGTTGTTGGGGTTTGGTTTAGGGCAAATTTAGGGCAAAACTGCGAATGCTGAACTGCTTCTTCTGGCACTTAGGTTACGGCGTTGGAGCTATTGCCGAAATGGCAGCGCAAAGCTGAACCCGCAGATCTGGATGCGGATGAGGGCGAAACACAACTGCGTAAATACCTGGCGACGCAGACAGTTTGAAACTTCGAGTTTCAGATTTCTTTGAAATACAGAAGCGTCCTACAACTGCGCTTTGGGTTGATGTAATAGCCTGCTCAGCCGATTGGTTTATTACAAGGAAAGGCACCCATGGCGAACACTGGATATATGTCGATCACTGGTAAGATTCAAGGGTTGATTTCGGCAGGATGTTCAAGTCAGAGCTCGATAGGTAATAAATGCCAGCCAGGGCATCTCGATGAGATCATGGTACTTTCCTATAGCCATAACATGGCAAATCTCGGGAATGTCGATAAGCCGACGCATCGGCCAATTGTCCTAACAAAAAATGTCGATAAGTCTTCACCGTTGCTGGCACAAGCTCTTTCAAGTCGAGAAGAAATTCAATGTACGATTAGTTTTTACCGTGTGTCTTCTTTCGGACAACAGGAAAAATTCTATTCGATATCAATTGAGGGCGGCGTCATTTCGGACCTGACGTTGGATATGCCGCATGTCATTTTACAAAATGACGCTGAACCCCAGGAGCATGTTGCTATTCGTTATCGGAGCATCACTTGGGTCCACCACCTTGCTGGAACGACCGGGTACAGTTCTTGGGGTGGTGACGCGTGATGCCGTTCAGGGATAAGAATGGCGGCAACGAACCAGGCAGCTGCGACTTTTGGCAAGTCAGCCGCGCTGGAAGCATCCTTGCTAACCAAGCTTGTACCGTGAGCGCCCGCCATATCCAAGATGGTGTGTTACGTCTGCAATTCAATCGTGAAGTGGCGTATTACGCGAGAAGTATCGTCCACGATGTGGAGCAGGGTAGAAAATCACCGGAGCAGGGTCTTCGCGACTTGGAGGACGAGCAAAAAAGCCTGCTTGAGCAGTCACTGGAAATTGCTCAAAAGGGTGTCGGGGTGGTCGCTGGTGTATTGCAGTTCGCGGCGGGGGCAGGGATTTGCTACGGCTCTGTTGGCACGCTTTGTCTGGTGGCAGGCGCGCCATTGATGGCGCATGGTGCTAATAACACTTATGAAACTGCACGCAATCTATGGGAGGACCGCACGGATACCCAAGGACCTGTGCGTAAGGGTTATCACGAAGTTTCCAAAGTGATGGGCGGTGACGAATTTGAAGGGAATATGGCCTATGGAGGCGCAGACTTATTGATGTCTGCCTATGGTTTAGGCCGGTTGGTATTGAAACCTGACTCTTGGCGCCTGTTTCGTTATGTTCGTGGTGATTATCAACGTGCGTATATCAATACGAGCAAACAGGCTTTCGCAGTAGATATGACCGCTGACGGGTTTACGATGGGTTCCATGTATAAGGAAACTGCTGAAGATGGACGGTGATCAGCTTTTTGTTACCGTTATATATTTTGTTGTTTCTATGTTGGGTTTTTTATTTTGGCGTGCCGTTATCAGGTATTTTTCCAGTGAGTGTTTTAGGGGTATATGGTTTTTGATGTCCCTTGCTGGAGTCTTGCTATGGGGGGCGATGCAATACGGTGTGTCTAAAAACGGGTCTATTTTGTTCTTTACACAGCCACTGGATTTTCTTGTGCAAAACTACTGGGTGCGATGGATTGCATTCATCAGTGTTCTATTACAGGCAGCGAGCATTCCGAGCAAAAAACCGTACAAGCGATAGTTGCCACGAAAGCAACCGCTGGCTGACAGGCCGAGCTGACAGACTCGATTGAAAACCGATGATACCTTCGCATTTTTCTCTCCAGGAGAAATCACGTGAGACCTGTCATCAAGCGTTCCCTGATCAGTTTGGTGCTGGCGTTGTTCATCTTCATCGTTGCCTTGGGTTTCTACCGCTTCGGCAACACACACGCCGCGCCGTACGTACTGCTCGAAAACTGCGAAGCCGCCGACTTGCGACTGGTGAAGACACCGTCTGCGATGACCCTGCTCAACACACGGATCTACAAAGGCGGCAGCCTAAGTATCAGCGATGACGACCATCGCGCTTTCAAAAGTAGCACCGCCTATGCCGAAGTGGTTGCCCGTGGCGATGATTGCTGATTTAGCTACGGTCGATGCCTTATATAAAGAGTCTAAAAATGATGGACGCTGACCAGGTTTTTTTAACCGTAATTTATTTTGTAATGTCTCTTTCGGTATTTTTAGTCTGTCGCTTGGTCAGTAGAAAGCTTTCGGGCGATAACTTTAGCGACAAGTGGTTCTGGGTGTGCTTGGTAGGTGTTCTGTTTTGGGGGGCGGCTCAGTTTAGTGTGGCCCGTTACGGCTCAATTTTGCTTTTTTCCTCCTCCTTGGAATTTCTGGTGAATAACGAATGGGTTCGATGGATCGCTTTCATCAGTGCGCTGCTTCAGGCGACATGTATTCCAAAAAAATCAATTCGGAAAAATTAACGCTCGGTTAGTTTGAGTTGTCACAAAATAACCGCTGTCTGACAGACCGAGCCGACAGACTCGATTGAAAACCGATGGTACGTTCGCATTTTTCCATCTAGGAGAAATAACGTGCGACCGATCATCACGCGTTCATTCATCTGCATGGGTCTACTGTTGTCGCTCGCCACCGTTGTCTTTGGCGTCGGAGACTACCGCTTCGGTAGCGACCCGCGTCTCGCCTTTATACTGCTCGAAAATTGCGAAGCTGCGGTCCTGCGACTGGAGAAGACGCCGTCCGCGATGACATTGCCCAACGCCCGGATCTACACAGGCGGCAACGGGCGGCGCTGGCGGTTGATCACCTCAACACCCAACGCGGCTATGAGGAACTGCTGACGGAGATTCAACAGCAGGAAGACAACCTGTTGGCCAGGACCCGTACCTGACACCCCCCAACCCTGCTGGTGGCGGACGTGACGCACTACTGAGGGCTATCGAGATGAACATCACCGAAAAACGACTGCAGCAAATCTTCCCCAACGCCGCGAACAAGCGGGCGTTTTTGTGTCGGTGACTGAAAAAAGCCCGCTGATCTCAATGCTCAGCAGGCTTTTCGTGCATTGGAGGGTCGATTCCTAAAGTCCGCCTCCTTCTGGTCGAAATGCTGTCATACGATGTCGTATCCCAAAATAAGAGTATCCCGCCTAAATGTCCCTTCGCAGCCTGTCTATCGCCCGCCGTGCGGGCCTGGGTTTTGCCTTGATTGCTTTGCTCGTGGCCCTGTTGGGTTTTTTTGCGCTATCGAACATGGCGAGCATCCGCGCCAGTGCGGTACAGGTTGAAAGCGGGCTAGTGCCCAAGATGCGGTTGGTCGCTGATATTCGTGAAATCATGCTGCGCATTCGTACGATCTCTTTGCGAATGGCGCTGGACCCGAACCCTGCGGGCATCCCGCAATACCGCAGTCAGATGGACACTCGCAGCCAGGACCTGACGAAACGGCTGGCCGATTTGGAGGCTGTGATCGACACGCCTGAAGTCCGTACGCTCTACGACCAGTTCCAGGTCTCGCTTCGCCAATACCAGCAAGCTTTGGCTCAATCATTCGTGCTGGCCGACAAGCAGCAGGGCGCCGAACTTAACAAGTTGCTGTTGGTGGATATGAAAACCGTGGTCGATGGCTCCGGCGCTCAACTCAATGCGCTCGCCGATTACTACAACGCCCAGATCAACCAACAGGGGCAAGCGGCGGAGTCGCAGTACAGCCGCTCGCGCACCATGGTGTTCGGTTTTGTGCTCCTTGCCGCGTTGAGCACCGTGGTGCTGGCGTGGTTACTCACGCGCAGTATTGTCGGCCCGTTGAGCCAGGCCGTTCGGGCTGCCGAGAACGTTGCCCAGGGTGACCTGACGCAAACGGTGGCGGTGACTGGCGACGATGAAGTCACTCGCCTGCTGGTGGCTCTCAAGAGCATGCAAGCCAACCTGCGCGGGACCTTGCAACTGATTCGCCAGTCAGCGGGGCAGATGGCGTCGTCTGCCACCGACCTGAATGGCATCACCGATCAAAGCAGTCGCAGCCTGCAAAAGCAGACGGCGGAAATCGAGCAGGCCGCTACCGCGGTCAACGAGATGACCTCGGCGGCGGACGAAGTGGCGCGCAATGCGGTGTCCACCTCCGAGTCCACGCGGCTGTCCAACGAAACCGCGCGCGAAGGCCAGCATCGCGTGGGCGAGACCGTCAGCGCGATTCAAGCCCTGAGCACCAATATCGGCGAAACCTCGACCCTGGTGCAGAACCTGGCGGAGCAGTCACGGGATATCGGCAAGGTCCTCGATGTGATTCGCTCTATCGCCGAGCAGACCAACTTGCTGGCGCTCAACGCGGCGATCGAGGCTGCGCGCGCCGGTGAGTCCGGGCGTGGCTTTGCGGTGGTAGCCGACGAAGTGCGTGCGCTGGCCCATCGCACCCAGCAATCGACCCTGGAAATTGATCAGATGGTGACCGCCATGCGCACCGGCTCCAATGATGCATTGACTTCAATGCAGTCCAGTACCCAGCGTGCCACCGACACCCTGGCCCTGGCGGAGGGGGCGGGGGGGGCCTTGAGCCAGATCACCGACTCTATCGACCAGATTCACCAACGCAACCTGGTGATTGCCAGCGCTGCCGAGGAACAAGCCCAGGTGGCCAAGGAAGTGGATCGCAACATCGTGAACATTCGCGACCTGTCGGCGCAATCGTCTTCCGGTGCCGGGCAGATCAATGGTTCCAGCCAGGAGCTGGCGCGGCTGGCGGTTGCACTCAACGAAGCGGTGGCACGCTTTCAGGTGTAGCAAGCGCGTGCCACCGACCACGGGTGGGTGGCACGCAGGTCGTGAGGCGCCGAGGCGACGTTACATCGCCTGCTGAACCACCTGCCCACGGTTGCCGGCGCGGCGATACAACGCCAGGGTCGAGCACAGGGCACACAGCGCGGCGAACATCATCCAGTAAGCCGGCGAGGCCTTGTCTGCGGTGATGTGGATAAACCAGGTGGAAATGGCCGGGGTAAAGCCACCAAACACCGCGGTCGCCAGGCTGTAGGCGAGGGAGAAGCCTGCCACGCGCACTTCCACCGGCATGATTTCGGTGAGCGCCGGGATCATCGCGCCGTTGTACATGCCATAGAGGAAGGAGAACCACAGCAGCGTCTCCAACATATGCGCAAAGCTTGGGGCATTCACCACGTAGGACAGGGCTGGATAAGCCGTGAGAACGGTCAGCACAGTCATGGCCAGCAGCACCGGCTTGCGGCCGAAGCGATCGCTCAATGTGCCGCCGATGGGCAGCCAGACAAAGTTCGACACGGCTACCAGCAAGGTCACCAGCAGGGCGTCGGAGGTGCTCAGTTGCAGCACGGTCTTGCCGAAGGTCGGCGCATACACGGTGATCAGGTAAAACGCAGTCGTGGTCATGGCTACCATCAGCATGCCGCCGATCACCACGGTCCAGTTCTTTGCCAGGGTCGCCATCACTTCGCGCATGGTCGGGCGATGCTGGCGCTTGGCGAACTCTTCGGTTTCCTGCAGGTTGCGGCGCAGCAGGAAAATGAACGGAATAATCACGCAACCGACGGCAAACGGAATGCGCCAGCCCCAGTCGGCAACCACGGCCGGCTCCATCCACACGTTCAGGCCGTAACCCAGGGCAGCGGCGACCACGATGGAAATCTGCTGACTGCCCGACTGCCAACTGGTGTAGAACCCTTTGCGGCCCGGGGTGGCCATTTCCGCCAGGTACACCGACACACCGCCCAGTTCCGCGCCGGCCGAGAAGCCTTGCAACAGGCGACCGAGCAGCACCAGCAACGGTGCCCACAGGCCAATGGTGTGGTAGCCCGGCACCAGCACGATCAACAGCGTGCCGCTGGCCATGATCGACAAGGTCACGATCAGGCCTTTACGGCGCCCCACGTCATCGATGTAGGCCCCCAGGATCACCGCACCCAGCGGGCGCATCAGGAAACCTGCGCCGAACACGGCGAACGTCATCATCAATGAGGCAAACTCATTGGCGGCGGGGAAGAACGCGGCGGCGATGTAGGTGGCGTAGAAGCCGAACAGAAAGAAGTCGAACTGTTCAAGAAAGTTGCCCGAAGTAACGCGGAAAACCGCACCAATTTTCGAGCTGGCAGAATCGGGCCGGGAAGGGCTAGTCATGGTTATGTGTCTCCAGCGTTCTTTTAAAGTGCTTGTTTCGCTTACGACCTGAGATAGTGGCTGACACATTTAGAAATGATAAGTGAATATTTTTCTTTTTATTTTTGTGAGCCGCTTACCGGACGGGCACAGCGTTCAAATCATCCAGCCTGTTCTATGCTTAAAGGTGTGACCAATTCTTACGGATGGGAGATGGCTATGGGTAACGAACGCAAGCAACAAGACGAGCCGGAACGCGAACAACCCCAGCGGCAGCACGAAGAGGAGAAACCGCAGACCTGGAAGCACCCGGACGACGGGACGGAGCTTTCTGAGCGGGATCAGGAGTTTCCGCTCAAGCCTTGAGCCGCGGGCCTTGCGGCGTATCGGCAGATAGGCGCATAGACGCCGCGCGCCGCGCTTTCTACACTGCGGCCTGTCGTGGGGAAGAGGCAGGCGCCGATGAATCGCAATGAATTACGCAAGGCCGACATCAACCTGATGGTGGTCTTCGAAGCACTGATGCTGGAGCGCAATGTCACGCGGGTGGCCGAGAAGCTGTTTCTCGGCCAGCCGACCATCAGTTCTGCCCTCAACCGCTTGCGCACCTTGTTCAACGACCCGTTGTTCATTCGGGTCGGCCACCGCATGGAGCCCACGGCGCGCGCCGAGGAGATCATCCTGCACCTGTCACCGGCCCTGGATTCGTTGTCCTCGGCGCTGAGCCTGACCCACGATTTCGACCCGTCCATCAGCACCATGACCTTTCGTATCGGCCTGTCCGACGATGTGGAATTCGGCCTGCTGCCGCCGTTGCTGCGCGCCTTGCGCCAGGAAGCGCCGCAGGTGGTGTTTGTGGTGCAACACGTGGATTACTGGCGCATTCCTGACCTGCTGGCCTCCGGTGACATTACCGTCGGCATCACCCAAACCCGTGGGCTGCCGGCGAATGCCAAGCGCAAATTGCTGCGCCATATCCGCCCGCGACTGCTGCGCGCCGATGCCTCGGACACGCCGCTGACCCTCGATGAATATTGCTCACGCCCCCACGTGCTGGTGTCTCACACCGCCAACGTGTCGGGCTTTGCCGATGAGTGGCTGGCAGAAATCGGCCGCAAGCGTCATGTGGTGCTGTCGGTGCCGCAATACAGCGCCTTGCCCGCATTGCTGGCCGGTACCGACCTGATCGCCAGCCTGCCGGACTACACCGCCGAAGCCATGGCGGTGTCGGGCAACCTGTTCTGTGAGCCGTTTCCGTTCGAAACACCGACGTTGGACTTGTCCATGGTCTGGCTCAGCCACGTGGACACCGACCCGGCCGAGCGCTGGGTACGCTCGCGGTTGGAGGCGTTTATGAGTGATCGAGGGCTTGGGGCCAAGGCTTGAAGCGTTTATCCGTGGTATACATCTAAGAATCTTCCTACAAGAACTCGGAGACACCCATGCCCCACCTGCACCTCGAATACACCGCCAACCTTACAGGCCTGGCCGTCGAAAAGGCCTTGTTGCGGCTTAACAATGTGTTGATGGCATCCGGGCAGTTCGGTTCTGAATTCGATATCAAAAGCCGCGCGGTGAAAGTCGAGAGTTTCCAGGTGGGTACATCGCTCAGTTCACGCGGCTTTATCGCGGTGAAGCTGTCGTTGCTCAGCGGGCGGTCGGCGCAGGTCAAACAGCAGTTGTCCCAGAGCCTGTTGGCGGCATTGCAGGATCTGGGCGACTGGCCGGCTGACGTGCAGGTTCAACTCAGTGTTCAACTGGTCGACATGGATCGCGACGCTTATAGCAAAGTCGCAATCGGCTGATACGCATTAACACGGCGGGTGGGGGAGCAAGCTCCCTCACCACCGGTGTTCAGAGCAGACCGTGCTCGGCACACACCTTCACCACTTGCTCGCGAAACCAGGTATTGGCGCTGTCCTGTTCACTGGTTTCATTCCATTGCATATCCAGCGTGAACCCAGGCAACCCGTTGGGCGCCTCGCAGTGGCCGTAGGCGGGGGCCAGAGCCAGCAGCTTTTGCACGCGGCGGGGCAGGGTGACGATAAAGTCGGTGCCGGTGATCATCTTTAAGGCTGCGCTGTAGCTGTTGGCCCGGGCGATCACGTGGCGCTTGTGGGCCTGGCGGGCGAGCCAGCCGTCGATCATGTTGGTATCGGACGTCCATGGCGTGGGGAATACGTGGCGCCGCTCGACGAACGATTGCAGGCTGAACGCGGGCTCCCGGGGAGCCGAGCGTTTGTCGAACACGCACACCAAATCGTCTTCCAGCAGCATCTGGGTCTTGAAGTCTTTATGGGCGCGGTGAAAATGCGGGCCGAAACAGATCACCAGGTCCAGGCGGCCTTCGCGCAGGTCGTCGGCGGGGATGTCGGTTTCCAGTTTCTGCACATTGACGATCACCGGCAGGTCGGCGCGGTCGAAGGTTTTCAACAGGCGCGGCAGGATCAATTGCTCGAAGTATTCCGGAGCACAAATATTGAAGGTCACGGCCTTCTGCGTGGGATCGAAGGCCTGGCCACCGGCGTGGCACAGGTTGATGCTTTCGAGGATCTTTTGCACATGGCCGTACATGGTCGTGGCCTTGTGCGTAGGACGCATGCCCGCCCGAGTGTTGATAAACAACTCGTCTTCAAAACTGGTGCGCAGCTTCTTCAGGCTGTAGCTCACGGTGGACTGGCTGACGAACAGCGTTTCTGAAACATCGGTAACGCTGCTCTGATCGTAGACGGCGATAAATACCATCAAGTCCTGCATATCGAGTTTTCTGAGCAAGTTACTGTTTAGCATCCATTCCGTCCGTAAACCCGCTGTACCGAACTCAGTACACAACAGCGCAAAAGCTTAACGGAACGGGCGTGCCAATAGAAAGAGCTGTAGGTTTTTTCTATGTTTTTGGTGGGACAAATACTGTTTGCAACACGACGTCAGCGGATATGTTGCGCGTAATGCCTGGGGTCAAAGCGCATGACGATCAACAGCATCACCACCACAACCGCCGTCAGCGCCCACCAGGCCCATTCGAAGCTGCCCAATTGGTCGCGAATCATCCCGGCGATCAGCGGCGACAAGCCGGCAATCAGGTAGCCGATACCTTGTACGAACGCGGTCAGCCCACCGGCACGGCGCGGGTTGTCCAGGTGGTCCAGGGAAAGGATCAGGCTCATCGGGAACAGCCCGCCGATGCCCAGGCCGAGCAGGCATGGCCATAACAGGCTCAGCTGGTGCGGGCTCAGGATCAGCCCACAGAAGCCGATGATGATCAGCACCAGCAACACCGCCACCACGCTGCGTTTATCCCGGCGCCGATTGGCAATGGCCGGGGTAACCAGGCCGGACACGACTTCCATCGCCGTCAGGAAACCCAGCAGTAAACCGGCGTTTTGTTCGCTCCAGCCTTGCTCGACGTAGTACGGCGCCAGCCAGGCGAGTACACAGGTGTAGGACGCTGTGCCAAGGCCAAAAAAGATCGCCAGCAGCCAGGCGCGACCATTACCGAAAAAAGCTTCCTGTGCGCCTGAACCGGCGTGGGGTAACGGTGGCAGCACCGAGCGCTGGGCGTACCAGACGACCACCGCCACCAGCGCCAGCACTGCCCAGATCGCCAAGCCGATGCGCCAACTGCCGGTGTGCACTTGCACGAAGGGCGAGAACGCTGCCGCCAGCGCCGCGCCGCCCATGATGGCGGTGACATACAGGCCCATGAACAGGGAAACATTGTTGCTGAAGCGCGACTTGATCAGCGCCGGCATCAACGCTTGGATCATCGCAATACCGATGCCCGCCGCGATGGCGCTGACGATCAGCTCCAGCGCCGAATCGAGGAACAACCGCGACAACGTCGCCACGCCAATCACCACCAGCGACAACACAATGCTGCGGTGCTCGCCAACACGCTTGGCCAGGCCCATGCCAAAGAACATCGCCAGGCCCATGGCCATCACCGGCAGCATGGTCAGCAACGCCGCGCTGCTGAAACTCAACGGCACATCGCCGCGAATCGACGCCAACAAGGGGCCTACCGCCGCCATCGATGGGCGCAGGTTAAGGGCGACCAGTACCACGCTGATCATCAGCCAGAGGGCGGTGGTGGGTTTTGCCTGAACGTTTTCCATGGGCCTGCCTTGGGTGAACAAGGGGCAATCAGGCCATGGTTGGGGGAGTGGGGCAAATGAGAAAGTCGCAGGCACTATTGAAAAATTGCAGTGACTGCAAGAGCACCTATCAAAATGTGGGAGGGGGCTTGCTCCCGATAGCGGTGGTTCAGTGGTTACATCCTGACTGATCCGCGGCTATCGGGAGCAAGCCCCCTCCCACATTTTTGACCGCGTTGGGTCAGTAACCGACGGTAAAGCGTTGGCGCGAGTGCTTCGGTGTTTCCACTTCATCGAGCATGGCGATGGCATAGTCGGCAAAGCTGATCGAGCTTTTACCGTCACTGCCCACCAGCAAATTATCCTGGCCCAGGCGGAATTTACCGGTGCGTTCGGTGCCATCGAACAGCGCCGATGGCGACAGGAACGTCCAATCCAATTGTGCTTCCTGGCGCAGGGCCTCCAGGAATTCAGCACCTGCGCTGGCCTCGGCCTTGTACTCGGCAGGGAACCCCTCGCTGTCGATCACCCGGCCGCCACCCGGCAGCAACAGCGAGCCCGCGCCGCCCACCACCAGCAAGCGTGGTACGCCGGCCTTTTTCACCGGGCCGATCACGGCACTGGCGGGGAGGGTGGCGAAGTGCGCGGCACTGATCACCACATCGCTACCGCTGATTGCCTGTTGCAGGGCTTCGGCGTTCAGCGCATCGACCTGTTTAACGGTGACGTCCGGGCGCGCGGCCAGCTTGTCGGTATTACGCGCAATAGCCACCACGCTATGCCCGCGACGCAGCGCTTCTTCCAGCAGTTGACTACCCGCACGGCCAGTGGCCCCAATAATTGCGATTGTGCTCATGATGTTCTCCAGTACGGTTAAGGTTTGAACGGTTCACCACTTCATTTCGCCCTTGGCGACTTTGGCGCTCAGCTCCAGCGAGCTTTCGTCAGCCAGGGTCGGGTAACGCTTTTTCATGGCCGCGATCAGCGCGGCGGAGTCCTTGGCCTTGGCGGTTTCGAGGTCGAACGCCTTGATGTAGTCGGCGGTAAATGCCACCGAGGCCGGCGACGGTGTGCCCAGGTAGTGGCCGGGGACCACGGTGCGCGGCTTCAGGTCTGCAATGCGTTGCAGGGTGGCCAGCCAGTCTTTGTGAGACTGCGAACTTTGGGTGTCGGCCATCCACACGTGGATGTTCTCGGCGACGACTACTCCACCGACCACGGCTTTTATCGAGGGGATCCACACAAAGCTGCGATCCGGCTGCGGGCCGTCCAGGCCGATTACGTCCAGCTGCTGGCCTTCGAGCGTCAAGCTATGGCCTTGTAACACCTGCGGCACGATGGTCTTGGCCGGTTTGTCGGCGCCCATTTTCGGGCCCCAGAACGCCAATTTGCCGGCCACGGTGGCGTTGATATGGTCGACCACCGGTTGCGGCGCCACTACCTTGGCTTTCGGGAACGCGGCGGTGAGGGTGTCGAGGCCGAAGTAATAATCCGGGTCGCCGTGGCTGATGTAGATGGTGGTCAGGTTTTTGCCGCTGGCGCGGATCTTCTGCACCAACTGCTCGGCCTGGCCTTTGCCGAATTGCGCGTCCACCAGGATCGCGTCCTTGGCGCCGCTGACCAGCACCGAGGTCACCGGGAAGATCGCCGCCTCGCCAGGGTTGTACAGGTCCAGGCTCAGGTCGGCCGCTGCCGCATGGGCGGCAAATGCCAGGGCGGCGGTGGCCAGGGTCAAGCGCTTGAAGGTTGAGAACATCGTGCAGCTCCAGCAATCGGTTCAAAGAGTGCACAGAGCTTAGTTGCACCAAACAAGACTAAAAATGCGATGCTGGGACATAGTTTGTTTCTGAAATCGGGCAAATCATGGATCGTCTTCAAGCAATGCGGGTATTCGTCACCGTGGTGGACCTGGGCAGCCAGTCTGCCGCGGCTGATCATCTGGACCTGTCGCGCCCGGTGGTGTCGCGCTATTTGGCCGAGTTGGAAGACTGGGTCGGCGCGCGCCTGCTGCACCGCACCACGCGCAAACTGAGCCTCACGGCCGCCGGCAGCGAAACCTTGCCGCGCTGCCGGCAACTTTTGGAACTGTGCGGTGACATGCAGGCCGCCGTCAGCGAACCCGACGATGCGCCTCGCGGCCTGCTGCGCTTGAGCGTCAGCACTTCATTTGGCCAGGCGCAATTGGCCGAGGCCATTGCCGAATACGTCAAGCGCTACCCCTTGGTCACGGTCGACCTGCAAATGCTCGACCGCACGGTGAACCTGGTGGATGAGCGCATCGACCTGGCCATCCGCACCAGTAACGACCTGGACCCCAACCTGATCGCCCGGCGCCTGACCGTGTGTCGCTCGGTGGTGTGCGCGTCCCCGGCGTATCTGCTGGAGCATCCGGCGCCGCAAAAAGTCGAAGACCTGGCGCGGCACAACTGCCTGACCCACTCGTATTTCGGCAAAAGCCTGTGGCATTTCGAAGAGCAGGGTGAGCACGTGTCGGTGCCGGTGCACGGCAATATCACGGCCAACGAGGCCAGCACCCTGCTGCGCGTGACGCTGGCCGGGGCCGGGGTGGCGATGCTGCCCAGTTACCAGGCCGGCGATCACATCCGCCGCGGCGAATTGGTGAAACTGCTGCCCCAGGCCGACCCCCGGCAAATGAACATCTACGCGGTGTATGCCTCGCGTAAACACATGCCCTCGGCGCTGCGCAGCCTGCTGGATTTCCTGGTGCTGAGGTTCCCCGAAGAGCCGGCGTGGGATATCGGTCTCTAGGGCGACATAACCCTGTTGAATGTCGCCCAATAATGGCAACTCGCCCTGGCTGGCCTATGCTTTAAACAGCACCGTGTGGATCCGTCCAGAGGTCTGTGCCATGAGCATCAAAACCAGAAAATACCTGATGATTTTCACCCTCTGCGCCTTGGCCAGCGCACTCTACGGGACTGCCGCCTACCGGGTGGAACAGACCCGTATGCAGCCGACCTTCGCGATCAGCTGCCATCAGGACCACTGCGTTCCCCACTCCGGCAGTTTCAGTGCACTCAGGTAAGCGGCGGTTCAGCCTTGAGTTGCTCGCGAAACGCCTTGGGTGAGAACCCGACCCGTCGGCGAAACAGCCGAGAGAAGTTGGTGGGGTCGGAAAAACCCAGCACCTCCGACATTTCATTGATGGTCATGCTGGTGTAAGTCAGCAAGCGCTTGGCTTCCAGCAACTGGCGGTCATGCATGATCTGCAACGCTGGCTGCCCACCCAGCTCGCGACAGGTTCCATTCAGGTGTGAGACCGAAATACCCAGCTTGTGGGCCAAGTCCTCGATCTTCGGGTGTTCGCGGTAATGCTGTTCGACCAGTTGGGTAAAGCGCCGGAAATACTCGCTGCCCCGTGGTGCGCGCGGGTGGCGACGTTGGATGGCCTGGCGGCTGATCCACACCAGCAGCACGCTGATCAAGGCGTGCATCATCATGTCCCGTGCCGGTTGTTCGTTGGCGTATTCCGCTTGCAGGCGGGCGAACTGGCTGTTGAGGTAGTCGCTGTCCGCGCCCGCCGGGTAACTGCCCAACGCCTGCAGGCCGCCTGCCGTGGCGCCCAACTGGGCCTGCAAATGGCTGACCAGCGGCGCCGCCAGGGTCACCACATAGCCTTCGACATCTTCGGCAAAGCGAAATCCGTGCACGCATAACGGCGGCAATACCTGCAGCGTGGCTTCGTTGAGCGTGGTGCGCTGGCCCTCGATTTCCAGCTGTGCCTGGCCTTTGTGTACATACAACAACTGGCACAGATCCGCGTGCCGGTGGGGCTGGATTTCCCACTGGTATTCCCGACTGCGGCGGGAAATGGTTTCGCAGTGCAACAAATCGGGGGTCGGCCATTGCTGGCTTTCTCCGTAAAGCTTGAAGACCGGAATCGCGGTTTTAGTCATGGTTTCAATCCGACACTCAGGATAGTTGTTCGGTAATCGCCCCAATTGGCAAAAAGCGCAGGCTTTGGCTAAGTTTTCACCTTCTTATGCCGCCCACTCAAGTGAAAAATGTCAGCTACCTCAGCAATGACAACTCTTTCACCTGATCCGTTCGGGTGTAACGTGCGGGCGATAAAAATAATGAAAACGCTGAAAACCCAAGTCGCCATCATTGGCGCCGGTCCCTCCGGACTGCTGCTCGGCCAGCTGCTGCATAACGCCGGGATCCAGACGCTTATCCTGGAGCGCCAGAGCGCCGATTACGTGCAAGGCCGTATCCGCGCCGGGGTGCTGGAACAAGGCATGGTCGACCTGCTGCGCGAGGCCGGTGTCAGCCAGCGCATGGAGGCCGAAGGCCTGGTGCATGATGGCTTCGAACTGGCGCTCAATGGCCAGCTCACCCATATCGACCTCAAGGCCCTCACCGGCGGCCAGTCGGTGATGGTCTACGGCCAGACCGAAGTCACCCGTGACCTGATGGCCGCTCGCGCCGCCGCCGGGGCCCAGACTTTTTACGAAGCTAGCCATGTGCAGCCCCACGACCTGAAAACCGATCGCCCCTGGCTGACCTTCGAGCACCAGGGCCAGGCGTATCGCCTGGACTGCGACTACATCGCCGGTTGCGATGGTTTCCACGGCGTGGCGCGCCAGTCGATCCCTGCGGAGTCATTGAAAGTCTTCGAGCGCGTCTACCCCTTTGGCTGGTTGGGCATCCTCGCCGACACGCCACCGGTGCACGATGAACTGGTGTACGCCAAGCATCCGCGTGGCTTTGCCCTGTGCAGCATGCGTTCGCCCACCCGCAGCCGCTATTACCTGCAAGTGCCGGCCGAGGAGCCGCTGGATGAGTGGTCTGACGCGCGCTTTTGGGACGAACTGAAAACCCGTCTGCCCAGCGCCCTGGCCGCACAGCTGGTCACCGGCCCCTCGATTGAAAAAAGCATCGCGCCGCTGCGCAGTTTCGTGGTGGAGCCGATGCAATACGGGCGCCTGTTCCTGCTCGGGGATGCGGCGCATATCGTGCCGCCCACCGGTGCCAAGGGCCTGAACCTGGCCGCCAGTGACGTGAGCACCCTGTTCCGGATCCTGCTCAAGGTGTATGGCGAAGGACGCGTGGATTTGCTGGAACGCTACTCCGCCATTTGCCTGCGCCGCGTGTGGAAGGCCGAGCGGTTCTCCTGGTGGATGACCTCGATGCTGCATCAATTCCCGGAGGCCGATGGCTTCAGCCAGCGCATTGCCCAGAGCGAGCTGGAGTACTTCATTCACTCCGAAGCCGGGCGCAAAACCATCGCGGAAAATTACGTCGGGCTTCCTTACGAGGCTATCGAATAGCCTGCTATCGTATCGAGCATTGCCGTGGGCTGCCGTTGCCTGCCGGCCTGGCTCGAAGGTTCTACCGTGACTCAGCTCAATCAGCCCGCACCGCCGCTCCCGGCGGTGCGCAGTATCCTCGCCTCGTTGATGATGGCGATCTTCCTTGGCGCCCTGGACCAGACCATCGTCGCAGTGTCCATGCCCGCCATCTCCGCGCGGTTCCACGATGTCAACCTGCTGGCCTGGGTGATCTCCGGCTACATGGTGGCCATGACCGTGGCGGTGCCGATCTACGGCAAGCTGGGCGACCTGTACGGGCGCCGCCCGATGATGCTGATCGGCATGGGCCTGTTCACCGTGGCGTCGCTGTTTTGCGGCCTGGCCCAAAGCATGGAGCAACTGGTGCTGGCGCGGGTGCTGCAAGGCATCGGGGCGGGGGGGATGATCTCGGTGAGCCAGGCGATCATCGGCGACATCATCGCGCCCCGCGAGCGCGGGCGTTACCAGGGCTATTTCAGCAGCATGTATGCGGTCGCCAGCGTGGCCGGGCCGGTGCTGGGCGGTTACATGACCGAATATCTGTCGTGGCGCTGGGTGTTCCTGATCAACCTGCCGCTGGGCGCCGGCGCCTGGTACGTGGCCTATCGCACCCTGGTGGGGCTGCCGATACCGCAGCGCAAGCCGATCATCGATTACCTCGGCACCGTGCTGATGATCATCGGCCTGACCGCCTTGCTGCTGGGCATCACCGAAATCGGCCAGGGCCGGCCTTGGCGTGACAGCCAGGTGCTCGGCCTGCTGGCGTGCGCGCTGGTGGCGTTGACGCTGTTTGTGTGGCACGAACGCCGTGCGCCGGAGCCCTTGCTGCCGATGCACCTGTTCGCCAACTGCAGCGCGGTGTTGTGCTGGTGCACGATTTTCTTCACCAGCTTCCAGGCCATTTCCCTGACAGTGTTGATGCCGCTGCGCTTTCAGGCCGTGACCGGCGGCGGTGCCGACAGCGCGGCCTTGCACTTGCTGCCCCTGGCGATGGGCCTGCCGATGGGCGCGTATACCGCCGGGCGCATGACCTCGGTGACTGGGCGCTATAAACCGATGATCCTCAGCGGTGCGCTGTTGAGCCCGCTGGCGATTATGGGCATGGCTGTGAGTGCGCCTCAGGACGTGCTGCTCACCGGCGTGTTCATGCTGCTGTGCGGGATCGCCGCCGGCATGCAATTTCCGACCTCGCTGGTGGGCTCGCAAAACTCGGTGCAACAGCGCGACATCGGCGTTGCCACCAGCACCACTAACCTGTTCCGCTCCCTTGGTGGCGCGGTGGGCGTGGCCTGTATGTCGGCGTTGCTGCTGGCGTTGTTGCAGGACTCCAGCTTCGCCCACCTGGCCAGCGGTGCGCTGGTGGCCGAGGGCAGTTCCGGCAACGTGTTGTTGGACGGGCTGAACGCCTCTCCAGGCCCGGCGCAGGATGCCTTGCGCGGGGAACTGGCGGTGACGTTCCGGCATTTGCTGATGGTGAGTGCAGCGGTGTCTCTATTGGGGCTCGCGGCCGCCATCGCCATGCCGAATCGGGTACTGCGCGGCCGCGAAGACAAGGCCAGATAACGGACACCATAGAGATCAAAATCTGGGAGGGGGGTTGCCCTCTCCCATTTTTTTTTACCGCATTTCAGCTTCAGGGGCTGTAGTAACCCACCGCCACCATGAAGTGCCCGCTCTTGCGGATATAAGCATGTTTGTTCTCGACCTTGTCGGTCACCGGGTTTTTCCAGCGGTACTTGTATTCCCCCTGGTCCTGCTCGGCCATCAGCTTGAGAATCGGCTCGCCCACCGGTTTGCCATCCGGGTCCTTGATCTTGCTGAAGTCCGTGTTGATCAGCCTCAGGTTGGTGCCGTGGGCCACGTAGCGTCGGGTGTTCAGGTCCACCACAAACACATACAGGTCGTCCTGCAGGAAGCCACCCTGCAATGAGTTGATGGCCTTGAGCGTGCCGGCCTCATCCTTGACCAGCGCGTTCACCGCCTTGTTGCGCAGGGCGCGCGCCTGTTCCGGCGTGGCCCGTGGCAGGTAATAACCCACCGCGAGGATGCGTTCGCCGACGCGCTGATAAAACACATGCTTGTGCTCGACCTTGCCGTCGTTCCAGTTCTGCCAGCGGTAGTCGGCCTGCTGGATACCCTGGCCTTCGGGTACCTTGAGGGCGTCCTTGAATGACTGGCGCAAGTCCGGCCCCAATACTTCAGACACGTCGCGGCCGATCAAGGCCGAAGAGGGCCCGCCGCTGGCCAGCAACACACCTTGGGTATCGACCACGAATACGTAGCGGTCCTGGTCGATAAAGTCGCCCTGGCGGCTGAACGCGGCGAATGCCTTGTCGCCATGGCTCTGGTAGTAAGCCAGGGCTTTTTCCAGCAGGGCCTTGGCCGCCTCGGCGTCTTGAGCCTGAGTTGGATTGGCGTGCACCTGGCTGAAACACAACAACAGCAGCCAGGTGATCCGCAACAGTGCCTTCATGACCCGTCCCTCGTTTTGTTGATTTCCAAGAGCGTAGACGGTGCCGGCTGATCAGAGCGGTTTGTCGGGAGGTATTTACCCTCCAACTGCCTGCCGCCGCGCCGCGTGCCCGTTGATCAAGGCGCCGCCAGCCACTGCTTGACGATGGCTTGGTACTCGCCTGTGGCCACGCTCAGGTGCAGCCACTGGTCGACATAGCTTTTCCAGGCCATATCGTCGCGCGGCAGCAAAAAGGCTTTTTCGCTGTACTGCATCTGCCGCTGCGGGTTGACCGCACACAGCCCGGGCTTGAGTTTTTGCTGGTAACGCGCTTCGCTGGCGTCGGTGATCATCACATCGGCTTTGCCGGCGAGCAGTTCGTCGAAGATGGTCACGTTGTCGTGCAGGCGGATCTGCGCCTGGCCCAGGTGGGCGCGGGCGAACACTTCGTTGGTGCCGCCGGCCGGCTCGATCACCCGTACCTGCGGCTGGTTGATCTGTTCGACGGTCTGGTAGCGCTGCACATCGGCGCAGCGCACCAGCGGGATCTTGCCGTCTTCGCCGAGAGACTGGCTGAAGAACGCCTTTTTCTGGCGCTCCAGCGACACCGAAATACCGCCTACGGCGATATCACAGCGCTTGGCAAGAAAGTCCGGCATCAGGGTTTTCCAGGTGGTGGGCACCCAGATGAGCTTGGCAGTGAGGCTCTTGGCCAGGGACTCGGCCATGGCAATGTCGATGCCTTCATAGGTGCCGTCGGCGCGCAGGGAGGTATAGGGCTTGTAGTCGCCGGTGGTGCACACGGTGAGGGTGCCGCGTTGCAGCACTTCATCCAGGCGCGACGGGGCGGTGTCGGCCAGGGCGCTGGTGGCCAGGGTTGCCAGTACACACAGGGCGAGCGGAGCTTTCATGCGGTCGAGTCCTTGGGGCATGGTCGGGGGCAGCCATTATTTCCAGCGCGGGGCAGGGTGGCAAGGCGCGGCGAATGTTTAGCCGGGTTGCAACCACACTCCGGCATCCCTGAATTTAACCGCCTGCCCAGGCGTGTGACGCTGCGGGCCTGTACCTCACCGTGATTCGCCCATGGACGGTTCCGCTGATACGCACCTTGCGACACTGCCGTCCACGCTGGCGTTCTGGGCGTTGTTTCACTGTCGGCATGCACGCCCTCCAGACACCTCTCTCCTACGTTGATCTACCCCATGGATGACGCGCGCCTGTGCGCATCTGCCCGGCGGCGCCCGCGCGCCCGCCAGCCGCAACCGTATGAGAACCGCCATGAGTGTGTTTGCCAGCCTGCACGAAGCCCAATCCTTCCTTGAGCACAACCCCGACATCGAGATGTTCGAGCTGTTCATCCTCGACAACAACGGCGTACCGCGCGGCAAGTTGCTGCACCGGGATGAACTGTTGGCGGTGTATCAATGCGGGCGCCCGTTGCCCAGCACCATCCTGGGCCTGACCATCAATGGCGACGACGTGGAAAACTCCGGCCTGGTGTGGGACGTGGGCGACATCGACTGCCGCGCCTACCCGATCAGCGGCAGTTTGCAACGCATGCCCTGGCGCCTGATCCCGACCGCCGCGGTGCAAGTCAGCATGCACCCCACTGAAGGCCTGCCCGCCACCGTGGCCGACCCTCGGCATTTGCTGGCCAGGGTAATCGACGCGCTCAAGGCCGACGGCTATTACCCGGTGATGGCGGCCGAGTTGGAGTTCTATCTGCTCGACCAGAAACCCGATGGCAACGGCCGCCCCCAACCGGCGCGGGATGTCGACGGCGGTCGCCCGCGTTCGACCCAGGTCTACGGGTTGCGCGAACTGGAGCAGATCGAACCCTTCCTCGCTGACCTCTACAGCGCCTGCAAGCTGCAAGGCATTCCGGCGCGCACGGCGATTTCCGAGTACGCCCCGGGCCAGGTGGAAATCACTCTGCAACACCGCGCCGATGCCCTGCAGGCGATGGACGAAGCCGTGCGCTACAAGCGCCTGGTCAAGGGCGTGGCCCACAAGCACGGGATGAGCGCCTGCTTCATGGCCAAGCCGTTCGACGACCTGGCGGGCACCGGCATGCATATGCACGTGAGCCTGGCGGATGCCGAGGGCAACAACCTGTTCGCCAGCGAGGCCGGCGACGGTACGCCGCTGCTGCGGCATGCGGTGGGCGGCATGCTCGGCACGTTGCTCGACTCGCTGCTGATGTTCTGCCCCAACGCCAACTCCTATCGGCGCTTCCAGGCCAACAGCTACGCACCCCTGGCCGCCACATGGGGGGTGGACAACCGCACCGTCAGCCTGCGCGTGCCGGGCGGCCCGGCCAGCTCCCGGCACATCGAGCACCGTATCTGTGGCGCCGACGCCAATCCCTACCTGGCCGCCGCCGCGATCCTGCTCGGCATCCACCGGGGAATCCGCGAACAATGCGACCCCGGCGCGCCGGTCGAGGGTAACGGTTACGCCCAGGCCAGGAGCCTTTTGCCCACCGACTGGCTCACCACCCTGCGCGCGCTGGAAGATTCCAGCTGGGCCAGGGAGGCATTCGGCAGCGAGTTCCTTGGCGTGTACCTGGCGGTCAAACGTGCTGAATATCGCCAGTTCATGGGTGAGGTGGGGGAGCAGGATTGGCGTTGGTATTTGCATCAGGCCTGAGCCGATCAACGGGCGTGATGGCTTCGACCTTTTTTTCACGTTGCAGTGGTTAAGCTGCGAATCAAGGTCGTTCACTCCCGTTTAACCCTTATGAGCCGATGATGTCGCCACAACCTCCCTCCTCGATCGAGATCGAATACGCCGAACGCTGTGACCGCGAACACGCCAGGGCCTGCGGCGACACGCGCCCGCCTGGGCTACGCCGCCGCCTGGCGTCGTGGCGCGACGAGTGGTTGGTACGCCAGGCGCTCAAAGTGGCCGGCGAACCGGGGCTGATCCTCGACCTGGCCTGCGGCGCGGGGCGGTTCTGGCCGGTGTTGGCCGAGCACGTCAACCGGGTGATCCTGGCGTCGGACAACTCCCAGGCCATGCTCGATCACGCCTGTACCCATCACCCGGCGGCATTGCTCAAGCGGATCAAGACCTTTCAGGGCTCGGCGTTTTCCATTGGTCTGTCGGCGAATGCGGTGGATTGCATCTTCTGCCTGGAGTTGTTTCGTCATGTGCCCAGCAGTGAAGGGCGACTGGCGTTGCTGCGCGAGTTTCACCGGGTCAGCCGCGACACGGTGATTGTCTCCGTCAACTCGCGTACGGCGGTGGACGATGAGTTTCGCCAGGCCGGCTTCAAAGTCCTGAATTACCAGGAATTCATTCCGGGCTCCGCGCTGTGGCGTGTCTACGTGCTGCGTAAGAAAGGATAACCATCCCCTGTAGGGCTATTCTTCGTCTCCTGTCTGAGTTTTCATGGTTGCCTGTGCACTGTGGATGCTCGCAAGTCCCTTTCGCGATATATACTGCGCGCCATTCTTCAAGGGAGAGCCGTGTGGCCATCGATATTCACTGGATCTGCGACAACGATAGCCTCGGCCAGCACTGC
>Ga0207650_10000494_pt1 | contig 32860 bp, 26 predicted proteins | sample KBSS63metaG_FD_184325 | JGI IMG/M metagenome (GOLD analysis project Ga0207650, IMG submission 184325) | Switchgrass rhizosphere microbial communities from Kellogg Biological Station, Michigan, USA - KBS S6-3 metaG (SPAdes) (version 2) | ecosystem: Host-associated > Plants > Roots > Rhizosphere...
GTGCGTGTCCTTCGTCAGCACGCCTTCCTGCATCAGCACGTCGCAGACGACGCGTGCGCCGGCGAACGCCGGATCGATCTCGACGCCCACGAACAGCCCCTTGCCGCGCACGTCGACGATCGCCGGATGGCGAACCGCGCGCAGTGCATCGAGCAGGTAGTCGCCCTGACGTGCAGCGCGTTCGCAGAGGTGCTCCGCCTCAAGCACATCGAGCGCCGCGGTGCCGACGGCCGCTGCGAGCGGATTGCCGCCGAACGTGCTGCCGTGATCGCCGGGTGCGAACTGCGCCATCACGTCTTCGCGCGCGCAGAACGCACTGACCGGCAGCAGACCGCCGCCGAGGGCCTTGCCGAGGGTCACGCCGTCCGGCCGCACGCCCTCGTGATCGCAGGCGAGCACGCGGCCGGTTCGGCCGAGGCCAGTCTGCACCTCGTCGGCAATCATTAACACGTTGTGCCGCGTGCAGATCGCGCGCACCGCGGCCAGGTAGCCGGCCGGCGGCACTACGATCCCGGCCTCGCCCTGGACCGGCTCGACGAGAAAAGCGGCAGTGTTCGGCGTGATGGCGGCTTCGAGGGCTGCGGCATCGCCATACGGCACGCTGACGAAGCCGGGTGCGAACGGGCCGAAGCCGTCGCGGTACTGCGCTTCGCTCGAGAAGCCGACGATCGTCGTCGTGCGGCCGGCGAAGTTGCCGGCGGCAACGATGATCTGGGCTTGCCCGTCGGGCACGTGCTTGACCTTGTAGGCCCACTTGCGGGCCGCCTTGATCGCGGTCTCGACCGCTTCGGCGCCGGTGTTCATCGGCAGCGCGCGTGCCATGCCGGTCAGCGTGCAGAGACGCTCGAGAAAGCGGCCCAGTCCGGCGGTGTGGAAGGCGCGGCTGGTGACGGCCAGCTTGCCGGCTTGCTCGACGAGCGCGCGGACCAGCGTTGGATGACCGTGGCCGAAGCTGACGGCGGAATAGGCCGACATCATGTCGAGGTAGCGACGACCTTCGGTGTCGAAGAGCCACACGCCGTCGCCGCGTTCGAGCGTCACGGCGAGCGGGTCGTAGTTGCGCGCGCCGAAGCGGCGTTCGAGGTCGACCGGCGACAGAGAGATCGAAGTGGCTGCGTTCTTCATGGCGTTACCTCACGCTGACGAAGGCCGCGGAATCGGCCTTTCGATGCGTCAGCGTACGCCGGATGCCATGAAATGTGCTTTCGGTCTCTTGCGCTGGATGGCGGTTCAGCGCAAGAATCGTGCATGAGTGTCCGTCCCCCATCGCTATGACAACGTCACTGGATGCCATTGACCGCAAGATCGTAACGGCGTTGCAACGCTCCGGCCGAGCCAGCAACGTCGAGTTGGCAGCCGAGGTTCACTTGTCGGCACCCCAGTGCTTTCGTCGCACCCGCGCGCTCGAGGAGCGCGGCGTGATCCGCGGCTACGCGGCGCAGGTCGATCCGGCCGCGCTCGGCTACGGCGTCACTGCGTACGTCAGCATGAGCATCGCAGGCGACCAGTTCGGTCGGGTCCGCGAGATCGAGCGCGAGATCGCGGCACATCCGCAAATCATCGAATGCCACGCGGTTTCGGGCGACTCCGACTATTTGCTGAAGGTCGTTGCGCACGACCTGCGCAGCCTTTCGCAGTTCCTGACCGATCGTTTGATGCAGATCAGCGGAGTCGACGACGTGCGGTCGATGATCGCGCTCGAGGTGATCAAGCCGTCCGGGCCGGTGCCGGTCGAGTAGCGATCAGGCTTCGATCGGGTCGGCGATCGCGCGCCGTGCCGTCGCGACCAGGGCCGGTACGCTGCCGTCCCAGTCCAGAGCTGCAGCGGACCGTGCCTCGACCTGCGGGAAATTGCGGCGCAGCGATTGTCGGTAGATCGGGTCGTAGTGCGTGACCAGCAGGTCGCGCACGACGCTGGCAACTTCGCCCCGACGTGCGGCCGCCTGCCAGCCGCCGACGACCTCGCGCCCGCGTAGTTCTCGCAGCGCGTCGAGGCGGCCGCAGAACGCCTCGATGTCGGTGACGAAGTGTTCGTACTCGGTCAGCAGCAGCTGCACGCGCCGATCGAGCGCGAGCTCGAGCCAGATGCAAGGCGAAGTGCGCATCCGTGCGATCAAGGCCTCGGGCACCCGAAGGTCGCCGATCTTCTTGCTCTCGCTTTCGACGAACACCGGCCGCGTCACATCCAGCCTGCGCAAGACGTTCCAGACTGCCGTGTCGAATGCTTTCTGCGACGGCTGGCTGCTGCCAGGCACGAGACCCAGGACTGAACCGCGGTGGTTCGCGAGCGCTTCGAGATCGAGCACCTGGGCGCCTTCGGCGGCGATCGCCTGCAGCAGCCGGCTCTTGCCCGAACCGGTCGGACCGCAGACGACGCGGAATGCGAATGCGGCCGGCAGCGTCTCGAGCGCGGCGACCACGGCGCGCCGGTACTCGCGGTAGCCGCCGGCGAGGACCCGGGTGCGAAAGCCGATCTGGTCGAGCACGAGCGCCAAAGAGCCGCTGCGCTTGCCGCCTCGCCAGCAGTAGACCAGCGGTGCCCAGTCCTTCGACTTGTCCGCCATCTCGCGCTCGAGATGGCGCGCGATGTTGGCGGCGACGAGGCCGGCGCCGCGCTTTCTTGCGTCGAAGGCCGACATCTGCTTGTGCAGGGTGCCGACCTCGGCACGCTCGACGTCGGTCAGTGACGGCCAGTTGACGGCGCTCGGCAGGTGGTCTTCGGCGAACTCGCTCTCCGAGCGCGCATCGATGACGGTGCTGAACTCGTCGAGGCGCGAGAGCGCCGAGGCAGCATCGATCGAGGCCAGCGGCATGGCGACAGTCGGCAGCTCGTAAGCGCCGCGCGTCACGGCGCGATCGCGTCGAGCAGCTCGGTCTCGATCTGCAGCTGCTTGCGGTTCTGCTGCAGCACCGGGCCGTCGATCAGGAACGTGTCTTCCACCCGCTCGCCGAGCGTCGTGATCTTCGCAAGTTGCAGGTTGATCTGGTGGTGTGCCAGCACGCGTGCGATGGAATAGAGCAAGCCCGACCGGTCGCTCGTCGAGACCGCCAGCAGCCAGCGCTGACCGCGCTCATCGGGACGCAGGGTGACGCGCGGTGTGATCGGAAACGACTTGACCCGACGCGAGATGCGGCCGCGCGATGGTTCGGGCAGCGGGCCGGAATTCGCGAGCGCCGACGCGAGCTGCGTCTCGACGAACGCGATCAGGTCGCGATAGTGCTGCTCGAACGGCGGGCTGGTGACCTGGAACGTGTCGAGCGCATAACCGTTGGCGGTCGTGTGGATCTTCGCGTCGAGGATGTTGAAGCCGGCGCTGTCGAAGTAGCCGCAGATGCGGGTGAAGAGGTCCTGCCGGTCCGGCGCGTAGACCACGACCTGCAGCCCCTCGCCGAGCGACGACAGCCGGGCGCGCACGATCGGCTGCGTCGTCGCGACCAGCTCGTACAGCGAGCGCGCATGCCAGGCGATGTCGCCGGCATCGTGGCGCGCGAAGTAGCTGAGCTCGAGCGTCTTCCACAGCGGTCCTTCGACGCCGGGCGGGAGCGACACCAGGTTGAGCAGGTGCCGGGCTTCCTGCTTGCGCGCCTCGATCTCGGCATCGCGGTTCGGGCGGGCGCCGCCGAGCGCGCGCAACGTGAGCCGGTACAGGTCTTCGAGCAGCTTGCCTTTCCACGCGTTCCACACCTTCGGGCTGGTGCCGCGGATGTCGGCGACCGTCAGCAGGTACAGCGCGGTCAACCGACGCTCGGTGCCGACCAGGCGGGAGAAGGCCTGGATCACGTCGGGATCCGACAGGTCTTCCTTCTGCGCGATGCGGGACATCGTCAGGTGCTGCGCGACCAGGAACTCGATCAGCGTGGTGTCCTCGCGGTCGAGCCCGTGGTCGCGGCAGAAGTGCCGCGCCTCGCGCATCCCCAACTCGGAATGGTCGCCGCCGCGTCCTTTCGCGACATCATGGAACAGCGCTGCGATGTAGAGCACGTACGGCCGGTCCCAGGTCGACGCGAGCTGCGAGCAGAACGGGTACTCGTGCGCGTGCTCGGGTATGAGAAAGCGGCGGATGTTGCGCAGTACCGTGATGATGTGCTGGTCGACCGTGTAGACGTGAAACAGGTCGTGCTGCATCTGCCCGACGATGCGCCGGAACACCCACAGGTAGCGGCCGAGCACGCTGGTCTGGTTCATCAGCCGAAACGAGTGGGTCTGGCCGGCCGACGCCTTCAGGATCTGCATGAAGGTCGCGCGGTTCATCGGGTCGTGCCGGAACTTCGCATCCATCAGATCGCGCGCGTTGTAGAGCGCGCGCAACGTGCGTGCCGACAGCCCCTTCGGTCCGACCGTCTGCTGGAAGACCAGGAACGTCTCGAGGATCGCATGCGGATCGCGCTGGTACAGGTCGTCGCTGGCGACCTCGAGCATCCCCGAGCGCTCGAGGAAGTGCTCGTTGATCGGTCGCATTGGTGCGTCCTGCGAGCCGTTGATGCGCTCCTCGATGTTCAGCATCAGGATCTGGTTCAGCTGGGTCACCGCCTTCGCGGCCCAGTAGTAGCGCCGCATCAGCTTCTCGGACGCACGCTGGACCGCCGTCGAGCGGTAGCTGAAGCTCTCGGCGACGGTGGTCTGCAGGTCGAACACAAGCCGATCCTCGCGGCGTCCGGCGATCGTGTGCAGACGCGCCCGGATCAGCTTCAGCAGGCCTTCGTTGCGCTGCAGCTGCTTGACCTCGAACGGCGTGATCAGCCCGTTCGCGGCGAGCGCCGCCCAGTTCTTGCCCAGTCCGGCGGCGCGTGCGACCCAGATCACGACCTGCAGGTCGCGCAGGCCGCCCGGACTTTCCTTGCAGTTCGGCTCGAGCGAGTAAGGCGTGTCCTCGTATTTCTGATGGCGCTGGCGCATCTCGAGCGTCTTTGCACGCAAGAATGCCTTCGGGTCCATCACCTGCGCGTTGACACGCCGGAAGTGATTGAAGACGCGCCGCGAGCCGCACAGATAGCGCGACTCGAGCAGTGCGGTCTGCACTGTGACGTCGCTCTGCGCCATCACCGCGCATTCGGCGACGGTGCGCACGCTCGAGCCGATCTCGAGCCCGGTGTCCCAGCACGACATGATGAAGGCTTCGATCGCGGCGAGCGGCGTCTCCGCGGTCTTCGGATTGGCCGCTGGCAGCAGCACCAGCACATCGACATCGGAATGCGGAAACAACTCGCCGCGACCGTAGCCGCCGACCGCGAGCAGGGCGGTGCCTTCCGGCATCGCGGCGCTCTGCCAGAGTGCAAGCAAGGTCTGGTCGACGAGCCGGGTCAGCGCCCGCAGCAGGCTCGCTGCGGCCGGCGCGGTGGGCCGTGCGTTCGTGAAGCGGCCCAGCAACTCGGCCTTGTCGTGCTGGAAGCGCTCGCGCAGACTGCCGGCGGTTTCGAGCGCCGACTTCTGGGCGTCGATCGGCGCGAGCATCCAGTCGCTCAGGCGCCGACGAACGCCGGCGGCGGAGGACTGCCCGACGACACCGTCATCACGTCGTAGCCGTCTTCGGTGACGAGCACCGTGTGCTCCCACTGGGCCGACAGTGAACGGTCTTTCGTGACGATGGTCCAGCCGTCGCCCATCTCGCGAATCTCGCGCCGGCCGGCGTTGATCATCGGCTCGATCGTGAACATCATCCCCGGCACCAGCGGCTCGAGCGTGCCCGGCCGGCCGTAGTGCAGCACCTGCGGCTCCTCGTGAAAGCGCTGGCCGATGCCATGCCCGCAGAACTCGCGCACGACCGAGAAGCCGTTGTTCTCGGCGAAGGTCTGGATCGCATGGCCGATGTCGCCGAGGTGGGCGCCGGGCCGGACCCTCTCGATCCCCTTCCACATCGCGTCGTAGGTCATCTGGACCAAGCGCTTCGCGGCGATCGAGCCCTCGCCGAGGATGAACATCCGGCTGGTGTCGCCGTGCCAACCGTCCTTGATGACGGTGACGTCGATGTTGACGATGTCGCCGTTCTTCAGCGGCCGATCGTTCGGGATGCCGTGGCAGACCTGGTGGTTGATCGACGTGCAGATCGACTTCGGATACGGCGTGTAGCCGGGCGGCGCATAGTTCAGCGGCGCCGGCGTGGCCTTCTGCTCGAACACGATGTAGTCGTGCGCCAGCTTGTCGAGCTGATCGGTGGTGATGCCGGGCTTGACGCGCGACGTCAGCATGTCCAGCACCTCCGACGCGAGCCGCCCCGCGACGCGCATGCCCTCGATGTCGGCGGCGCTCTTGATGGAGATCGTCATGCCTCGAATTATCGCATCCGAGCCCTAGAATCGCGGGCTTCCACCGGGCTCCACAAGCGGTGGACGGCTATTGCGAGGCCTGTCTAACGGCCTCGCGCGACCCCTCGGATCGACTGCAGGTTTCCCGCGTGACCGTCCATCAGACCAGGCACCTCGCCACCTTCGAAGGCGGCAACGCGCTGTCGCCTTTCCGCGCCCAGGCGCTGCTCGCTGAGTTGCAGTGCGTCGATGCGCGCATCACCGGGATCGGCGCTCAGCACGTGCACTGGGTGCGCAGCGAGGCGCCGCTCGACGGCGCGACTCGAGACCGCCTCGCCGCGCTGCTGCGCTACGGCGATGCCTTCAAGCCGGCCGGCGACGGGGCGCTGGTCGTCGTCGCACCGCGGCTCGGCACCGTCTCGCCGTGGGCCTCGAAGGCGACCGACATCGCGCACAACTGCGGCATCGCGGTGCAGCGCATCGAGCGCGTCACCGAATACCACCTGGCACTAAAAGGCGGGCTGCTGGGCGGCACACGCGCGCTGTCGGTCGAGTCGCTGCAGCGCGCCGCCGCGCTGCTGCACGACCGGATGACCGAGAGCACCTTCGCGCACCGTGAAGACGCTGCGCGCATGTTCGACGAGCCGGACGCCCCACCGCTCGAGCACGTCGACGTGCTCGGTGCCGGCGTCGGGGCGCTGCGCACCGCCAACACGCGCTTCGGCCTCGCCCTGTCGGACGACGAGATCGACTACCTGGTGCGTGCTTTCATCAAGCTGCGGCGCAACCCAACCGACGTCGAGTTGATGATGTTCGCGCAGGCCAACAGCGAGCACTGCCGGCACAAGATCTTCAACGCGCGCTTCACGATCGACGGCGTCGCGCAGGACCGCTCGATGTTCGAGATGATCCGCCACACCCACGCGACGGCGCCGCAACACACGGTCATCGCGTACAGCGACAACGCGTCGGTGATGGAGGGCGGCGAGATCGAGCGCTGGCTGCCGGAGGGCTACACCAACGCGCCGCCGTACCGCGCCCGGCACGAGACGGTGCATGTGCTGATGAAGGTCGAGACGCACAACCACCCGACCGCGATCTCGCCGTTTCCCGGGGCCTCGACCGGCGCCGGCGGCGAGATTCGCGACGAGGGCGCGACCGGACGCGGCTCGCGGCCGAAGGCCGGGCTGACCGGCTTCAGTGTCTCGAACCTGCACATGCCGGGCACCGACGAGCCGTGGGAGCGCGAGCGCTACGGCCGGCCCGACCACATCGCGAGCCCGCTGCAGATCATGATCGACGGCCCGCTCGGCGGCGCCGCCTTCAACAACGAGTTCGGGCGGCCCAATCTGGCCGGCTACTTCCGCGTCTACGAGCAGACGGTCGGCGGCCAGCGCCGGGGCTATCACAAGCCGATCATGATCGCCGGTGGCCTCGGTTCGATCGCGGCGACTCAGACCCGCAAGATTGAGTTCCCGGCCGGCACCTTGCTGATCCAGCTCGGCGGCCCCGGCATGCGAATCGGCATGGGCGGCGGTGCGGCGAGTTCGATGGCGGCCGGTGCTAACGCCACAGAGCTCGACTTCGATTCGGTTCAGCGCGGCAATCCGGAGATCCAGCGCCGCGCGCAGGAGGTCATCAACCACTGCGCGGCGCTGGGTGAGGCGAACCCGATCCTGGCGATCCACGACGTTGGTGCCGGCGGGATCTCGAATGCATTTCCCGAACTGATCGATGGCGCCGGTCGCGGCGCGCGCTTCGACTTGCGCGCGGTACCGCTCGAGGAGAGCGGGCTCGCACCGAAGGAGATCTGGTGCAACGAGAGCCAGGAGCGCTACGTGATGGCGGTCGCAGCCGAAGCGCTGCCGTTGTTCGACGCGATGTGCGTGCGCGAGCGTTGTCCGTATGCGGTCGTCGGTGTCGCGACTGACGCGCGTGAACTGCAGGTTGGCGCGATCGATCTCGGCATTGTTGCGAGCGCGTCAAGCGAAGCGGCGATCAAGAACGACAGCGGCGCGGTGTCGAAGTCGACTGAGCCGGTGATCGACATGCCGCTCGACGTGCTGCTCGGCAAGCCGCCCAAGATGCACCGCGACGTGCGCCGCACGCCGGTCGAGCCGGCGGCACTCGACCTGACTGGCGTCGCACTGCAGCGCGTTGCCTTGGACGTGCTGCGCCATCCGACGGTCGCGAGCAAGCGCTTTTTGATCACGATCGCCGACCGCACGGTCGGCGGCCTCAGCAGCCGCGATCCGATGGTCGGGCCGTGGCAGGTGCCGGTCGCCGACTGCGCCGTCACGCTGGCCGACTTCAACGGCTTTCGTGGCGAGGCGATGGCGATCGGCGAGCGCACGCCGCTCGCTGCGGTCGATGCGCCGGCGTCCGGCCGCATGGCGGTCGGCGAGGCGATCACGAACCTGCTGGCAGCGCCGATCGAACTCGAAAGGGTCAAGCTCAGCTGCAACTGGATGGCCGCCTGCAGCGACGACCCGAACGCGCCGGGTGACGACGCTGCGCTCTACGACACGGTGCGCGCGGTCGGCCTCGAGCTCTGTCCGGCGCTCGGCATCAGCGTGCCGGTCGGCAAGGACAGCCTGTCGATGCGCACCCGCTGGCGCGAAGGCGATGCGGTGAAGCAGGTCACCGCGCCGGTCAGCCTCGTCGTCACCGCGTTCGCGACGCTCGCCGACGTGCGGCCGACGTTGACGCCGCAGCTCCAGCCGGGCGACACCACGCTGGTGCTGATCGATCTCGGCAACGGGCAGCAGCGCCTCGGCGGCTCGATGCTGGCGCAGGTGCTCGATCAGTTCGGCGATCGCGTGCCCGATCTCGACGACCCGCCGCAGTTGAAGGCGCTGGTCGAAGCGATCAACGCGCTGCGGGCCGCCGGCCTGCTGCTCGCGTACCACGACCGCAGCGACGGCGGACTCTGGGCGGCCGTCTGCGAGATGGCGTTCGCCGGCCACCTCGGTCTGAGCCTGAACGTCGACCTGCTCGTCACCGAAGGCGACGGCATCGCCGACAGCCGTGCGGAGTATGGCGACTCGAAGAACTGGGCCACGCAGGTCAGCGCACGGCGCAACGAGCTGACTTTGCGCGCGCTGTTCAACGAGGAGCTCGGTGTCGTGATCCAGGTGCCGACCGCACGCCGCGACGAGGCGATGCAGACGCTGCGCCGCTTCGGCCTGAGCCGGCACAGCCACTTCATCGGCAAGCCGAACGAGCGCGGCGTGGTCGAGGTTTGGCGCGATGCAAAGGCGGTGTTCAGCGCGCCGCTGCGCGATTTGCACCAGACGTGGGACGAGGTCAGCTGGCGAATCGCGCGGCTGCGCGACAACCCGGCTTGCGCCGATGCCGAGCACGAGGCGGCCGGGCGCGTCGATGATCCCGGACTGCACGTTCATATAGCCGGCGATGCCAGTGGGGATGCGACCGGCGAATCGACAGCAACGACGCGAGCGCCAAGCATCGCCGGCACCCGGCCGAAGGTTGCGATCCTGCGCGAGCAGGGCGTCAACAGCCACGTCGAGCTGAGCTACGCGATGGACCAGGCCGGCTTCGACACCTACGACGTCCACATGACCGACCTGCAGACCGGTCGTGCGCGGCTCGACCAGTTCCAGGGCTTCGTCGCCTGCGGCGGCTTCAGCTATGGCGACACGCTCGGCGCTGGCGAAGGTTGGGCCCGCTCGATCCTCTTCAACGCGGCGCTCGCGGACCGCTTCGCCGCGTTCTTCGCGCGCAGCGATTCGTTCGCGCTCGGCATCTGCAACGGCTGCCAGATGATGGCGGCGCTCGCTGCGATGATTCCGGGTGCCGACGCCTGGCCGCGCTTCACGCGCAACAAGAGCGAGCAGTTCGAGGCCCGCCTCAGCCTCGTCGAGGTGTTGCCGACGCCGTCGATCTTTCTGTCGTCGCTGGCCGGCAGCCGCCTGCCGATCGCGGTTGCGCACGGCGAGGGCTTTACCGACTTCTCGCACCGCGGCGATGCCGTGCGCGTCCAGGCGGCCATGCGCTTCGTGGATCACGATGGGAGACCAACCGAAAGCTATCCGGCCAATCCGAACGGCAGCGCCGGCGGCCTGACCGGCGTGACCACCGCCGACGGCCGCTTCACCGCGCTGATGCCGCACCCGGAGCGGGTCTTTCGCAACGTTCAGATGAGCTGGACCTCGGGCGATCGCAGCGAACGCAACGCGTGGATGCGGATGTTCGAAGGGGCGCGTCGGCGAGTCGAGGGCTGAGTCGCCGGAGGCGAGGGCGCTGCGGGACAGGCGCGGCGCCTAGGGCGATTTCCCGCGCTTCGGTCGCCTTGCGCAATCCCCGCGATACTGCGTTCACCTCGACGAACGGCGGCATCGCATGCACTTTCGCGGAATCGGTACCGCTCATCCTCCGGCGCGTTTCACCAAGGCTGAATGCTTGGCGGCCTTTCAGCGCTCCGACTGGTTCGGGCGGCTCGACGCGCGCTCGCACTTCATCGCGCGCACCGTCCTGCAGCGCGACAACGGCATCGAGGCGCGCCGGCTCGCGCTTGATTCGCTCGACGACGTCTTCACGATCGACCCCGACACGCTCGACCGGCGCTTCCTGGCCCATGCGCCGCAGCTCGCCGCCGACGCGGCAACGCGGGCGCTGGCCGCCGCCCAGCTCGAGCCGTCCGCGATCGATGCGGTCGTCGTCAGCACCTGCACCGGCTACCTGTGCCCGGGGCTTTCAGGCTATGTCGCCGAGCGCCTCGGCCTGCGCGCCGACATCCAGGCCTACGACCTCGTCGGCCAGGGCTGTGCGGCCGCCTTGCCGAACTTCCAGCTCGGTCGCGCATTGCTGGCTGCGGGGACCGCCGAACACGTGCTGTCGATCTGCGTCGAGGTCAGCAGCGCCGCGATGTACCTCGACGACGATCCCGGCGTGCTGATCAGCGCCTGCCTGTTCGGCGACGGCGCCGGCGCGGCGGTGCTGTCGCGCAAGCCGCTCGACGGCGCGCGGCCCATCGCCTGGATCGACAGCACGTCGTTGATCGAGCCGGCCGAGCGCAAGGCGCTGATGTTCGAACAGCGCGACGGCATGCTGCGCAACATCCTGACCCGGGAGGTGCCGAAGCTCGCGGCGGATCATGCGCATCGCGTGCTCGGCACGGTGCTCGAACGGAATCGGCTCGACAGCGCCGACATCGGCGCCTGGATCATGCATGCCGGCGGCCGCGATGTGCTGCTTGCGCTCGAGCGCAAGTTCGAAGTCGACCCCGAAGCGTTCCGCTACAGCGCGGCGATGCTTCGCGAGTACGGCAATCTGTCAAGCGCCTTCGTCTACTTCGTGCTGGCCGCGGCGCTCGCCGACGCGGCGCCGGACGGCTGGTGGTGGCTGTCGGCTTTCGGCGCCGGCTTCAGCTGCCATGGCGCACTGTTGAAGGTAGGTTGACATGGCCTTCAGCGCGACGGCGCAGCGCGTGGTCGCCGCGGAGACACTCGACGGCCTCGACGAAAGCGACCCGGCGGCGCAGCGCTCCCGCCGGGATCTTCGGCGCATTCATGTTGCGATGGGAACGCGCGGCATCATCACCCGGGCGCTGGACGCGATGATCGGCGGCAAAGGCCGCGACGCCCCTACACGGAACGGCGGCAACACTCGTCCGACCACCGCTCGCCCGCTTCGCGTTCTCGAGCTCGGAGCCGGCGACGGTCGCCTGATGCTCGACGTTGCCCGCTCGCTGCAACAGCGCTGGCCGGCGGTCGAGTTGACGCTGCTCGATCGGCAGGCGCTGATCGAGCCGACAACGATCGAGGCCTATGCGGCGCTCGGCTGGAACGCGACGCCTCGGATCGTCGACGTGCTCGAGTGGGCCGAGCCTGCGGCGAACGATCCTGCCGACGACCCGGCAGCGCGTTGGGACCTGGTCGTTTCGACGTTGTTCCTGCATCACTTCGAAGGCGCCGCATTCGAGCGGGTGCTCGGCGCGATCGAGTGTCGCGCTGACCGCTTCTTCGCCTGCGAGCCGCGTCGCGCACCGCTCGCGCTGGTCGGCAGCCACCTGGTCGGCGTGCTCGGCGCTAACGCGGTGACCCGCGAGGACGCGGTGCTCAGCGTGCACGCTGGATTTCGGGATGCCGAGCTGTCGACAGCCTGGCCGGGCAACGCGGCTGATTGGCGGCTGCAGGAGCATCCGGCCGGCTTGTTCAGTCACTGCCTGCGGGCCGAACGTCGGTCGCAGGGCGCTGCGGCCGATGCCAGTGTTGTCGAGGGGACGCAGCGCGCATGACGACCGGGCGATCAACGCATTTGGAACGGCGAATCCATGCCGACAGCGCGATGAGCGAATCGGCATCCTCATCTGTCGTCGACGTCGACGCCGTCATCGTCGGCGCCGGCCCGGCCGGCAGTTCCGCCGCGATCCTGCTGGCACGGGCGGGCTGGTCGGTCGCATTGGTCGAACGCCAACGCTTTCCGCGCCGCAAGGTCTGCGGCGAGTGCATTGCGGCGAGCAACCTGCCGCTGCTCGATGCGCTCGGTGTCGGCGCCGCGATCGACGCGCAAGCCGGCCCGCCGCTGCGGCGTGTCGCATTGATGCGCGGTGACCGCACCGTCGTCGCTGACTTGCCTGCCGCGGCGTCCGCACCGCATCGCTGGGGCCGTGCGCTCGGCCGCGAGACGCTCGACACCCTGCTGCTCGAGCAGGCCCGCGCGGCCGGTGTCGCGATCTGGCAGCCGTGGTCCGTGCAGGCGCTCGACGGCGGTGCCGATGGCTGGCAGTGTCGGCTGCGCGGTATTGATACGACGGCGACAGTCACGCTGCGCGCATCGGTCGCGATCGCCGCGCACGGCTCGTGGGAACGCTTGCCTTCGGAGCGACCCGCCGACCGCGGTCCGCGCAAGGCCAGCGACCTGCTGGCCTTCAAGGCCAACTTTTGTGGAGCGCGCCTGGCGCCGGGTCTGCTGCCGGTCCTCTCTTTCGACGGCGGCTATGGCGGCATGGTCGTCGCCGATGGCGGCGTGACGACGCTTGCCGGCTGCATCCGACGCGATCGCCTCGATGCCCTTCGGCGCGACTCGCCCGGACTGCGCGCCGGCGACGCGTTCGAGGCGCTGCTGAAGCGCGATTGCCGCGGCGTTCGCGACGCGCTCGCCGGCGCGCAGCGAGACGGCCACTGGCTCGCCGCAGGGCCCCTAGACCCCGGCCTGCGCGTGACTGGCGACGACGCGCTGTTCCGCATCGGCAATGCGGCTGGCGAGGCCCATCCGATCATCGGCGAGGGCATCAGCATGGCGCTGCAATCGGCCTGGCTGCTGTGCGGTCACCTGCTCGATCCGGCGGTCCGCAAACAGATGGATGACGCCAACGTGCAACGCCGCATCGCCGCCCGCCATGCCGCGCAATGGCGGCGCGAGTTCATGCCACGTCTCCGTCTGGCCGCCGCGTTTGCGCACGCGGCGATGCGGCCGGCATCGGCAGCAGCGCTGCTCGGCATCGTTGCGCGCTGGCCCTGCTTGCTGACCCGCGGTGCTCGCTGGGGCGGCAAGGTGCGTTGCGCGGCCGATCCCGCTACGATCGTCGCGCTGGCCCACGGCAGCGCGTCCTTCTCGTCCCGAGCCGTCGACGCCGCCTTGATCTCCCACAGCCCTTGAACCAGGACCCGCCATGACGACCCTCGAGCGCCTCCGCGCGATCCTGGTCCGCGACTACAAGCTCGCGCCCGAAGCGCTCGCGCCCGAGGCGCCGCTCGAGAGCCTGGGCATCGATTCGCTCGGCGTCGCCGAGCTGCTCTTCAACGTCGAGGACGAGTTCGGCATCACGTTGCCGCCCGAGCCGGTCCAGTTGCCGACGATCGGCGACGTCGTCGCCTACATCGACGGCCTGGTGATCGCGCAGCGTGGCGCTCCGGCGTCGGCAGAGCCAGCGGCGGAGTCCGTGTCCCGACCTTCATGACGCGGGTCGCGGTCAGCGGCATCGGCGTCGTCTCGCCGCTCGGCGACACGCTGGACGAGGTCTACGCCAACGCACTGGCTGGACGCTCCGGCGTGCATCGCCTCGAGGCGCCGTTCAGCCATCGCCTCGTCGCCCCGCTGGGGGCGACTGCGCGTTTCGACGGCGCGGCGCACTTCGAGCCGCCGAAGCTGCGCATGCTGGATCGGGTCAGCCAGTTCGCATTGGTCTGCGCGCAGCGCGCACTCGATGGCGCAGCCGATCCGTTGAGTGGTCTGGACCGCGCACGCGCCGGCGTCTTCGTCGGCACCGGCATGGCCGGGACGCTGACCAGCGACGACGGCTACCAGACGCTGTACAGCGACGCCTCCGACCGCATCAAGCCGTACACGGTCCTGATGGGCATGCACAACGCGCCGGCCGGCTGGATCGGCATCGAACACGGGCTGCGTGGGCCGAACCTGACGTACTCCACCGCCTGCTCGTCGTCGGCGGTCGCGATCGGCGAGGCCTGGCGGCGCGTCGCCTCCGGCGAACTCGATCTGGCGCTGGCCGGCGGCTCCGAGGCGCCGCTGTCTTTCGGCTCGCTGAAGGCCTGGGAGGCGCTGCACACGCTCGCCGCGATCGATCCCGCCGAGCCGTCGGCGTCATGCAAGCCGTTCTCGAGGAACCGCAGCGGCATGGTCCTCGGCGAAGGCGCCGCGATGCTCGTGCTCGAGCCGTGGGAGCGCGCCATCGCGCGCGGCGCGCTACCGCTCGGCGAGGTGATCGGCTATGGCCTCGCGACCGATGCGACCCACATCACGCGGCCGAGCGTCGAAGGGCAGGCCGCCGCGCTGCAGGCCGCGCTGGCATCGGCCTGCCTCGAAGCGGCCGCGGTCGACGCAATCAATGCGCACGGCACCGGCACGCAGGCCAACGATCCGGTCGAGACCGCCGCGATCAAGGCGGTGTTCGGCGCGCGCGCGCACGCGATCCCGGTCAGTGCGACGAAGGCGGTGCACGGTCACCTGCTCGGCGCGGCGGGAGCGCTCGAGTGCGTGCTCGCGCTGCTCGCGATGCAGCACGGGGTCGCGCTGCCGACGATGCACCTCGCAGTGCCCGATCCGGCCTGCGACCTGGATTGCGTCGCCAATGTCGCCCGCCACGGCCTCGACATTGGCACGATGCTGTCGAGCTCGTTCGCATTCGGCGGCACCAACGCCGTGCTGGCGCTGCGTCGCGCCGGTTGAGCGGCTCAGAACGCGTTGTAGGCGACGCCGATGTACGGCTGGAATTCGCCGTTGGCGCGGGTGGAGCCGATGCGCACGAACCAGCGCGCCACGCCGATCGAGATGCGTGCGCCGACGCTGGTGGCCTGGTAGCCACGCTCGTGGTAGCGCGCCCACTCTGCGGCGACCGGGAACGCCGACGGCGCGTACTGCCCCGCCAGCAGCCAGCTGTTTCGAAAGCTCGAAGCCTGGGTCAGCGCGTAGTAGTAGCCCCCCGGCGCCGGGCCGAGCCATTCGGATTGAACACGTGCCGATGCCTTGGTCTCGTCCGGGTCGCCGCCGACGTCGCGGTTGTGGTACCAGTTGACGCCGGCGCCGGCGCCGACTATCCAGCGATGCGGATCGCCGGTCAGCGACCAGCGGTAGGTGTAGCCGAGGCCGGTCGCCGAGCCGGTGTCCCAGCGCGCATAGGTCGCCGAGACGAGGGGTGCCGGTCGCGTGGCGTCGCTGGCACCGACCGCGCCGACGATGACGAAAGTAGTTGCGGCCGACGAGGTGTCGGCCTGGGCGTAGTCGACCCAGTCGGCGTGCGCGGCGAGCGGCAAGCCAGCGAGCAGCGCGAGCGCGAAGGGGCGGATGAAGTGGGTGTGCACGGAAATCGTCTCCAGTCGGGCCGGCGAACCGGCAGGGCACCAGCTAGAAGGTGGAGGGAAGCGCCTCGCGCGGGCGCTCGGTCGCCGGACGGCGGGCATTGACGGTCGCCAGCGGTGCCGTGGTCGGCGTCGGCTGCTGGCGAATGCCCTGCGCGATGACGCGGTAGACGAAGACGCGCGACTCGCCGCCGCCCATCCCCGGCAGCATCAGGCGCTGCAGCCAGACGTCGCGCGCCGCGGTATCGGTGCGCAGGTAGACGTCGAGAATCAGCGCCCGGCGTTCGGGCAGCGCATTGTGGCTGACGATGTAGACGTCGGCCCAGCCCATCGCGACGGCCGACAGCAGCACCGGCTCAGACGGGCCGTCGGCCTCGACCCGTAATTCGGCGGCGTTCCAGCGCACGTCGGCGATCGGGTTGTGAACCGGGCCGTCGATCATGTTCGGCATCCAGCGGCTCATCGGCGTGTGGACGCGGTCGGTGTAGCCGTTCAGCACCCACTGCAGGTCGGAGCCGAACAGAAACTCCTCGAGGCGATGGCGGCCTTCCTCGCTGGTGTCGAATGCGCAGCCGAGCGCCTTGATGACGCCGGGCTGGTCGGGCATCGCGATCTGGCCGCGCACCTCGCCCCAGAACGGCACCGCACCTTCCGGCAACAGCAGATGGCCGGTCAGCTTGGAGCCGATCGCGAGACCGTCCGGAATCTTGGCGTAGAAGCGCATGCCGCTGTCCGACAGGTCGTCGACGGTGCCGCGCAGCCGCGTGCCGTCGGCCATCACGACCTCGGCCGGCAGCGCGACCGGGAAGCGATAGCGCTGGCGCACGTTGCGCTGGCTGATCGCGGTGAACGAAATCACCGCGAGCGCGAGCGCCGCATTGATGAACGCCCACAGGCCGTTCGCAAGCAGGCTCTGCAGCGGCAGCGCTTCCGACCACACGTAGAACGCAGTGCCGACTGGAAGCGCCAGCACGTTGAGGCCGAGCACCGCCCACTGCGGCGCGGTAAAGCGGATCGCGCTGCGGCTCGCGCCGGCGCCCTTTGCGGTGACGCGGAACTTCATGCGCGGGAAGATCAGCGCCAAGGTGGCCCAGGCGAACGCCGCGAAGCGCGCCATGTTGTACTGCTCGATGAAGAGGCTGCGTCCGTAGCCGCGGCCGGCTTCCTCGAAGACCCAGAAGGTCAGCAGGTAGTACGGCAGGAAGTGGAGCAGGAACTCGGGCGTCGTCGCGAGCAGCGGCAAGAGGCCGGTCAACAGCACGACCGCCGGGGCGAAGTAGAAGATGCCCTTTTGCCAGCCGTCGAAATACGTCAATGCCGAGGCGAGGTAGTTGAGGCGCTGCGCAAGGCTGAGGCCACGGTGCGTCAGGATGCCTTCCATGCGCCACACGTGCATCGCACCCTGGCCCCAGCGCACGCGCTGGCCGATGAACGGCTCGATCGATTCGGGCGCCAGGCCGAATGCCAGCGGCTCCGCGTGGTAGACCGACTTGTAGGCCGCCGCATGGATGCGCAGCGACGTGTGCAGGTCCTCGGTGACCGTGCCGGTCGCGAAGCCGCCGATCTCGTCGAGCACGCTGCGCCGCACGATTGCGCAGCTGCCGCAGAAGAACGCCGCGTTCCAGTAGTCCTTGCCACGTTGGATCACGCGGAAGAAGAGGGCCTGTTCGGTCCACACCGTGCGGCCCTTGCCGCGCCAGCGGTGCTGGTAGGAGTCGAGGTTGTAGAAGTCCTGCGGCGTCTGCACGAAGCCGACCTCGTCGTCTTCGAAGTAGCCGAGCGTCTTGACCAGGAAGTCGCGCCGCGGCGCGTGGTCGGCGTCGAACACGACGACCATCTCGCCTTGGCTGTGGGCGAGCGCGTGGTTCAGGTTGCCGGCCTTCGCGTGTTCGTTGTCGGCGCGCGCGAGGTACTCGCAGCCGAGCTGGCGGGCGAGCGCCTCCATTTCGGGACGGCGACCGTCGTCGAGCAGCCAGGTCTTGTGCGGATAGTCCATCGCGCGTGCCGCCAGCAGCGTCTTGCGGACCAGCTCGACCGACTCGTTGTAGGTCGGGATGAAGACGTCGACGCTGAGGCCGATCGGCGGCGGCGGCGCGACGCGGTCGGTCATGCGCCAGCACATGAAGATGTGGAGCAGGGCGGTGCCGAAGCCGAACAGCTCGGCGCCGTAGACCAGCGCTGAGAAGATCGGCGCGTCTTTGTTGAAGGTGCCGAGCCGCCAGGTCAAGTACCAGACGCTGACCCCGATGAAGCCCGCCACCAACAGGCGGCGCGGCCATTCGAGCGGGGTGTAGGGAATGGGTTCGCGTGTCATGGTCATTCGAGGCGGAATGGAACGACCGGATATCGGCAGGCTGGTGCGCAACTTGACGTCGGCGTAGGGAATCGGCACCTGGCCGCTGGTCATGTCGGTGGCTGCCTGACAAGCGGTGTCGGCGCGGCGCCGACGAACACATGCGATCGGATGACAGGGCGCCCCAGCCGGTGTACGGTCGCGCGTCCTCACCCGCAGAGCCCCGATCATGCAGAACAGCGATGCCGTCGTCATCGGAGCCGGGCCGGCCGGCCTGGCCGCCGCGGCGTGCCTGATCCAGCGCGGGCGACAACCGCTTGTGCTCGAACGCGCCGGCGAGCTCGGCGCCTCGTGGCGATCGCACTACGAGCGCCTGCACCTGCACACCGTGAAGACGCATTCGGCGCTGCCCGGCCTGCCGTTTCCGGATTCGGCGCCGCGCTATGTGTCGCGCCAGGACGTCGTCGACTACCTCACGGCGTATGCGGCGCATCACCGCATCACGCCACGGGTCGGCGCGGACGTCGCTTCGATCGTGCCGCGCGATGGCGGCTGGCAGGTCGCGACAAGCGATGGACAACGTTATGTGGCGCCTGCCGTCGTCGTCGCGACCGGCGCGAACAACCGGCCGAACCGGCCCGAGTTCAACGGCCAGGCTTCGTTCGCCGGCCGCATCGTGCACAGCGGCGACTATCGCAATGCGGCGCCGTTCCGTGGTCGCCGCGTTCTCGTCGTCGGCATGGGTAACACCGGCGCCGAGATCGCGCTCGACCTGGCCGAGCAAGGCGCGACGGCCGCGCTCTCGGTGCGCTCGCCGCTCAACGTCGTCTACCGCGACGTGCTCGGTCGGCCGACCCAGCTGACCTCGATGGCGCTGGCGCGCCTGCCCGATCGCTGGGGCGATGCGATCGCGCGTTGGCTCTGCACCGTCACGGTCGGCGACATCGACCGCTACGGTCTCCAACGGTCCGAGCTGTCACCGCTGCGTCAGTTGCGCGAACACGGCCGCACGCCGGTCATCGACATCGGCACCTTGGCGCGCATCAAGTCGGGCGAGATCGCGGTGTTCCCAGGCATCGATCGCTTCACGGCCGATGGCGTGCGCTTCGTCGACGGCCGAGAGGCGCCGTTCGACGCGGTCGTGCTCGCGACCGGCTACAGCGCGGGTGTCGAGCGGCTCTTTCCCGAGGACGAGGTCCCGCTCGATACGAACGGCATGCCGCGCGACGTGATCGGGCAGGGCGCGCTGCGCGGTGCGTACTTCGTCGGCTTCGACCTGCGCCAGCCCGGCGGGCTGCTGCGCACGATCGGGCTGCAGGCGCAGGAGGTCGCGTCTGCGATTGCAAGCGCGGCACCGCAGGTCGCATCCACCGCTGCCATTGACCCTCTGGCGGTGCGGCGATAACCTGCGCCCGCAATGTTTCACCTGAGGAGCCGATCGATGAGTGCATTACGCGATGTGGTCGTGCTGCTGCCGGGCATCACCGGCAGCGTGCTCGCCAACGCCCAGGGCAAGGAGATCTGGAGTCCGTCGGCCGGCGCAATCTGGCGCGCAGTCAGCTCGTTCGGCGGCTCGATCGGCGGCCTCGAGCTCGCGGCCAGCGGCGACGCCGGCGGCGTGACCGCGCCGCGCCTGATCCCCGACATCACGATCGTGCCGGGCCTGGTCAAGATCGACGGCTACCAGAAGATCGAGCGCTACCTCGTCGAGCAGTCGGTCTCACGTCGAGCCAGAACTTCTTTCCGTTTCCGTACGACTGGCGGCTCGACAACCGGGTCAACGCGCGCCGGCTCGAGCGCGAGGCGATGAACTGGCTGACGCGCTGGCGCACGAGTTCGGGCGCCGCCGATGCGAAGCTGGTGCTGGTCGGCCACTCGATGGGCGGCTTGATCTCGCGCTACTTCCTCGAATGCCTTGGCGGCTGGCAGCACACGCGCACCCTGATCACGCTCGGCACGCCGCATCGCGGCTCGGTCAACGCGGTCGATTCGATCGTCAACGGCGTCAAGAAGGGCATCGGCCCGCTCGGCCTCGACCTGACGCCGTTGCTGCGCTCCTACCCATCGGTCTACCAGCTGCTGCCGACCTATCCGTGCGTCGACACCGGCACCGGGGGCCTGCAGCGCATCGCGACGGCGGCCGAGAGTGGCGCGCTGCCGGTGGTGCGCGCCGAGTGGGCCCGCGAGGCGCGCGCCTTCCACACCGAGATCGAAGACGCGCAGAAGCGGAATGCCGCGACCGATGCGTACCGTGACCAGGGTTACCGCCTCATTCCGGTCGTCGGCATCGAGCAGCCCACCCATCAGTCGGTGGCCGCGAAGGGTGGTTCGATCGAGCTGCTGCGCAGCTACGAAGGCCAGGACATGGGCGGCGATGGAACGGTGCCGCGGGTTTCGGCGACGCCGCTCGAGCTCTCCGATGCCTTGCGCGAGGTCTACGCCGCCGAGACGCATGGCTCGCTGCAGAACGCTGATGGTCCGCTGTCGAATGTGAAGGGTGTGCTGACGCGCGCCGACATCGACCTCGGCCGCTTCCGCGCCGAGCTGCCGACCGCGCTGACGCTCGACCTCGGCGACGTCGTGCTGGCTGGCGAGCCGATGCGCGTGCGCGCACGGGCGAGCGAAGGCCGCCCGACGGTGACCGCGCACCTGACCCATCTGGCCAGCGGCGAGACGCTCACCGAGCCGCTCGGCCGGTCCGGCTCGGCCGGCTGGCAGCAGGTCGAGCTCGCCCTCGCGCCCGGCACCTGGCGCGTGCGCATCGAGCCGCGGGCGCATCGCCGGTCACCGATCTCGCGGTGGTCGCCGCACCGTGAGAGGGCCGCGCGCCGACGGGATCGTTTGGTCGGAAGACCTGCTCGTCGTCGACGCCCGAGCGGGCATCGGCGCGGCGCTCGCGGCGATCCGATCGGCCGCGGTGCCATGGATCGTGATCCGGCGGCCCGGGGGTCCAGCGCTCTACGCATTCCGGATGGAAGAGCTGCTCGGCTGGCCGCCGCTGGTCGCCGCGTTGCAGTCGCGGTCGGTCAATCTGCGCGCGCCGCTCGACGGCGTGCTCGGGTTGAGCGATGCGCAGCGAAGCACGACGGTTGTGCGGCGTAAGCCGCTGCCGGCGATTGAGGGCGGGCGCAATCGCGCGGTCGCGCCGAGCATGGATCGGTATGTCGAGGTCGGGACCGACGATTCGCCGAGAGCGGTCGGTGCGGTTGCGGGCCCGATGCGGGTGTCGGGAGTGGCGGTGGAACGAGTCGACTCCGTCATGCCGCATGCACCGCCTGCGATTTCGGGCGTTAAGCCGCCGGCAGGCATGACGCGATCCGCGCCGCCGCCGGCATCGCGTGGCACAGGCACCACATCACGTGGCGCTGAAGCGGCATCCAGAGGCCCGGGACTGGCATCGCGAGGCGCGGCGTCCGCATCGCGTGGCGGCGCACTCGCGTCGAGAGGCGCGGAGCGCGCGGAAGCACCGACCAGCGCAGGTGCCGCGCCGGATCAAGTCGTGGCGCTCGAGGACGAAGGCACGACGCCGATCCGGCATCCGTCGATCGAGACCGACCGTGCGTGGGTGCCCGGTGCTGCGGTGCGGCTCACGATCGACCTGCTGCGGCAGGCGGTCGCGCACACGCAGGGCGGGGTCGATCTCGGCGTGCAAGCCGCCGATTGGTCGAACCTCGAGCTGACCGTGAGCCTGCAATGCGCTGCGCTCGCCATCGACAACCACAGCTCGGCGACCCTCGCGATCCGCCGCAACGCCGCATCGAAGCCCGCCGTCATCGAAGCCCGTGTCCGCATTGATGCGGCTGCTGGACCGACCGCCGTGATGGCGACGTTCTTCCAGGGCACGCGCTACTGCGGCTCGGCGGTCCGCATCCTGCAAGTCCGCGCGAGCGATTCGACCGCGGCGCCGCCGGCCGCCGCAGTCGGCACCGTCGCGGTCGAACCCGACGCCGAGCCGCCCGACCTCACCGTGCACATCTCGGCGGTCGATCCGGCGCGGCCGGGCTGCCTGCGCTGGCTCGTCGTCACCGAGCGCTTCGACGGCCTGCCGCCGAAGCTTGAGGCGACGATCGATCTCGGCCGTGAGCCGGCGGCCGAGGCGACCGCGCTGTTCAAGGCGTTCGCGGTCCTCGAGCGCGGCCAGCACCAGCAGCGCATTGAGGGCTTCGGCTCGCGCCTCTGGACTCTCGCGCCGCCGATGTTTCGCGCGGTCTATTGGGCGCTCGCCGATCGCCACGTCGATCGCCCGCTGACGATCCAGTTCATCTCCGACGAGCCGCACCTGCCGTGGGAGCTGATGCGGCCGGTCCGCGACGACGAGAGCGAGATCCATGCGCCGCTCGCGCTCCGCCATGCAGTGGCGCGCTGGATCAAGCGCTGGGACGGCTACATGCGCAACAGCTTGCCGCCCGGCCGCCTCGTCACGATCGCGCCGAAGTACGCGAGCGCGAGCCGCGTGCTGCAGCGTGCGCAGACCGAGTCGGAAAAGCTGGTGACCGACTTCGCCGCGCAGCGCACCGACGGCACGCGCACCGCGGTGTTGAAGCTGCTCGAGAACGGAACGCCGACCGAGCCGGTCTCGATCCTCCATTTCGCCGGCCATGGCCAGTTCGCGCCGGATGCCGCGATCGATTCGAACATCAAGCTCGAGGACGGTGCGCTCGCTGCCTCGGAGATCGAGCGACCGGAGGTGCGGCTCGGCCGCGCCTGCCGCACCTTGGTCTTCTTCAATGCCTGCGACGTCGGCGCGGCGGGCGCGGTGTTCGGCGAGGTCGGCGGCTGGGCCGATGCCTTCCTCGGCCTGCAGTTCGGCGGCTTCATCGCGCCGCTCTGGTCGGTCGACGACGAGGATGCCGGCGTCGTCGCGACCGAATTGCTCGAGCGGATTGGCAAGCGCCATGAACCGATCGGTGCCGCGCTGCGCGAGATCCGCGCCGCACACGGCGCCACCTCGCCGACGTTCTACTCGTACCTGTACTACGGCGACGTGACCGCGCGGTTCGCGGCGCGCTGATCGGGCGCGGCTCTTCGCCGCACCCCTCAGGCGTGCTCGACCCGCGCCAAATGCTCGTGGATGCTGGCGACCACCGCCGCGCCTTCGCCGATCGCACCGCCGACACGCTTGACCGACCCTGAGCGCACGTCGCCGACCGCGAAGATGCCGGCGATGCTCGACTCGAGCGGTGCGCGATGGCCAGCCGGACCGGACTGCGTGCAGGCACGACCGGTGACGATGAAGCCGGCCTTGTCGAGCTCGACCTCGCACTCACTGAGGAAGGTGGTCTCCGGTTCAGCGCCGATGAAGAGAAACAGGTTGCGGCTCGCGCGACGTTCCTCGATGCCGGTCTGACGATCACGCCACGTCACGAATTCGAGCCCGGCCTGCGCGCTGCCTTCGAGCCGCGTCAGCTCCTTCCACGCCAGCAGCTCGATGTTCGGCGCGGACGTGATGCGGTCGATCAGGTAGCGCGACATCGTCGCCGCGAGGCCTTCGCCGCGGACCAGCATCGTGACCTTCGCGGCGTGTGCCGACAGGTAGACCGCAGCCTGCCCCGCGGAGTTGCCGCCGCCGACCAGCACGACCTCCTGCTGCGCGCAGATCTTTGCCTCGATCGGCGAGGCCCAGTACCAGACGCCGCGTCCTTCGTAGTCGCGCAGCTTGGCCAGCTCGGGCCGGCGATAGCGGGCACCGGTCGCGACCACCGCGGTCCGACAGCGGATGCGGCGCTGGTCCGCGAGGGTCAGCACGATTTCGCCGCTCGGCACGTCGCTCGAGCAATCGAGGCCGACCACCTTGGCCGGGATCAGCATCTCGGCGCCGAACTTCTGTGCCTGCACGAAGGCACGGCCGGCCAGCGCCTCGCCCGAGATGCCGGTCGGAAAGCCCAGGTAATTTTCGATCCGCGCGCTCGCGCCGGCCTGGCCGCCATAGGCCCTGCAGTCGATGACGATGACGCGCAGCCCTTCCGACGCCGCATAAACGGCGGTCGCGAGCCCGGCCGGGCCGGCGCCGACGATCGCGACGTCGTGCAGCTCGTCGTGCGCGAGCGAGTCGACCATGCCGAGGCAGCGCGCGACCTCGTCGTCGCTGGGATTGCGCAGCACCTTGCCGTTCGGGCAAACCACCGCGACGTCACGTGCATCGGCGACGTACTGCTCGACGAGGACCTGCGCATCCGCTTCCTCGTCCGGCGACAGCAGATGGTGCGGATAGCCGTTGCGGCGCAAAAAGTTCTGCAGCCGCACGATCGCCGGCGAGGCCGGATCGCCGATCAGCACCGCGCCGCTGTGCTCGCCCTCGATCAGCGCGACCCGGCGCAGGATCAGCGCGCGCGTGATCCGCTCGCCGAGATCGGCCTCGGCGATCAGCAGCGCACGCAAGTGCGCGGGATCGATCAGCAGCACTTCGACATCGGTCTCGGCGTGGCCGTCGACCAGCGACGGCCGTCCTGACAGCTGGCCGACCTCGGCGAGAAACTGGCCCGGGCCATAGCGCACGATCGGCACGACGCGACCGAGACCGTCGCGCTGAGTCACGTCGATCTCGCCAGCAAGCAGCACGACCATGCCGGGGCTCGTCTCACCGGCCGAGACCAGCTTCTCGCCGCGGGCGTAGCGACGCCGGACACCGAACCTGCCGATGCGGGCGAGGTCCGCCGCGTCGAGGGTCGGGAACAGCTGGTCACGCCGCGTGTCCATCATCGATATGAAGCCGGGCAACCCCACCACTGTCGTTTCTCCTTCGGCAATAGCCGTTGCCATTCTGCCGAGACCATTTGCACCGCGTGCACGGCGCGGTTGCTCAGTGTCTCGCGCGGGCAGCGCCGGCAAGACGCTGCAGGTGATCGGCGGTCGTCGCATCGGCTGGGAAGAACGTCTCGAGTGCGAGCTCCGACAACGTCACGTCGACCGGCGTGCCGAACACCGTGGTCGTGCTGATGAACGACAGCCGGCCGTCAGGCGTGTCGAGCACCAGCGGGACGACGACGTGCTGATTCGACGCAGGCTCGTCATCGCTCGGGCCGGGGTAGCTGCGGAGCTCGTCGGCGAGCGCGCTCAATTCGTCGTCACCGCTCGCGACGACCTGCTGGCGCAGGCGCTCGAGCACGTGGGCGCGCCACGCCGCGAGGTTGACGATGTGCGCCGCGAGCCCGTCCGGGTGCAGGCTGAGGCGCAGCACGTTGACCGGTGGCTGTAGCAAGGCCGGCGCCGCGCCAGCCATCAGCAGCGGCACCGCGCGGTTGTACGAGACCAGCGTCCAGTGGCGATCGACGGCGAGCGCCGGGTAGGGCTCGTGGCCCTTCAGCACCAGATCGATGGCCTGGCGCGCCGCGGCCATCGCCGGCTCGTCGAGGCCGCGCTCGCCGTACATCGGCGCGAAGCCGGCGGCGACGAGCAGCCGGTTCCGTTCGCGCAGCGGCACGTCGAGCCGGTTCGCGAGCCGCAGCACCATCTCGCGGCTCGGCGCGGCGCGGCCGGTCTCGACGAAGCTCAGGTGACGCGTCGAGATCTCGGCCTCGCCGGCGAGGTCGAGCTGGCTCAGGCGACGGCGCAGGCGCCAGTCGCGCAGCAGCGTGCCGACGGGCACGGCGGTGGCGGTGTTCATGCGGTTCACGATAGCGGAGGCTCCGGCGCGTCTCCATGACGTCTGAGGTAATCGACCGGCCTCGCGTCGCTCCACACCATGAAGGCCTGTCGCAATCCAGGCCGGCCATCGGGGCCGGGCGGCGCGACGATTCAGGAGCCTTCCATGACCTCGCCCTCTTCGATCCAACCCACTTCCTTCCTGCGCCGCGTGCTGATGGCCGACGCCGGCATCAGCGCTGTCGTCGGCGCCCTGATGGCCGCCGGCGCCGGCCCCCTGCAGCGGCTGACCGGGCTGCCCGCGACCTTGTTGATCCCGGCCGGCTTGGCGCTGCTGCCGTATGCCGCCTACCTGGTCTGGGCGGCGACGCGGCGCACCTTGCCCCGCGCGGCAGTCTGGGTGCCGATCGTGCTGAACGTGCTCTGGGCCATCGACTGCGCGATCGTCGCGTTTGGCGGTTCGTTTGCGCCGAGCGCTTACGGCCTGGTGTTCCTCGCGATCCAGGCGGTCACCGTGCTCGCTTTCGCCGACCTCGAGTTCATCGGGCTGCGGCGCGCGCCCCAGGCGTTCGCCGGCTGATCGGCAGCGCCGTGGACACCGTTCTGCCCGCGTGTGCCGAGGCGCCATCGTGCGCTATCGTGCCCGCGTGCAGAACGTTCCCGCCGCGGCTTCGTCATCCCGCTACGACCGCCTCGACGCCTTGCGCGGCCTCGCGATCGTCTGGATGGCGGCGTTCCATTTCGGCTTCGACCTGAGCCATTTCGGCTTCATCCAGCAGAACTTCCACCGCGACCCGTTCTGGACCGTGCAGCGCAGCTGCATCGTCACGCTGTTCCTGTTCTGCGCCGGGTTCGGCCAGGCCGTCGCGCTGCACCAGGGTCAGGGCTGGCCGCGCTTCTGGCGGCGCTGGGCCCAGGTGGCCGGCTGCGCGTTGCTGGTGACGCTCGGCTCGTGGTTCATGTTCCCGCGCAGCTACATCAGCTTCGGTGTCTTGCACGGCATCGCTCTGATGCTGATCGTCGCGCGCATCACCGGGGGGTGGGGCCGCGGGCTGTGGCCGCTCGGCGCCGTCGCGCTGCTGTTGCCGCATGTCGTGCAACACCCGTTCTTCGACACGCGACTCACTAACTGGGTCGGCCTCGTGACACGCCGTCCGGTGACCGAGGACTATGTGCCGCTGCTGCCGTGGCTCGGCGTCGTCTGGTGGGGCATGGCGGCCGGCGGCTGGCTGCTCGAACGGCATCGCGAGGTGATCGCCGGCGCGATTCCCGCGGCACTGCGCCCGCTGGCGGCGCTCGGCCGCTGGAGCCTGAGCTTCTACATGCTGCATCAGCCGATCCTGATCGGCCTGCTGCTCGCGTTGATCTGGCTGCGCCGCTGAGACTCGTCCGGCCCGCCGGCTAACATGGCCCGATGGGCAACAAGCAGCTGCTGTTCGGCTTCCACGCGGTGACGGTCCGGCTGAAGACGGCACCGCGCTCGGTGCTCGAAATTCACGTCGACCCCGCCCGGCGCGACCAGCGCATGCGCCAGTTCGTCGAACGCGCGACCGCTGCCGGCGCACGCCTGGTCGAAAGCGACGACGCGCGCCTGCAGAAGATGAGCGGCACCTCGCGCCACCAGGGTGTCGTCGCCCGCGTCGATGCGCTCGCGATCAGCCATTCGCTCGACGACACGCTCGACGCGGTCGAGGGTCCGCCGCTGCTGCTGGTGCTCGACGGCGTGACCGACCCGCACAACCTCGGCGCCTGCCTGCGCGCGGCCGACGGCGCCGGCGCCCACGCGGTGATTGCGCCGAAGGACCATGCGGTCGGCTTGAACGCGACCGTTGCCAAGGTTGCCAGCGGCGCCGCCGACACGGTGCCGTATTTCATGGTCACGAACCTCGCACGCACGTTGAACGAGCTGAAGGAGCGCGACATCCGGATCGTCGGCACCTCCGACGACGCGTCGCAGACGCTCTACGAGATCGACATGACCGGGCCGCTCGCGCTGGTCCTCGGTGCCGAGGGCAGCGGCATGCGCCAGCTCACCGCGCGCACGTGCGATGTGCAGGTGCGCCTGCCGATGCGCGGCGCGGTCGAGAGCCTGAATGTGTCGGTCGCGAGCGCGGTCTGCTTGTACGAAGCGGTGCGCCAGCGCCTGCATGCCTGAGCGAGGCGGCGGCGCGCGCCACCCCATCGAGACCTGACAAGGAGAGCCCCATGCCCGTGATCGAAGTCCGCCATCCGTTGGTTCGCCACAAGGTCGGCCTGCTGCGCGAGATCGACATCTCGACGAAGAAGTTCCGCGAGGTCACGAGCGAGCTGGCGCGCCTGCTGACCTACGAGGCGACCGCCGATTTCCCGCTCGAGAAAACGACGATCGAATGCTGGAGCGGGCCGACCGAGGTCGAGCGGATCAGCGGCAAGAAGGTCACGGTCGTGCCGATCCTGCGCGCCGGCCTGGGCATGCAGACGGGCGTGCTCGACATGATTCCGAGCGCCAAGGTCAGCGTGGTCGGGCTGGCGCGCAACCACGAGACGCTGCAGCCCGAGAACTACTTCGAGCGCTTCGTCGGGCACCTGGCCGAGCGGACGGCGATCATCATCGATCCGATGCTGGCGACGGCCGGGTCGATGATCGCGACGGTCAGCTTGCTGAAGTCGCGTGGTTGCACCGATGTGCGGGCGTTGGTGCTGGTCGCGGCGCCGGAGGGGATCGCGGCGCTGGAGAAGGCACATCCGGATGTGCGGTGCTGGACAGCGGCTATTGATAGCCACCTTAATGAAGTTGGTTACATCATTCCTGGGCTTGGGGATGCGGGGGACAAGATCTTCGGGACGAAGTGATCTTGTGACCTGTCTGTCTCGCCCGTGGGCGGGGTTGCCGGGATTCCGGCCCGGCGGCCGGGTGACTTTCATTTGCTGGCCCAAATGAAAGTCACCAAAGCAAAGGGCCTGAATACGGATTTGTGCGGAGCGCTTGGCTGCTAACTGTCGCGGTTTTTGAAGCACCGCGGTCATCGGCCTGTTCCCTCGCCGACCCTTCGTCGCTTTGCGACTTCATAGGCCGGAGAGCGCTGTTGGTGGATAGGCGACGTTCCATCGATCTGCGCGGCCGACTCCTTCGGCTTGGAACGCGCGCGGGAGCGAAAGCGGTCGCTGGCGCCGGCAACGAATTCGAGCCGCTAGGAAAGCGCCGCGGCACGCGGCGGCAGTCCAAGAGGAAAGCGTCCGAGCCGCGCGGTCGTCCTAAATCGCGGTCTCTTACCCAACAGATGTCTGGCCAAATCGGTATTCAGGCACTTTGCTTTGGTGACTTTCATTTGTGCCAGCAAATGAAAGTTGCCCGCCCGCCGGGGCGGGACCCGGCCACTGACAGAGTCCACAAACCCCGCCGGAGGCGAAAACCTGGTTAAGCCCACCCTAGGGCGCCAAGCAAGGCGCCCAGGCCGACGAGCCACATCGGACTCAACCGAGTCCAAACCATCACAGCGACGCTGACCGCGATCAGCACGATCGCCCCAAGCCGATGCGAAGGCTCGCCAACGTATGGCTCGGCCAGGATCCAACCGGTCGCACACAGCAAGCCGATCGTGAGTGGCGTCAAGCCCGTCGTGAACGCCCGCACGCCGCGTGTCTCCCGCCGCGCCGTACCCCAACGCCACGCGGAGATCGACAGCGCCGTCGACGGCAGCAAGATGCCGGTCATCGTCGCAAGCGCGCCGAGCGGGCCGGCGACGTTCCAGCCGAGCACGGCGACGAACAGCACGTTCGGCCCGGGTGCGGCCTGCGCGATCGCGATCGAGGTCGTGAACTGCGCGTCGGTGATCCAGTGGTGCTCGCCGACGATGTAGCGGTGCATGTCGGGCGCGGTCGTGATCGCGCCGCCGACCGCCAGGAGACTCAGCACGAGGAAGTGGGCGAACAGGCCGAGCAGCTCGGCAGCGGTGAGAGCGACTTGCGGTGTCGTCATCGCGCCTCCTTCTGCCAGGCGACCGCGACTGCGACCGCGCCAAGCCCGACGACAACCCAGGCGAGTGGCCAGCGCAGCCACGCGATCAACAGGAACGTCAGCGCCGCGAAGCCGGTCCCGAGCACCGGACCCATGCGGTTGTTGCGCAGCGTGCTGAACAGCTTGACCGCGGTCGCGATCACCAGCCCAGCGGCGACCGCACCCATGCCGCGCAAAGCGCCGGCGACGACCGGCACGCTGGCGAACTCGGCGTAGAGGGTCGCCAGCGCGAGCACGATGACGAGCGGCACTGCCAACAATCCGGCCAGCGCGCTGGCGGCGCCGCGCAGGCCGAAGTAGCGGTCGCCGAGCATCAGCGACAGGTTGACGATGTTCGGCCCCGGAAGGACCTGACTGATCGCGAGCATCTCGACGAACTGCTCGCGCGTCAGCCAGCGCCGGTAATCGACCAGTTCGCGCTGCGCGACAGCGAGCACGCCGCCGAAGCCTTGCAGCGCGAGGCGGGTGAAGGTCCTGAACAGGTCGGCGTTGGAGCGCGGACCGGCGGCGGGCAGCGAAGGCGGTGTCGGTGACGGCGCGGTCATGCGGTCGCGAGCGGCGATGAGCGGCGGGCGGCCCAGACGCTGGTGGCGATCGCCGCGATCATCCAGGCGAGGCCGAGCCAGTGCAGCGGCGCATAGCCGCCGTGCGCGATCAGCCAGCCGCCGCTGCCGGCGCCGGCGGCCTGGCCGAGGTAGATCGCCGAGCTGTTGAGCGCCATCAGCGCCGAGGCGAACGCGGGTGCGGCGATGCCGAGGCGGGCCTGCTGCGCCGAGTTGCCCGCGAAGCAGCCGAGGCCCCACGGCACCAGGATCAGCGCCATCGCGACGATGCCGGTGCCGAGCGGCCACAGCAGCAGCGAGAGCGCCATCAGCACCAAGGTGGTCGCGACAGCGCGGCTCGCGCCGTAGCGGTCGATCCAGCGCGACATCAGCGCGTTGCCGATCAGCCCGAACGCGCCGAACACGAAGAACAAGAGGCCGATCTCGGTCGCGTTCGCGCTGAGGGCGAGCTTGAAATAGGGCGCGAAGTAGGAGAGCAGCGTGAACTGGCCGGCACCCGACAGCGCGGTCACCGCGACGATCGCCATCAGCACCGGATTGGTCAGCACGCGCTTCCAGTCGCTCAGCGACAGTGCCGCGGGCCGCACGCCGTTCGGCATCACGGCATAGACCCAGATTGCGCCGGCGATCCCCAGCACCGCGATCGCGGCGAAGGCGGTGCGCCAGCCGAAGGTCTCACCGATCCAGGCCGCCATGGGCACGCCGGCGACCGACGCCACCGACCAGCCGATGAAGATGAACGAGATCGAGCGGCCACGCTCGGCCGGCGGCGTCATCACGCCAATCGCGGCAGCGGCCTGCGGCGTGAACACCGCGGCGCCGAGCACGGTCGCGGCGCGCACCGGCCAGAGCAGCTCGTAGCTCGGCATCAGCGCGGCGAGCGCGTGGAATGCCGCGTACCAGAGCAGCGATGCGGCGAGCAGTCGGCGTCGGTCGAAGCCGCCGACCCAGCCGGCCAGCAACGGGGCGCTGAAGCACATCACCGCCGCGGCAATCGTGATCAGCTGGCCGCCGCGCGAGACCGAGACATTCAGCGAGTGCGTCAGGTCGTTCAACACGCCGACCACCGCCATCACGCCGCAGCCGATCACGAAATTGCCGAACAGCAGCGCCCAGCGCACCGGCGCGAGGCCTTTCGCCGGGACGTCGGCGCCCTTCATCGGATCAGGCGCAGCGCTTCGGGATTGGCGATGTTCGTCGGTGTGCCGGCGATGAAGTTGACGACGTTCTCGAAGGCGCCCTTGAAGATGGTCTCGTAGCTGTCGAGCTCGACATAGCCGATGTGCGGCGTGCAGACCGCGTTCTCGAGGCGCAGCAGCGGATGGCCCTGCAGGATCGGCTCGCTCTCGAAGACATCCACCGCCGCCATGCCCGGGCGGCCGCGGTTCAGCGCCTGGACCAGCGCGCCTTCCTCGATCAGCTCGGCGCGCGAGGTGTTGACGAGCAGCGCGGTCGGTTCCATGCGCGCGAGCGCATCGGACTTGACGATGCCGCGCGTCTTGTCGGTCAGCCGCAGGTGCAGCGAGATCACGTCGCAGGCCGCGAAGAAATCTTCGCAGCTCGATGCCGTGGCATAGCCCTCGGCGACTGCATAGGCGCGCGACGTTTCGCTGCCCCAGACGACGACGTTCATGCCGAAAGCCTTGCCGTAGCCGGCAACGATCCTGCCGATCCGGCCGTAGCCCCAGATGCCGAGCGTGCGCTCCTTCAGCACCATGCCGAGACCAAAGTTGGCCGGCATCGAGGCCGAGCGCAGCCCCGACGACTGCCACGCGCCATGCTTCAGGTTGCCGATGTACTGCGGCAGCCGTCGCATCGCGGCCAGCGTGAGGGCCCAGGTCAGCTCGGCGGTCGCGATCGGCGAGCCGGCGCTCTCGGCGACCGCGATGCCGAGCCGTGTGCAGGCTTCCATGTCGATGTGGTTGCCGGCCCGGCCGGTCTGCGAGATCAGCTTCAGCTTCGGCAGCTTCTCAAGCAGCTGGCGCGGGAACTGGGTGCGTTCGCGAATCAGCACCAGCACTTCGGCATCGCGCAGCCGCACCGACAGCTGGCCGATGCCCTTCACCGTGTTGGTGAAAACTTTCGCATTCAGGTGTTCGAGGATTGACGCGCACTTCAGCTTGCGCACCGCGTCCTGGTAGTCGTCGAGGATGATGATGTTCACGGCGCGATCGGGAGGTCGGCGCTTCGCACGCCCGGGTCGATTGTGCACGGCGTGCCCGTCGGTCCGCAGGGCACCGGCCATGTCCACGCCACGCGCGGCGGGTGTCAGCCGCGAGCGAATTCGCAGGCGCACGGGTAGCATCGCGCCTTCACGACAAGGGAGACAACGATGACCATCTCGATGCATTCGGCGAGCGTGCCGATCTTCGCTCGCTTGCTCGGCAATCTGCTGACCTGG
>Ga0207650_10000499_pt1 | contig 32645 bp, 38 predicted proteins | sample KBSS63metaG_FD_184325 | JGI IMG/M metagenome (GOLD analysis project Ga0207650, IMG submission 184325) | Switchgrass rhizosphere microbial communities from Kellogg Biological Station, Michigan, USA - KBS S6-3 metaG (SPAdes) (version 2) | ecosystem: Host-associated > Plants > Roots > Rhizosphere...
CGGCACGTTCAACAACGACCCCGTGCTGCTGCGCCAGTTCGCCGACTACTGCGGCGACGACATCACCGTCATGCGCGATGCCAGCCTCGCGATGCAGGATCTGCGCGATGAAGACCTCGCCGTGTACCACGTCAGTGAGCGTGTAAACGATCGAGGCCTGCCGATCGACACCGAGCTGTGCAGGCTCGCGGTGCAATACGCCGAGATCGAGAAGCTGGAGGCCATCGAGCGGGTGCTCGATCTGTCGGACGGGCAACTCAACAAGACCGGCGGCCCGAAGCTGACCCGGTGGGTCTACGACCGCCTGCCCACGAGGCTGAAGTACCACATGGAGACCCGGGTTACCTCCAAGGTCGGCATGCAGACCAAGCACATTGGCGGCCTCGGCGAGACCAAGGTCGCCACCACCAAGCTGCGGGGCGAGGGGGTCGTGGTCAAGGACGGCCTCTCGCTGGCGGTCGACGTGCGGGCCAACCTGCTGGAGATCGCGGAGAACAGCCCGGGCGCGATCGACCCCGACGTGGTCGAGATGATCGAGGCCAACGAGGCCGGCTCGCTGTCGAGCACGGCCAAGTTCAAGAAGATGCTCGATCGGGTCAGCTCCGACGGCCGGCTGCGCGGTGCGTTCGTCTTCAACGGGGCGGCCCAGACCAACCGCTGGTCGAGCACCGGGGCCCAGGTCCACAACTTCCCCCGCGTCGTCGCCGAGAACCCGGAGGCAATCCTGGCCCGCATGCGGCGGGGCGAGTCGTTGCCGGGCGTGCTCAAGACCCTGAAGTCGATGCTGCGGCCAGCGATCTGCCCAGGCCGTGGCCGCGTGATCGTGCGCGGCGACTGGAACGCGATCGAGGCCCGTGGCCTGCCCTGGCTGGTCAACAGCCCCGGGGCACGCACCTACGCGGAGGCCTTCAAGGACCCGGATCGCGACATCTACGTCGAGCAGGCCATGGCGGCTGGCCTGGGCGAGAACCGGCAGGCCGGCAAGGTCGTCGTGCTCTCGCTCGGCTACGGCGGCGGGATCGGGGCACTGGGTGCGATGGCGAAGAACTACGGCGTCCAGATCCACCAGCCGCATGCCGTCGTCACCCGCTGGCGCAAGGCCAACGGCTGGGTGGCCGATCGAAACATCGGCTGGTGGGCCTCGCTCGGCCGCTGCTCGATGAGCACCCTGCGCGGCGGCTCGCTCTCGAAGGCCGGGCGGGTGTCGTTCGCGCTGCGCGGCGACGACCTGACCATGACGCTGCCCAGCGGGCGCATCGTGTACTACCCGAAGGCGACCGAGGTCGACGGCGAGTACGGGCCCGAGATCCAGTACCTGAAGGCCTCGTGGACACCCAAGGCCGGTGCCGACTGGCCGACCGGCCGACTCTGGCACGGCATCCTGGCCGAGAACGCCGATCAGGCGATCTGCGCCGACCTGCTGCGCGAGGCGATCGTACGGGCCGAGAAGGCCGGCATCGAAGTGATCGGCCACGTCCACGACGAGATCATCACCGAGGCTCCCGTGGGTAGGGCCAAGGCGGTCGGACGGGCCCTCCAGGCCTGTATGCTGGCATCGCCGAAGTGGGCCGTTGGCCTCCCTCTGAAGGTCGAAGTCGACACGTCACCACGCTTCCGCAAGTGACCAAAAAGAATGGCCTGGGGATCACCGATCACCCAGGCCACAAGCTCTTACCAAGGAAGAAGCGTGCTATGCCCTCCAGCTCGCGATCGAATCATAGTCGCGCCATCAACCCCCAGCTCCTGCAGGCCACTGCGTGGTTGCTGCACCGCAGCAAGAGACCGTACTACAGCAACGGCCGACCGAGATCCGGCACCCTCGACTCGCCCGAGGATCTCGCCAAGCTGGCGACCTACGACGCCGCCCTGGCGACCCTGAACGGCGGCGGGCAGTTCACCGGCCTGGGCATCGCGATCAACCGGGGCCTGCAGTTCATCGACCTCGACAAGTGCCGCAACCCGGAGACCGGCCGGATCACCAAGGAGGCCCGGGTCCTGATGCAGCAGGCCGTGGACATCGGGGCTTACGTCGAGGTGTCGATCAGCGGCACCGGCATTCACATCGTCGGCCACGGGGGCGAGATCCCCACGTTCAAGGGCGACCACGTCGAGACCTACTGCCACGGCCGCTACATGGCGCTCGGCTGCAAGGTGCTCAACACCGGGACCGACCCGCTGCCCGACCTGGGGCCGGTGCTCGACCTGATGGACATCAAGCACCTCCCTCGATCGAAGCCCGAGCTGCGGCTGGTCGGCAAGCCGGCGGCCCGCTGGCCGGTCGAGCGCCATGTGGCGACCGAATGCCTGAAGGTGCTCAACCCCGACATGGACTACCCGTTCTGGCGCGACGTCGGGATGGCGCTCCACGACGCGTCCGGCGGGGCCGAGGACGGGCTGGTCCTCTGGGATACATGGAGCGCCGAGGGCGTGAAGTACGAGGAGGGAAAGTGCGCCCGGCTCTGGGCCGGATTCAAGGCCGGCGGGGGCATCACGATGGGCACGCTGCGCCACATGGCCCGGCCTGCCGACGAGGCAGTTTCGTCACCAGTAATTCTCGAGCCCAGGCCGAACCGGACCCCGATCGAATTCACCGACGACGAGCTGACCGCGATGGACATCGCGCCCACGCCCTGGTTCGTGGAGAGACTCCTGGCACCGGGGCTGACCCTGCTGGTCGCGCCGCCGAAGATGGGCAAGTCCTACTTCGTCCTGCAGATGGGCCTCTGCGTGGCCTCGGGAAGGCCCTTCCTGGGCCGCCAGACGCGACAGGTGAAGGTCTCCTACTTCGACCTTGAGGAGTGGCCGGCGCTGCTGCGGGAGAAGCGGGATCTGATCCGCAAGGGCAACGGCATCGCCCCCGGTCAGGCGAAGATCCGTTACGCGATGGAGATGTCGGGCGGCGACATCACCGTGCAGCACGACATGCAGCGGCATATCGATGAGGGTGCCGAGCTGCTCATCGTGGACCTGCTGGCCCGGGTCCGCAACGAGGTGACCGAGGACGCCAAGGTGAATGCCTATGCGCGGGACTATGCCGCGCTTCGCGCGTTCGCCGACTTCGTCGTCCAGCGCAATCCCCACGTCGCCATCGTGATGGTGCATCACACCAACAAAGGGAACCACGAGAACTGGCAGTCGAAGATCAGCGGCTCGCAGGGACTGGCCGGTGCGACCCATACCAACATGCTGATGGATCACGTCGACCTTCGGGGCATCGATGACGACAAGCGCAGGGAAGCCCTGAAGTACAGGCGCTTCCACTTTGTCGGCAAGGCCGTCGAGGCCGACGAGATGATGCTGGTGCAGATGCCCAACGGCGGCGGCTGGGAGGTGACCGACAAGACCACCACCGACGTCAAGATGCAGGGCAAGCATGCCCAGATCCTGCAGGTGCTGCACGATGCCGGCGGGGCCTGGATGACCGCCAAGGAGGTGTCCGTACACGTCGAGGGCACGCCGGCCAGCACCAAGCAGATGCTGATCCGGATGGCCCACAAGGGCGAGATCCAGTCGTCCGGCAGCGGCGGGGCGGGCTACCGGCTGCTGCCGTGAGGGAGGCCTCGATCGAGGCCGCCTGCCGGGCCTACGCCATCCGGCGGGGCTGCTGGCCGATCAAGATCCAGGGCGGCATCACGGGCGAGCCCGACCGGGGCTTCATCCTGCCGGGGCACCTCTTCTGGCCGATCGAATTCAAGGCCACCGGGGTGAAGCGCCTGCGACCCCGCCAGCGGGTCCGGCACGCCGAGCTGGAGGCCCTTGGTTTCCACGTCACCGTGATCGATAGCACGGCCCACTTCAAGATACTGCTTGACCTGTACCTCGGGGCTACATCAGAATAGAGGCTCACCAACCCGAGGTTCCAAGTGCAGTACAACCCGCTCCCCTTCCAAGAGAACGCCATCGCCAAGGCCGTCCAGGCCGAGGGCTTCGCCCTGCTGCTCGACCCGGGCATGGGCAAGACGGCGATCACCCTGGCGGCCCATTGCGTGCTGCAGCATCACAAGGTCATCGAGGCCACCCTGGTCGTCGTGCCGATCCGCCCGATGTACCTGACGTGGCCGGCTGAGATCGCGAAGTGGGACCAGTTCAAGCACCTCAAGGTCTCGATCGTCCACGGCACGCCCGAGCAACGCATGAAGGCCATGCAGACCCCGGCCGACGTGTACCTGATCAACCCCGAGATGGTCGACTGGCTGACGACCGTCATCGGCGGCGTCTGCGCCTTCGGCACCAAGCCGACGCTGCTGGTGGTCGATGAGAGCACCCGCTTCAAGAACGCCCAGAGCAAGCGCTTCAAGGCCCTGAAGAAGCTGCTGCCGTCGTTTAAACGCCGCCTCATCCTGACCGGCACGCCGGCCCCGCAGTCGATCGAAGACCTGTTCGCGCAGGTCCAGATCCTCGATGACGGCGCACGCCTCGGTCGCTACATCACCTACTTCCGCAAGGCGTTCATGGAGTCGGAGACCATCCGCGTCGGCGGTGGCCGCATGGTCGACGTCTGGCATCCCCGCCCTGGCTCGGACGTCGCGGTCGCCAACAAGATCGCCGACATCAGCCTGCGGCTCCAGGCCGAGGACTACCTGAAGATGCCGGCGATCACCTACAACGTGATCCCGGTCGAGCTGCCGAAGGCCGTCCGCAAGACCTACAACGAGCTGGCCGACAAGCTGGTGGCCGAGACCAAGGACGGCACCACCTTGACCGCCGTCACGGCTGCTGCAGCGGTGATGAAGCTGCGCCAGATCGTGAACGGCTGGGCCTATCAGGCCGACGGCAAGTCGACCTTCCTGCACAACAACAAGATCTCGGCGTTGTGCGATCTGGTCGAGGAGCAGCAGGGCACGCCGATCCTCGTCGCGGTCGCCTTCGTCCACGAGGTGGACGCGATCCGCGCCGCCCTGAAAACCGTGCTGCCGGACGCCACGGTGCCGTACCTCGGCGGTGGCGTGCCGCGTGCTGCAGCCGACGACATCGTGGCCCGCTGGAACAAGGGCGAGATCCCGGTCCTGCTGGCCCACCCGACGTCGGTGGCCCACGGCCTGAACCTCCAGGCCGGCGGGCATTCGGTTTGCTGGTTCGGTCTGACGTGGTCCCTGGAGGAGCACATTCAGTTCAACGCCCGGGTGTACCGCCAGGGTCAAAGCAAGCCTGTGGTGATACATTACCTCGCCATGAAGGACACGGTCGATGAGGACATCGCGCAAGCGCTGGCCGACAAGGCCGACGTCCAGTCCGCAATCCTCAACCGTCTGAAAGGCAACAAGTGAAGAAGATCAGACCCACCTCCGGTCCTGGCGCACGCCAGCCGATCCTGAAGCTGCCCAGCGAAGTGAGGGGCAAGCGCATCACGCGCCACCCCTTCGTCTACCTGCTGGAGGACTACATCGAGCAGGCCCCCGAGGACAACAACAAGTCGGTCCTCGCCAAGCACCTCGGCATCCGCCCGCAGTCGATCTACAAGTGGGAGCGGGCCTGTCGCGCCGATCGTAACTTCCCGCTGCCGGTGCTCCGCGCCCAGCAGATCGCCACGTTCTTCAAGGTGCCGCCCGCGACCTTCCGCCCCGACTTCCCGTGGGGCAAGGCATGACCCTCGACCTGACCGACGAGGAAGTGAACCTGCTGCTGCGGGCCTTGGGCGAGCTGCCCGCCAAGGTCAGCTACAGCCTGCTCGGCAAGATCGGCGAGCAGGCGGCGGCCGAGAATCGCCGCCGCCAGGAGGCGGCGGTGGTCCAGCCGCCGGCCGACGCCGCCGTCAACTAGTTCCCCTGGAACTCCTGGGTGACGCGACCGTCACCCAGGTTCGCGGAGCCGCAGTCGCGTTTCTCCGTCATGCACTTCTGGCCCCACAGCTCGGTGATCGCCGGGTCCCAGCCGTTGATCCAGTCACCGTGCAGGCTGTAGCCTGCGGGTCCACTGTAGACGTCCGACGACAGCCGCCACTTGGCGAGCTGGGCGGGGTCGGCCGGGACGTTCCACTTCGGCAGGAACGTGATCGCCGGCAGCACGACCGGGTGCGTGTCGGGGCAGCGGTACTGCCGCTGCGGGTCGCCGGTCCAGAACTGGATGTGATAGGCGAGGTGGCTCTTGTGATCGGGGCTGTCGAGGTTCTTGCCGTCCCAGCACTGCGGGAACGGGATGTTGGCCCACAGCTCGTCGCCGGGCTGGCAGTTGGTCGGGATGCTCGACCCCTTCGTCCCCGGCCTGTCGGAGCCGGTCGAAGGAATCAGGCACAACCATGTGCCGACCCCGCCAGCCGTGGTGCGGGTCGGATCTCCCGCGATCATCTTCAGCCCTGGCGGCAGCGGCGCGATCGGCGGGTTGTTGTTGAAGTACGGCCAGTTGCCGGTCTTGTAGTAGATCAGCAGATCCTTCGGCGCGAGCGGCCTGTTGGTCGCGGTGTCGATCAGCGACGGTATCCAGTAGCCGGACTTGTTGATCGTGCCGCCCCGGCACGTCGCGTTGCCCTTCGATCGAATGTTCGCCGACGTGGTGAAGGCGTCGATCGCGGTGTTGCTGAAGAACGTATGGTGGTGGGCCGCCCCCGGCTTGCCCGGGTAGACGATCGGGTCGTCGTAGCCCATCTTCGACCAGTTGCAGATCAGCCGGAAGTCGCCGCCCTCCTCCCAGCCCCAGGTGACACGGGACGGCGGGATGTACCCGGTCTGCGCCAGCCACTCCCCGTCCACCCCCGGCTGCGGGACCGGCCATGTGCTCGGATCGCTGACCGGCAGGCCGACGTGCATGTCGGGCGGCGGCTCGACCGGCTTGGGGGTCCGGATGTAGGTCACCGTGTTCTGGCAGATGACCGTCTTGCTCGTCGTCTGCTTCAGCTTGGTCGCCGCCGTCGAGCACTCTGGCTGGGTGTTGTAGCGGCTCACCAGCACGTTGTTGCTGTACAGGATGTACTTGCCCGGGACGCCCTCGACGTTGTAGACCGGGGGCACCTGGGCCTGGGCGGCGACCGGCAGCAGCGCCAGGAGCAGCCGCCTCATTTCACCGCCCACGGCACGTTGATGCCGCCGAACAGGATCGAGAGCAGCAGGACGACCGCGATGATGCCGAGGACGACCTGGGCCACTTGCATGAACGGTTGCGGCAGCGGCATCTGGCCGAGCACCCACCAGATCAGTCCGAAGACGAGCCCCAGGATGAGGATGGTGATGAGGATGTTGATCAGACCCATGGCGGCCTCCGGTCAGGGTTTCGTTACGCGTAACTAGCGCTTGCGCAGCAGCTCGGCCAGCTTGCGGGCCTTCACCGCCTCGGCCTCGGGATCGAGCGCCTTGGGCTTGAAGAAGTCAACGGGGGGCGGTGGTGGAGCCGTTGCAGCCGGGGCTGCTGGCGGGTTGGTTGCTTCGTCCAGCAGTTTCTCGCGGCGGCGGCGGGCTTCTTCGAAGATCGTTGCCATCTGGTTTCCTTTCAGGGTCGTCGGTGTCCACGTCGATCGAGCGGTGGGTGTTGATGTTGACAGCCGCCGTGCCGCACTCGTTCGCGACGGCGCAACCGGCCAAGGCCAGGGGCAGGAGCAGGGTCCACATACATCAAGCGGTCCGCATCCAGATGCCGAAGTTCGCGCTGACGCGGCCGAGCAGCCGGTACTGGCCGGTGCTGATCACGACATTCGCGGCGGGTGAGAAGCCATAGACCGAGAGCGTGGCGGCCCCGCTCAAGGAGATGATGCCCCCGCCCACAAGGCCAGCGAACGAAGCACCGGCCGCCTCTGCCCCGATCACCGAGCCGATCCCGATGGTGCCGAGGTTGCCTGGGTCGAGCAGCGGCGCGTACGGGTTGCCGTTCTGGTAGATCAGGACCGGCGAGGCCGACGCCGCCGGGATCACGATGCGGGCACGGTTGGCCGTACCGAGGGTCAGCGGGAGCGCCGCAGTGGTGACGATGGCGGCCTGCTCGCCTGATGGCCCGTCGGTGACGATCGGGCCGGACCAAGCCGAGCCCGAGAAATCGATCTCCAGCGAGCGGCTAGCGGCGTAGGTGTCGTTGTAGATCCGGATGCCCTGGTAGCCGGTCGAGCTACCGCCGCTGACCACGATGGTGTTCGACGCGCCCTTCACCTCCAGGGCCGAGGCCGTGGTAACTCCGGTGTTCGGTCCGATGCGGACCGCGCCGACGGGTGAGAAGCCGTAGATCCGCATGCGCTCGACCGGGTATGTCGTCCCGCCGTTCTGCTGAACCCCGAAGACGAGATCGGTGTTGTTGCCGATCGGAGCATTGCCCTCGGCCCACATGCCGGCCACGAACGACGGCGAGGCGACGTCCCGGTAGGCGTCGAACAGGAGCGCCCCGAAGACCATCTGCGAGGCCGAATTGGTCCGGTTGCCGAGGATGATCTGGGCACCCGCCGGATCGCGGATCTGCAGGTTGCGCTGCTCGGCGGGCAAGGTCGACATCCCGAGACTGAGCCAGCCGAGGGGATTGAGGACTGCTCGCACCCCTGAGTTGGTGGCGAAGTGCAGGTCGTGGTTGGTGATGGTGCCGATCCACGCACCGTTGCCCCCGTCGGCCGTCCAGTCGGCGATGACACCGCCCGGGTCGGAGCACTGGGCCCGGAAGCGTGCGCCGCCACCGGGAGCCATTGCGTGGACGCGGACGGCCGGCATGGTGACCCCCGTACCGATGCCGAGGTTGCCGTCGATGTTGAGGATCGCCCGCTCCGCGCCCCCGGCCGTGAACCTGATGGGGCCGCCGTCGCCGCTGATGCCCACCCCTTTGGACAGCCCGACGGGGCATGTGAAGCTGCCGCCGGAATCGCCTACCGCATTGACCACCCGCAGCCCGCCGGCACCGCCGTCGCCGATGCCCCGAATCGCTCCCTGGACATCGACCATGTAGCTTGGGTCGGCAATCTTGCCGACGCCGACGCGGCCCTGGAGGTAGCTCACGCCCGTCGCGTGCAGCGTGCCGAACTCGCCTTGGGGTGAAGAGATCACGGGCGCGGTGATGCCCACGGTCGCGCTGATCGTGTCGGCGTCGATCGTGCTGCAGATGATGTCGGTGACCGACAGGTTCTGGATCGTCCCGTTCAGGGCCGTGATGTCGCCGGCCAGGAGACCGGCGGCCGACCACTGGCCGACCTTCGCGCCGAGCACCGAGAACGCCAGGACGCCGGTCCCGTCGCGCCAGAGGCCGGTGCCGGTCTCGGCCGAGAAGGCCAGGGCGGGGCTCGCCGCCGTGCCGTCCACGATCCTGAACGGCGCGACCATGCCGCCCCGCCCGAATCGATCGAGCGAGTCGGTGATGGCCTGGGCCATGTCGTCGTGGGTGGTGTTCGCCCAGGCCGCCTGGATGACCGTGTTCGCGACGACCGGCGGCAGGGGCAGGGTGTAGTTACCGGATACGCTGCGTGGCATGGAGGGTTCCCTGTGGATGCGTTTCTGGGTGGGCTGATCCGACCGGTCCTGCTGCTGGTGCTGCTGGTGCTGGCCCGGGCGATCTACCTACTGGGACAGCAGGGCTGGAACCGCTGCCGCGCCGCCGCCGATCGCCGCGCCCAGGCCGCCGGCCGTGTCGCCGACGAAGCCCTCGCGCAGAAGCCGCTGGCGCTCCTGCGCGAGCATGAAGCGCCGTAGAGCCTCGGGGTCCTGCAGCAGCCGCGCGAGCTGCTGCTGCATCTCCCGCTGGGCCTTCCTGTCCCCGTGGCCCAGCACCTGTCCCGTGGCGTAGCGGGCGACCCCGTAGCCGGGCATCATCGCCTCCAGCGCGAGCGACTGGGCCAGATTGCTGGCGGTGTCGCTGCCGCCGCCGCCCGTGCTGGCCGCCTTCGATCGCTGGACGATCCCCGACTGCTCGATGTCGGCCAGGACCGACTCCATCCGCCGCTGCGACTGCGGCAGCAGGATGTTCTGGCCCTTGCGGACGCCGCGCTTCATCGAGCCGGCCTGGGCGATGGCCTGCTTCAGCGCGGCCCCGGTCACCACCGGGACGTCGTCGCCGCCGGCCGACGTCTTGCGCAGCGTCCCCGTGGCCTGATCAACGAACTTGCCCCGGATGTTCATGTCGGCCTTGATGCCCTCGGCCTGCCGCATCGCGTCGGAGTAGTCGGCCTTCCAGCGGTTCCAGGCCCCGCCCGACGATCGATCGAGGACGTCGTCCATCGACTTCGTCAGGCCGATGACGAAGGGTTCGCTCGACGCCGCCCGCACGCCGGCCTCGCCAGCACCCGGGGCTCCAGTGAGGCCCTTCGCCGCCGTCCGGCGCATCGTGTGCAGCAGCTCGGGCGTGACCGTTCCGGCCTGCCGCATCGTGTCCTCGACGTAGTCGACTGCCGCCCGCACCGTCGGGTTGCCGTGGTACTGGGCGGTCGACTTGGCGTGCTGCAGGTTCTGGATGAAGTCGTCCATCTCCCGGGTGAAGACCCGCTGGTCGATCGCCTGATAGGGGACCTGCTGGCCGACGTCGTTGGCGTAGGTGATCGCCGCCCGCAGCTCGGCCGGGCCGGTCAGGCCCTGGTCGAGGGCCTCCCAGCGCTGCTGGTGCGCGGCCCGATCGAAGTCCATCCAGTGCTCGCCGCCGCTGGTGCGAGATCCACGCTCCAGGGCCGCAAGCTCGGGCGACTGCGTCCTGGCCGCCGCGCTGACCCCGATCCCCGACGGGTTCACGTTCGGGTCCGGCGTGTAAACGTCGCGCGGCACGCCGCCGGGCAGCTCGCGCTCCAGAATGCCGGCGGTCTGCCGGCGGCCCGATCGCGCCGCCGCCTCGGCCCCGCCCCAGCCGGCGGGCAGGGCCGACAGGGCTCGATCGCCGAGCGCCCCGGCACCCCGCCCGGTCGCCAGGGCGAGCCGCAGGACATGGGGTGCGACCGCCCCGCCGGCCGCACCGAGGGCGGCGTTCTTCAGCCGCGACTCGTCGCTCGTGACCGGCCCGAGGGCCCCGCTGGATGCACCCCCCGCCACGCCCGCCAGGGTCGGGCTGGCCGCGAAGCGGGCGGCAAGCCCGCCGGCCCGGCCGGCTAAAGCCCCGGCACCCATGCCGAGCGGGATCGTCGGCAGCACCTCGCCCGCGACCTGAATCAGCCCGCCCCCCGTCGTCTTGTCGGCGAGGTGCTTGTCGATCCGGCGCTTCTCCTTCAGCTCCTCGTCGGACATGCCCTGGCCGGCGATCTGCTTCACGCCCTGCCATGCGGTGTCGAAGCCAGCCCCGAGGTTCACCAGGGCCTTCTCGCCCCAGCCCATGCCCTCGGTCGGGTCGACGTTCATCGGCTCGACCTCGACCTTCGGCTTGCGTCGATCGTCCAGGGTGAACCCGGGCGGCAGGGGCGGCACCTCATCGAGCACGAAGCCCGGCGGCAGGGGTGGCAGCTTGCTCATGCCGGCACCCACTTGTTGCCGACCAGCTTGAGCTTCTCACCCTTGGGCCCCGTGGCCGTGCGGCCGGCTGCTGCCGGTGCCGCTGGTGCAGCTCCAGCCGGCGGCGGTGGAGCTGCCGGCTGCGTGTCGGCGTACTGGGCGTTGAGCCGGCGGATCTGCGCCAGGGCGGCCTTCTTGTCCTCGCGCGGCACGTTGGGGTCGTCCAGCTTGCCGGCCATCTGCTTGTACAGCTCGACGTCCTTGTCGGACTGCGGGCCGCTCATCTTCGGCATCGAGGCGACGAGCTGGCCCGAGATGGTCTGCAGGGCCGACGTCCCCTGACTGCCCGTGGTCGACTGGCCGAAGAACGCCGCGCCCTTGTCGACCAGCCTGCCGAGGCCGCTGCTGGTCGCGTTGTCGAGGTGCAGCTCGGCCTCCTTCAGCAGCTTCAGCCGAAGGGCCCCTTCTGCGGCCTCCTGGGCCGGCGTGCCCTTGCCGGCCTTGTTGGCCTGGATGGCCTGCCCCGAGACCCGGTCCTGATGGGCGAGATCCGCCGCGTAGCGCCGATCGGCCGAGGCCTGTCCGGCCTGGGCCGCCGTCGCCGCGATCTGGTTCCTCTGCATCTCCAGGCGCAGCCGCTCGTTGCGGCCCTCGGCCTCTTCCTTGGCCCGGCGGGTGTTGTTGCCCTCGATGATTCGATCGTTCATCGCCATCTGGGCCTGCAGCTTCTTCAGCACCAGATCCTGGCGGTAGCCCGGGTCCTCGATGAAGCCGGTCTCGGTCATCGTCCCGCCGTGAACCTTCATCGGCTCGCGGGACGCGGCGGCCTGCTTCAGGAAGTGGGCCTGGACCGGCTGGTAGCCCTCCCCGGCGGCCTGGGCCGCCAGGGCGAGCAGGAGGTGCTTGCCGCCGGCATCGGCCCGCTTGCCGTAGGCCTCCTGCGCCGCCGTCATGTCGGGCGGGGCGAGCGCCCCCTCGAATTGGCGCGTCAGCTCCTGCTGGCGGGCGATCAGGCTCGCGTATTCCGGGTCGACCGCATTAGCGGCCCCAGGAGGCGCTGGAAGGGCCGGCTGGGCCTGTGCCACTGCCTGGGGCAGGATAGGCCCCTGGCGGGGCGGCTGGGCCTGCGGCTGCGGCATCGGCGGCGGGGGCGGCATCGGCGGCTGCTGCGGCGGCCCCCACGCCCCCGTCGCGCCACCCGGCGGCTCCGGCGACCCCCACGAGCCGGTCGCGCCACCCGCGTCCGGTGCCCAGCTCCCGGTCGCCTGGGACGTGTCCCAGCCGCCCGAGGCCCCGCCGGCCTGGGGCGGCCCTGGCGGCGGCTTGGGCATCGGCGGCGGCTTGTTCCGCAGCGCAGCCGATCGTGCAGCCGCCGTCTGGTCCTCCGCGAGGCCCAGCAGGATGGTGCCGATGTCGAGGTCGAACATGGGATGCCCCTAGTAGCCGGACCCCATCGGCTGGTCCGGAATCGGTGGCGGGGGTTGCTGGCTCGCGGCCCAACGGTCGCGCAGCGCACCGAGCTGCGTCTGCTGCAGGGCGGCCTGCTCCTTCGCGGCCTGATCGGCCCCCGACTGCATGTAGGCCCCCGCGCCCGACTGGGCGAGCGAGCCGAGCATCTCCAGCGGGTGCGGGGCCGTGTCCACCGTGCCGCCGACGCTCGACCGGCTCGATCGCATGCCGGGTGCCTGCATGCCGCCCTGTCGGAGCTGCTGGGCCATCGCCCGCTGCTGGGCGATCTTCTGCTGCGCCGGCTGCGCCGCACCCTGCTGCATCAGGTAGTCCATCAGCATCATGTCGCGGTCGGTCTTCGGCCCCTGCGGTGCCACGGGGGCATACGCGTTGGGGTCGCTCGGGGGTTGTCCAGGCATCATTTCGGTTCCTCCAGTTCGGTGATCACGTCCCTGTGCCAGCGGGTGATCAGCCCGTTTACACGTTGCTTCTCGAGATCGGGCAGGTTGTCCACCCGGATCGCGTTGTCGGCACGATAGGCCGTGCAGTCGAGGCAGTCGCGGCTGGTCTGCTCGCCCATCGCGTAGTACGCGGGCAGGAGGTGCGGGGCGTTCTCGATCACATACTCGCGCACCTCCTGGCGGCCCCAGTCGGCCAGCGGGAAGTGCAGCCGCACGCCCCGGTCCATCTCGCCGTCGCGGAGCGGAGATCTCAGCCGATCGTCGTTGCGCTGGCCCCGGTAGATGTCGGTCGCGTCGAGATCCCGGGACGCCTTGTCGAGCGGCTCCCAGATCGCCCGGTTGCAGCACGAGAAGAAGTCCTGATAGCGGACGTCGTGCATGCCCCGGGCGAGCTGGCCGAGGGCGGTCCAGCGCAGCGGCACGATGTCGACCGGGTGGCCGTAGTGCGGCAGGTAGCGCTCGGTGCGGACGGTGTGGAACGTGTACATCCGCATCTCGTTCGCGACAGCCTGGAGGTACTGCTCGGCGTCGGGGTAGGCCCCGTCGGTGAGGACCGTGACGACGTGCGCTCCCGCCACCCGGCTCTTGCGCAGCAAGAGGAGCATGCAGAGGGAGTCGATGCCCCCGGAGAACTGCAGGACGGCAACGCTCATGTCAGAAGGCCATGATCCCGGCACCGGCGATCGAGGTGATGCCGGACATCAGCCCGGCCTGCTGCTTCTGCTTCGCGTTGTAGGCGTCCATCGCGCCGCCGTACTGGTCCTTGGCCGCGCCCGTGTAGTCGACCCCGCCGGCCGACTGGCTGTTGGCGAAGCTGCCGAACTGGGGAGCCGCGACCTGCTGGCCGGACATGAAAGCGTTCAGCTCGTTGAGCGGCATCTGGCGGGCGAGCTGCTGCTCGGCGATCTGCTGCTGGCGAAGCTGGTTCTGGTAGTTTGAAGCCTGGAGGTTCTGGCCGAAGTTCTGCTGGGACTGGGCCGCCTGCTGGCCGAACCCCTGCGCCTGGGCGGCGTTCTGGAACTGGCCCGCGCCCATCAGCTCGTTCCAGCCCTGCTCGCGGCCCTGCATCTGCATGCCGAACTGGCGCTGCTGCTCCACCCCGCCGGCCTCCAGGGCGTTGTAGCGCTCGCGGGCCTGCTGGTCGCCGAGCCGCTGGGCCTCGCGGTTCCACTGCTCGCTGCCCCGGGTCAGGCCCATGTTCGCCAGCTTGGCCTCCAGGCCCGCCTGGGCCTGCTGCTGCTCGGGCCGCATGCGATCGAACATCGCGTTCTCGATCCGCTGGCGGCCCTGGTCGTCGGCGGTCGGCATCGAGCCGAGGCTCGCCGTGTTCAAGCCGCTCATCAGGCCCTGGCCTGCACCCTGGAGCTGCCCGGCCTGGGGGACGCCGCCCATCGCCTGGAGGTTGTTCCAGTCGAAGTCCTTCGAGACCGCCTGATTGGCGCGGCCGAGCATGCCCTCGGCAGTGCCCATCAGGCCCTTGCCGATCGCCATCTCGGAGTCGACGGCGGCCTGCTGCTCGGGCGAGAGCTGCGTGCTCTGGCTCCACTTGTTGATCGTCTGGCCGGTGGCCGGGTCGACCACGGCCTGGGTCGTCCACGACGTCTTGTTGCCGTACATGTCCGTCTGGTCGGGACGGTTCGCCCAGTCGGCCTGGGTCTGCGCCTGCTGGTTGCTCTTGGCCGTGGCCTCGGCCTGGGACCTGTAGTCCGGTGCCGGCGGTGGTGCTGACTTCTTGCCCATGTCAATGCGTCCTGTGCGGTGAGATCCACTTGCAGTCGTCGCGCTTCATCCGCATGACGAACAGAGACCCGTCGGGGTGCGCCCCTTCCAGCTCGACCACGGTCTCGAAGCCGAGCCGCTTGTCGATGTCGCGGGCGATCTCGTTCCCGCTCGGGACGAACGCCAGCACCTGGGAGCAGCCCATCGTGTTGAAGGGATAGTCGAAGGCGGCGTGCAGCATCGCCTTGTCGATCCAGCCGGGCTCGCCGGCCATGTGCATCACCACGCTCGCACCGTTGAAACCGTCGTAGCCGACGACCCCGCGCAGATGCCCGTCGTGACTGAGGCTCCCGATCGCGCGGAAGAACGGCGACGGCATGTAGCCGATCCGGTCGCAGATCCAGCGCATCAGGCCGAGCTGGTTCTGGGTGGTGATCACAGGATGCCCCCCTGCTCGACCAGGGCCTGCCAGCCGACGAAGATCGTGTCGGCCGAGCCCCTGATGCGCATCGCCAGAGCGGCAAAGCGGCCGGTGCCGGACGCGCCGCTCCAAGACTCGTAGCTCAGACTCTCGCCGGACCAGAGGGCGATGTCCCAGAGGGCGGCGTCCCAGAGGCTGTCGGCCGCGCCGAGATAGGCCGGCACGCTGCCGGGTGCCCCCAGGTTCCATTCGGCGTTGAGCATGGCCTGCACGCCGGGCGGCGATGCCGAGATGAAGCTCGGCCGGACCATCAGGAAGCGCTTGACCCGGATGCCCTCGCCCATCGCCTGGAAGGACGTGACCACGACGGCCTGGAGATCGAGGCCGGGGGTGGTGTCGATCGCGCCGTCGGAGTCGCCCTCGAAGCACCACCAGACGTTGCCGCTGAGATCTCCGGAGAAGGCCAGCCCGTTGAAGGTCGCCACGGTCAGCATCGGGATACCGCGCAGCGTGCAGAACGCCTTGTTGTTGACCTCGTAGGCCCACTGCAGGTTCTCTGTCGTGACCTCGGCCCGGTTGATGACGAGCATCTGCTGCTGGGGCAGGAAGACCACCTCCCAGTAGCGGGTGTCGAGCGACTGCGCGATGTCGTTGGCGAGCGAGCTGTTGACGGCCTGGGCCCGGCCGACGTTCTCGAAGAAGCCCTGGCCGCGCATCAGCTCGGACATGAAGCACATGCCGCGCTCGGACAGCAGGATCACGTCGGCCATGTAGAGGCTGAAGAAGCGCCGGCCGACCGGGACCCGGCCGATGAACCAGCGGCCCTGCACGGCCTCGAAGAGGGACGGGTCGGACGGGTCGTCGCCGCCGTAGACCATCACGTCGCCCTCCTCGCCGACGACGATCATCTGGTTGTTGACGGTGCCGGCGTTGCCGCCGCCGCCGTCGTAGGTCCAGTTGATGAGGACCGCGAGCGCCCCGCCGCTCGGCATCATCGCGCCGAAGTCGAACGAGACCGCCGCGCCGTAGAACTGGCCGAGCGGCAAGTACCACGCACGGGTGCTGTCGCGCTCAACGAACCAGAGCCGGTTCTTGAAGACGGTGACGAAGCAGAAGAGATCCGGGTTGACGCCGCCGATCTGACCGACCCCGGCACCCATCGTCGCGTGTGCCCAGGTCGCCCCGTTGTAGACCCAGTATCCACCGCCGGGGCAGACCGCGACGAGGCCATGCACGCCGGCCGTGCTGACGAAGTTGAGCGACGTCCACTCGCCGAGGGGTGCGCCGGCCAGCACCGTGACGACCGGGGCCGGGACCACGGGCTCCAGAGTGTGGACCGTGACGTCGTAGATCTTGCCCGTGCTGGTCGCGGCGAACAGCTTGGAGGCCCCCACGGCCGGCTGGTACTTCAGGAAGCTGCGCACCTCGCCGTCGAGGTGGGAGACCCAACGGACGTAGCCCCGCCGCATCTGGCACCCGAGGGCCCGGGGGATGAGGTTCTCCAGGCGCAGGGCCGTCAGCGGGTTGCCGCCGGGCAGCGGCTGGGCCGTGTTGATGCCGAGCATCGGCGACGGGAAGGCGAACGCGGAGTGCGTCTGGGTCGCGCTCGATCGACGCGGGATGGTCCGGCGCGGATGGGGTGAAACCTGAAGTACCATCAGCGGCTCGCCACGTCGTACGGACGCTTCTGCGTCCTGGCCTGGGCCATGCTCAGTGCCTGCGACTCGCAGTCGTGCTCGGTCCCGCTGGCGCAGACGTACTGGCCGCGCTCGTCGCGGCAGATCCAGGTCCAGCGATCGAAGCCGGGTCCGGCCGCCATCGGCTCGGTCCCTTCATTCGGGTCGGGAACGTGCTCCAGGGTCGAAGTGATGGCCCAGCCAGGGGGGAGATCGAGCGGCATTTCGTTACCCGTGATTCACACGCCGTAGCCGCTCGACGGCAGGTTGCAGACGCTGATGAGGGGGAAGCCAGGGCGGCCCGCCATGTTCAGGACGGTCGCGCCCTTCTCGGCACCGATCCGGCTGTCGAAGGCGAGCAGGAAGTCGCGCACCGCTGCCGAGCTGTCGAAGCCCTTGGCCTCCAGCCACTTGACCCGGGTCAGCAGCGTCATCAGGATGCCGTCGAGCTGGAAGGTGTCGCCGTTCTTGGTGGCGACGTTCTTGTAGAGGTTCGGGTCGTCGGCGTCCTGCACCAGGGCCCGCGACAGGTACATGTAGTCGAAGGGCTGGCCGGGTGCCGGCGGGGGACTCAGGAACCAGATCTGGCGCTGCCGGATCTGCCACGCCATCGAGGAGTTGGGCGTGATCATCCAGCCCTGCGGCGCGACCGGGCCGTGGCCGGACGTGGTCTGATCGATCATCCGGTAGAAGTCCTCGGGCAGATCGAAGGCGACCTCGGTCGGCTGGCCCGGGACCGGCGGGGTGGCCGTGTAAACGGTCAGGCTCCCGCGCTTGGTGAGCTGGCTCCACTCGTACGCGTTCAGCATCTCCAGGCTGGCGAGGTTCGCCGCCGTGCGCATCAGCACCACGTTCGTGTCGACCGAGCCGGCCGGGTCGGCCGCGATGGGCAGGGCCAGCATCGCGCACGTCGTCTGCACCAACGTCTGGAGCGACGAGTAGTCGGTCATCTGATAGGTCGGCACGGCGCTCTCCGGTCAGCGGCGGATGCTGTTCTTCGACGCTTGCTTCTCGGGCTCGGGCATGGCCTGGAGCTGGGCCTCGGCATGGGCCTTGGCCTCGCGCATCGTCTGCAGCTCGGCCTCCATGGCCTTCATGCGCTCCATCAGGGCCTCGTTGCCGTTGACCTTGAGGAGGTACTTCTTGGCCGCCTGCTGCATCTCGCGGGCACCGTTCCACGACATGTTCGCGTCGGACAGGCTCGCGAGCTGCTCGATCGTGCGGATCTTGAAGTAGGCCAGCTCCTCGATGTGGGCCTCGGTGAGGAACGGGGCGACCTTCAGCGGCGTGCCGACGACCTGATCCTTGATGCCGGCCTGGAACTGCTCCCAGTACTGCGGGAAGCGCCGGATGTGCTGCTCCCAGACCTCGGCCGTGACGATGTTGTTCTTGTCCCCGGGGATCGCGATCTCGATGTGCGGCACGTCCTTGTAGATCGGCCGGTTCTCCCGGTTGGACGCCTCGTTGTCGATGCGCGGGCGCATGAAGAAGCGGACCAGCAGGGTGTCGTCGTGGCCGGGACCCATGCCGGGCGGTAGCCCCCCGGTCATGTGGCCGAAGCGGTGGGCGTCGGCACCGACGCTCCGATCGAACTTCGACCAGTCGGTGGGGGTGCTGTTCTGCAGGGCTTCAACCTGCTGCGCATCGAGAGTCATGTGGGTTCTCCTTGTGCGCGGGATGTTGGGGAAGCGGGGGCGGCCCATCCCGCTGAAGCCGCCTACGCGATTCGAGGGCTGGTCGACAGGTAACCCTCGGCCGTCAACGGCAGGCCGGCGTACCAGTAGGCCGGCAGGGCGGTCGAGATCCGGATCTGGCCCAGCGTGTTCGTCGCCACGCCAGGGCCCGGCAGCACCAGCGGGTTGGTGCTGTCGGTGATGGCCCCGCTGTCGAGGTAGCCGATGGCGGCGAGGAACCTCTGGGGGGTGGCCCCCGCCGCCACGGCAAGGCCGCCGTCGGCGGCGATCGGCGTGCCGCCGTTGAAGTTGACCGCCGGCTTGCTCGACAGGAGGATTCGACCCTGCAGGTCGAACTTGAGCACGCCAGCGGTCAGCATGGTCAGGCCGGCGTGGCGCTGGCGGTGCTGGACACGCCGAACACCGACTGCCCAATCGTGATGGACACGCCCGAGCGGTTGGCGAAGCCGGTCTCGACCACCGCGCCATTGGCGACCGTGCCCACGGCCGTGACCGTCTTGGTCGGGAAGCCGGTGTAGGTCGTCGGTCCTGCGCCCGCGTCACGCAGGCCGCCCTGGCCCGCCATGCCGATGCCGAAACCGGCCGTGTACGGGTTGGACGTGCCGTCGGCGAGGGACCGCCCGCCGCCGATGTACATCAGGGTCGCGTTGGCCGCAGCCGTACCGTCGGGCTTGGTGACACCCGGGACGTAGTCGTCGTTGAAGCCTGCGGCGAAGATGCTGGCCGGTGCCGTCGGCGGGAAGATCGGCGGCGAGCCGAACCCGATGCCGGTGCAGAGTGCGCCGGTCGAGGCGTTGTTGCTGGGGGTGCCAGCGGAGTTGGGGGCCGCGTTGTAGGCGATGTCGACGTCGCGGTCCTTGGGCGAACCCCTCGGGCCCGAGAGCAGGTCGAAGATGACCGACGGCCCCAGGCTGGGGTTGGCGAGGTTCTGGGCAGCCGTGCTGCCGGGAAGTCCTGCGGGCATGATGTAGCTCCAGTGTTTAAACGGCCCGGGCGGTGAAGCCCGGGCCTTTGCTTCACTCGTCGGTCTGCTCGTCACCCGACTTCGAGGGCGTCGGAACGAGCGTGCCTTCAGCCGGTACGAAGATGACGATCCAACCGGTCTGCTGCGACCATGCCGTCTTCATCTCGAACTTCGGTTCTGGCGACTCGCCGCCACCGCCGCCGCCCGGGCCTTCGGGGAAGTTGCCGCTGCCGGGGTTGAAGCCGGCAATCGGGTTCGTCGGGCGCGGATCGTTCGGGCCCCAGAAGCCGGGAGGCTGTCCTGGCTGCGGAGGCATCGGCCCACCCTGGCCCGGCGGGCGGGTGCCCGGCGGATAGAAGATCGGGTGACTAGGCCACGGGCCGCCCGCGATGGGGTGCGACGGGTACGGCGGCTGCTCGCCGCCTCCTGGCGGCACGAACGGCGGGAACTGGCCGGTGCCGGGGTTCCAGCCCGAGATCGGGAGCGTGGGGCGCGGGTCGTTCGGCCCCCAGATGCCTGGGGGTGAGCCGCCGCCACCGCCGCCGCCGCCGCCACCTCCACCGTCGCCGAGGAGGGGTGTGATGAGTGCGAGGAATGGTTGCATGGTGATCCTTAGAGAGGTTGATGAACGGTCCGGCGGGGCCCCGCCGGACACCGCACTCTAAGGCTCAGGCTCCAACCAACCTTCCCTGGAACTGCCGGCCGCTGCAGGTCAGGTTGCCCGCCCAGGCCAGGATCGAGACCTCCGCGTCTTGGTTGATGGCATAGCGCTTGTTCGGGGAGAGCGGCACCATGTCACGCGCACTGTGCGGGCGCAGGAAGAGGTACTTGGTGTTGAGGAAGAACGTCGTGTTCGTCGGGCAGTAGCCGCCGATCCCGCCGTCGAGCACCACGTCGCAGTCCATGAACTTCAGCGCCGGAAAGCCCAGGTTGCCGGTCTCGGGCGAGGTGAAGCGCTGCTGCGCCTGCAGGCTCGCCAGGAAGATCCCCCACGGCGCGTTGTCCATCACGATCAGATCCGGCCGATCGGTGCCACGGATGAGGGAGCCCCACATCGTGTTCATAAAGCCCTGGATGTTCGCCGCCGTCTGCGCTGCCGTGAGCGTGTACTTCGACGTCCAGAAGGGCCACGTCGTGCCGACGATGCCGCCGTAGGCCGTCGACTGCGCGGCGGGTGCCAGGGCCGGTGCGCAAGCCGCGAGGCCGGTCAGCGACTTGCCGCCGTAGGTCGTGCCGTCGGAGTAGATGCCCTCGGCCATCAGGTTCGCCATCGTGGACTCGGCGACGTTGATGCGGGCCTCCATCAGGTCGATCATCTGTTCCTTGCCGGCGTTCTGGATGGTCTCCAGGCCGGACATCGTCACCGGGCAGGCGAGCTGCTTGATGGTGAACTCGGCCGCGCTGATGACGTCCGACGCCGCCACCGGCAGCAGGTCGTACCCGGAGTACCAGCTTCCGTTCGCGTTCTGCGCGAAGGACAGCTCTTGGTAGATCACGTTGCCGCCGCTGAACGTCTTGCGGTTGCCCCGCATGTCCAGCTTCTTGTACAGGGCGTTGTTCTTGGTCACGTTGTCCGCGATCTTGCGGGTGCGTGACTGGATCGTGGTCGCGACGATGTCGCTTACGTTAGGAACGGCCATGGGAGCCTCCAGATGAAGTTAAGCCTGCGGCTACATGCCGCGCCTGATTCACCTGATGCCTCCGGTGGCGTTTCACCTCCCGGGGTGGTGGCGCACCGTGGTGGGTCCACCCTCGTGGGTTACTCGGTCCTTCGACCTCAGTACCGGGAGTGGGCCTCGATGGCAGCTTCGATACTCTCCCGTATCGAAGACGGTTCGGGCCCGCCCGGGTTGCCGACAGGGGCCGTGCCCCGCACGCTGACCGCCGATGCCTTGGCCTTCTGGGCCGCTGCGGTGAGCTGCTGGGCATTCGCCCCCTGACGCTCGGCGATCATAATCTTGCTGATTTCGGGGTGCAACATTCCGGCTCGATCGTAGGCCTCCTGAAGACTCAGGTCACGGCCCTGGTTGGCGGCCATGTCGACCATGTCGGCCATGTCGTTGCGCAGGTCGTTGAAGAACCGGTTCTTCGGGTTCGCGGCAAAGGCCTCCAGCTCGGTCCTGGCCGCACCGTCGGCCTGCTGGGACACCATCTGCTGGCGCTGCTGGGCGGCTTGGTAGATCGGCAGCAGGGCCTGCTGGACGGCCTGATTCACCGCCTGCCGGGGGTCGGCCTGGGCCTGGGGTGCGACCCCCGCCAGGGCGGAATCGAGGGCGTTGATGTCGACCCCGTAGGTGTTGACGATCTGCGCCAGCGTGGCGGCCTTCTCGCCCATCGTGCCCATCCGCATGCGGGTGGCGAACTGCATCAGGTTCGTCACCGCCGTGATCGGCTCGACACCCTCGGCCTGGATCGCCGGCATGTAGGGCTGGATGGCGGCGTGGAACTGCTCGCCGAGCTGGCGGGCCGGTGCGACCGATCGAAAGGCCTGGATCACCTCCTGCTCGCGCCGCAGCACCTCCTGCTGGACGGCCGGCGGCAGCTTGGCCCAGTGCTCGTCGCGGACCAGCGGCGACCAAGACTGGGGCGACTGGACCGGCGGGGCGGCGGCTGGGACCGCCGTGACGGCCGCTGGCGGCGTCAAAACGGGCGGGGTGGCACCAGGGGTGCCTGGAGCTGCTCCAGGGCCTTCCTGGGGCTCCTTGGCCTTCGGGACGAAGCGCCCCAGGCTGTCGCGGACCTTGCCGACGTCGCCCTCGGGGGCGGGTGACTCGGCCGGGGTCGCCGCACGGTGCTCGGAGGCGGCGGGAATCTTCGGAGACTCACCATCCCCCGATCTTTCGGGTGTTTCCACCACGACCCCAGTCGAGTCGTCGCCAGTATCTCCCAGAGCCGACGCGATGTCGCCCCGCAGATCGTCTTCGCCCATCATTTGCTCCCCTGGAGCCGAGCGATTGTCTCGGCAATATCGTTACGCGTAATTGCCCCGCCGCCCAGGCCCTGGCGGTACAGGTCACGCTCCTTCTGGGCCTTGGCCCAGGTGTCCTTGAAGTCGTCGGCGGTCGTCAGGCCGTGGCGCTTCATGTACTCGCGCTGCTTCGATCGCGAGCTGATGTCGGTCCCGTCGGTCGCCTTCAGGCCGATGTACTCCCGGTCGCCCCAGAGGGCCCCGGAGTCGGCGTTTAAACGCTGGGGCTCGAGATTCTTCTCGAAGCGTTCGATCGTGCCGTCGGCGTTCCTGACGTAGACCCAGGTCGTCACTTCGCCTCGCCCCCGAGCCACGCCGCCACGCCGCTGCCGCCCGCGAGCGTGCCCAGCATCCCCGGAGTGGCCCCGCCGCGCATCATGGCCCGCACCAGATCGGAGTGCGTGGTCTTCTCGTCGGCGACCTTGTCCCAGATCGTGTGGTGCGCCAAGTGCTGGTAGTGCGGCGCGAGCGGCGCGGGCAGCTCGAAGCCGAGATCGGTCTGGCGCTGCGCGAGGCGATCGACCGCCGCATCGCCCGCACCGATCGGGCGCATGCGCTTGCCCGCGTCTGCGGACGAGCCGCCCGTGTGCAGCTTGATCTGCCGCGCGTCGAGCGTCGGCATGTCGCCGCGTCCGAGCAGGCTGGCGATGAAGCCGGACTTGGCCGGGCCGATCTGGCGCATGTTCTGCACCGTTTCGCGCCATGTCTCGGGCGATCCGGTGAGAGCGCTGGCGATCTGCGGCGTGTTCCGCGCGAGGTTCTCGACGCCCCAGGTCAGGTCGTCGCGCATCACGTTGGACTTGCCGAACGGCATGAAGCGCTTGGCGGCGTCCTCGATCGCCGCCGTGTCGACCTTGCCCTTCTGGCCGGCGTCGAGGTAGGACTTGCCGGCCGGCGATGTCAGCCATTCGGCCATGTAGCCCTCGGGCCGGATCATGCCGGCGGCGAGATCGTCGGTGATGTTGCGCGACGTGCGGCCGATGGACGACGTCGTGATGCCGTAGGCCTTCAGCAGGTCGCGAGCGCCGATGTCGCCCTTGGCCGCACGCGCGGCCTGCTCCTGCATGAAGCGCCCGTAGTTGTCGGTGATGTACTTCGGGACCTCGCTGATGCCGCCGAGATCCTGGCGCACGTCCTCCAGCGGTCGCCACTTCCAGTCGGCGATCTTCTCGGCCCCGGTGGCCCCGCGCAGCAGCTTGGACATCGCTTTGCCGGCCATCAGTAGCTCCCCTGCCGCAAGGCGTTGAGCCGGGCCTCGGTGTACCGCGAGGCGTCATCGATGAAGCGCTGGTCGATCGGCTGCATGTGGTGCTTGCTGCGCAGGCTCCCGAGGGCCTGGGCCCGCTTCTTCGGCCCGAACCGCGACATCTGCTCGCCGAACAGCATCTCGGGCGGCAGCGGCACGGCCAGACGGCCCATGTGCTCCCCGGGGATGTTCATGCTGTAGGTGGGGTGCATGCCGGCGGTCAGCTCGGCCCCAGGAGCCGCCCGCATGACGGCCCCGCCGATGTTCCCGGTCTTCAGCGTCGGATCGAGCGCGGCCCCGTACAGCTCATCGATGTCGGGGAAGCCGACGTGGGCCCAGCCGGGCTTGGAGGCGGTCTCCATCAGGGCCTTGCGGGCCTCGGGGTTGACGTTCAGCAGCTCGTCCAGGCCGGGGTCCTGCACGCCCCTCCAGTCGCGCAGGGCCTGGGCCTTGTTCGATGTGGTGGCGTTGCCCTTCTTGGTGCCGATCTGCCGCTTCACGTCCTTGTTGAATTCCCGCATGTACGGCGCTTCGATCTGGGGACCGCTCGCCAGCATCTCGCGCCACAGGTCGCCCGTGTGCTTCGCGAAATTCGCCCCTTCCGGGGCCATCGCCACATGGATGCCCTTCACCTCGCCAGGACCCGTGACCAGCCCCTCGGCCTTGTTGAAGTTGATCTGCTTGCTGGCCGCTGCAGCGGGCTCGCTGGCCCAGGACACGCCCAGCTCGGGGGCCGTCGTCAGGCCGTAGTCGTGGCCGCCGTGCAGGGTGACAGGCCGCTTCAGCGGGATGCCGGCCCGGGTGACGTTGACGCCGGCCCGGGTGGTGTCGCCCGCGACCGGGACCGCCACGTCGCCGACCTTGAATGCTTCCTCGGGCTTCAGGAAGGTCTGGTTGCGCACGTTGTGCAGGATGTCGTGGACGTTCTGCCCCGGCGTGGTCATCATCTCCCGCTGCACCACGGCCGGCGGCAGCTCCAGCTTCAGCACCTTGGTGGCCTGCGATCGATCGGTGGTGCTCATGCTCGGGGTCAGGCCCTGCAGCTCCATCTTCGCCTTGTCGACATCGCCGCCGTGCTTGCGGATCAGGTCGTAGAGCACCCGCCGCATGCCCTGCGCGGCCTCGGCGTCCTCGGTGCCGGCCAGCAGGGCGGTGGCCCCGCCGACCGCCTTGGCGACCGCCTTGCCGCCGTACTTGGCCGCCGGCCCGAGGGCCGACAGGCCGACGTCGGTCATGTCGCCCGGGGCTACAAACTGCAGCGCACCCTCGGCTGCTGCCGTGGCCCCGGTGCGGTCACCCCAGTCCTCGACCCCCTGCAGGCCGCGCTGCGCCCATTCGGGAACAGCGCCCTTCAGGCCGTGCCAGCCCTGGCGCAGCAGATCCGCCGTCAGGTGCGGCTCGCGCTTGGTCTTGAAGGCCGGCTCGGTGACCGCCATGGTCTACCCCTTCTTGGTCTCGACCTGTACGGCCTCGTCTTCACCAGCCTGGATCTCCACGTCGACTCGCGGCAGCGGGACCAGCTTGACGACGCCCTTCTCGTCGCAGCGGACGTTCAGGCAGCGCATCTGCACGGTCTCGGGCGGGGGCTTGTGCGACTCGATGCTCTGCGATCGCACGCTGTGCAGGGCGCTGCCGCAGCTCGGACACAGGACCGTGTCCGGCTTGATCACGACGCTGGCTCTCACGGCTTGGCTCCCGGCTTCTCGGACTGGCGACCGTCGTCGGTCGGGCCGTCCTTGTCCTGGCCCTTGCCCTTCTCGCCCTTGTCGCCCTTGGCCTCGGGGAACGGTCCCTTCGGGTAGCGGCTCTCGTCATCGACCGGGCCGCGTCCGGTGTCGTGCTGGGGCGTGCCGACCGGGCGGTCCATCGGACGGTTCATGGCCCGCTTGATCTCTTCCTCGCTCGGGCGCATGCCCTCGGGCAGCTTCTCGGCGTGCTTCTTCTCCAGCTCCAGCCGACGCTCGGGGGTGTCGCGGGTCGCGCCGTCGCCGAGCAGGTTGTTCTCGTCGCCATGGCGCTCGGCCGTGCGGTACGCGGGGTCGCCCTGCGGATGGGCCCTGCGCCAGTCCTCCTTCTCATCGAAGGTCGCCCCGCCCGTGGCGAACTTGTCGGGCTCGCCGTCGACCGGCTGGCCTTCGGCCCGCTCGCCCTTCTTGCCCTTCTCGGGCTGGTCCTCGGCCGCCATCTTCCTGGCGTAGTCGTCGGACTCCTTCTGCCACTGCGCCAGGGCTTCCTTCTCCTCGGCAGTCGGCTTGTTGGCGTCCTTGGCGACGGGCTTGTTCTTGGGTGCTGATGCGGTCATCGAAGTCTCCTACTGGAACGGTGGTGCGCCCATCGGCGCGGGTTGAAGAGGCGTGACATTAGGCGGCACGGGCTGCATCGGCATGCCGCCAGGACCGAATCCGGCATTCGCCAGCATGGACTCTGCGCCCTTCTGGTTGGCCTCGGCGAGGTTCTTGACAGCCTGGGTCTTGCTCTTGACGACGTTGGCGTCCTTCTCGCGGATCGCCGCGTCTTCGAGCGGCTTGGGTTCGGGCGGCGGGGCCGGCTGCTGGGCCGCCGCGATGGCCTGATCGAGCACGGTCTCGATCTCCTTGGAGATCCGGAAGCCGCCCAGGCCCCACTTCATCATCTGCAGCACGATCGGGCCGGATTCGGGCTTGGACTCGATCAGTGGCGTGACGGCGGTGACGAAGGTGCCGACCGCCTGCATGAATTGCGAGCGCGAGTCGCGCTCCTGCGCCCAGTCGACCATCGCCATGGTCTCGGACTCGATGGTGATCCGGTAGAACTTCGAGTTGCCCGGCTCCTTCAGGAACGCGATGGCCTCCCGGGCCAGTGGTGCATCCGGACTCTTCTCGATGTTCGACCGCTCAAGGATCGTCTGCGGCTGGAACTTGTCGCAGATGATCTGGGCCCGAATGCGCTGGCCCTGCGCGACCCACTCGCCGATCGCCTGCTGCTTGAACTGCAGGCGATTGCCGCCGAACTGGGCCTTGAGCTGCTGGGCCCCGAGGGTCTCGTCCGGATCGGTCATGCCGCGCATGATGTCGCCGATCCCGAGCACCTCGTAGAGGTTGGCCTTCAACACCTCGCGCTGCGCCGTCAGGCGCTCGATCACCCCGGCGATCACCTCGATCGGGACGAAGTCCATCTGGCCCTTCAGGCCACCCTTCTCGGCGAACGCGGCCCAGTTGTCGACCGGGATCATCTGGTTCTCGACGCCGTCGGTGAAGACCCGGCCGATCGGCGTCGAATTCTTGTCGTACACGCCGACCACCTTGCAGGCGCGGATCAGGTACTTCAGCCGCGTCGTCAGCTCGTCTATCTGCTGGTACTGGTCCTGCGCCAGGAGGTAGTCGCCACGAGGCATGTAGCGGCTGGTGGCGGCGTTCGCCATCATCGGCGGCGGGCAAGGGAAGAAACCCCGGAGCTTCAACGGGTCGGCCTTGTAGTCGCAGATGACGTCGAAGCCCATGACGTGCCAGTAGGCGCACTGCGTGGTCTTGTCCCAGATCTCGAAGACGCCGGCCTTCTCCCATGGGTCGTTCTGCACGCCGCCCGACTTGCCCTTCACGACCGGAATGACCTTGCCGATCTTCTCGCCGAAGCGGGCGATCAGCTCCTCGCGGTTCATGTAGACGCGCCGCGCCACCCACCTCACGTCCTGCCAGACCCGGGCCGGGCTCCACCAGAAGTCCTCCCAGTAGACGTAGTCGGCCGGCGCGTCCTCGCCCGTGATCGCCTCGTACTTGACCGAGGGGGCCAGCTCGATCCCGGTCTGCGGATCGGTCACGGCCTCGGTCTCGTTCTCCTTGGTCTCGACCTCGTAGCGATACCAGACCTGCCCCAGGCCGACGACGAGGTAGTCGCCGACCGCCTGCTTGGTGATGTCGGGGTAGGTCGACTCGTCGCCGTCCTCGATGTCGTGGTTCAGCATCCGCTGCAGGATGTTGCCGGCCACGCGGCTCACGTCGTCCTCGCTGTCCTTGTAGCTGTTGCTGACATCGACGTCGGGCGGCTTGGCGTAGAGGCTCGCCTTGAGCACCTCGATGTTCGACCAGAACAGGTTGAACTTGGCCTCGGCCTCGTCGTCGCTGGCCGTGTCGCGGTCGTCAAGGTAGCGGCCGACCAGCCGCTTGCCGATCGAGTGGAACTTGCCCAGCTCCTTCTTGGCGGCCTGCAGCTCCTTCTCCCAGCGGCTCGCCATCTCGGTCGGGCTCTTGCCCTTGACTTCCTCGGGGACCTTGGATTGATCCCCGGGCTTTACAGGCGCGTGGACGTCCTTGGTGTTGCTCGGGTCAGGGTCGCTGCCGTACGCAGTTTCGCTACTGGTAATCGCCATTCAGAGTCTCCCTGACCGATGCGGCCCGACGTTCGCGTATAGCTGCTCCAGCGTGAAGGTGCGGTCGATGGACGGCACGATTATGGTCTTGGGCGATGGCGGGGGCTCGATCAGCGACAGCGCCGCCGCGCCCTCCATGTACGCGTCGGCACCGTGGCTCGACCAGTCGTGCTCGGGCTCCGAGGAGAACGTCTTGGCCTCCTCGTCGTACTTGAAGTGGTAGGCCCGCATCGCGGTCAGGAAGGGCTCGCAGGTCTCGCCCGAGCTGATGCGGATGTTGCGCAGCATGACCCGCCCGGCGTTGATCGAGTCCTGCTTCTTCCGCACGGCGTTTACACGCACCTCGACGTTCGGCCAGGGCCGGTTCTGCAGCATGGTCTCGACGCTCGATCGCTTTGACTGGAACGTCTTCGCCCTGGCGTCGTGCGGCAGCACCAGCACGTCGGCCCTCGGCTGCTTGCCGAGCCGCACGCTCCACTCCTCGGCGTCCATGCCGCTGCCGTCGTCGTAGTGGAAGATCTCGAAGCCGCCGCGCATGCGCTTCCACCAGATCCAGGCCGCCTTGTCGCGGTAGCCGATGTCGCTCGTCACCCAGACCTCGTCGTGGATGCCGGGCGGATCGATCGGGCAGATCCGCCCGTCCTTCTCGGCCTCCTCGATGTAGCGGCCGAACACGGCACCGACGTTGGCCGCGCTGAAGTCGCACTCGTACTCCTGGCGGTACAGCTCGTCGGGCATCTCGCGGCGCTCGTCGGCCAGCACGCTCTCGGGGATGTGCTTGGTGTCCTTCACGCCGAGGTGCGAGTGGAACCAGCTCGGCGTCCTGGCCGCGATCTTGATCAGCTCGTGGAAGTGGTTGTAGCCCCGGGGTGTAGAGATGAACGCCGCCCAGCCGCCGTTGCCGGCGAGGATCGGTCGGAAGATCTGCCACGCCCTCGGGTCGTTCAGCGCGGCCTCGCTCATCGTGATGCCGAACGGGTTCGCGCCGACCAAGCTGTCGTAGTAGTCCGAGCCGACGAGCTGCCAGATCGCCCCGTTCCTCAGGGTGATCTTCATCTCGGTCTTGTTGGTGTCCGATCGAATCTTCGGCGGCATCGCCGAGTCGATGATCTTCTGCCCGGTGTTGTCGAACCCGTCCCAGATGACCTTCCGCGCCTGCTTGTGGTTGGGCAGCATGTGGAAGTACATGCCCGGGCGCTCGAAGGCCATCTTCACGGCCTGATGGACCATCGTCAGGTCCTTGCCGAAGCGGCGCGGCCAGCAGGCGGCAGCTCGCAGCCCGCCGCCGTCGAAGTAGCGCATCAGCTCGCGCTGCGGCGGCCTGGGCGTGAAGCCGTGAGGCAGCGAGATCTCGGTCATGGACGGCGCGAGAACGCCCGCAGGGCCTCGTTGTACTTGGCCTGGAAGTCGAGGGCGTCGGCCAGCTCCTTCCGCGCCGAGTGCAGGGCCGCCTCGGCCTGCTTCAGCTCGTGCAGCCCGTCGGCTGCACCGACCGCCAGCTCGCAGCCCTCGACCGCCAGCTCCAGCTCCTCGATCTCGTGCGTCAGCCGCTTGTTCAGTGCCATGGTCTGCTCCCCTCGCCAATGGTCCGCACCCACACGCCCGGCGTCGACTGCAGCACCGCTGCCCGCTGCTCCTCGGTGCCGTCCACCGTGTCCATCGCCGTCCTGTACCACGACGCCGCTGGCCGGTAGACGTGTTGGAACCCCAGGCTGCGCAACAGCCAGACCGAGGGCGGATCGTAGTGCAGCAGGCGTTTAAACGTCGGGCTCACGTCGAACACGTCGACCACGAGGATGGTGCCGCGCGTGACCGCGATGGCACGGCGCAGGGTGGCCGCCGCGTCCACATGGCCGAGCATGTACGCCAGCACGGTGACGTCGAAGCCGGGCGCACCCCAGTCGTGGACGAAGGCCTGCGCATCGCCGAGCACACGCTCACCCTCGCACAGGCAGAGATCGAGCTGCGCCTTGCTGACGTTCTGCAGCGTGAAGCGCATGTCGGGCCGCACGAGCTGCCAGTAGCGCTCCATGCCGCCGACGCCGCAGCCGAGCGAGAGCACGCGTGCGCGGTGCGGCGGGGCGGCGATGTCGAGCAGCGTCACCGAGTGCTCGCGCTCGGTCGGTGCGGCCTGCCAGAGCTGGAAGACGGTGCGCCCTGCGTCGAGGTGCCGCTGCGTCACCTCGCCGACCAGGGCCTCGTCGTCGTAGAGCGGGTGCATCGTCAGCGCTCGTGCCGAGCGACCGCCTCGCCCATGGCGGCCAGGGCCAGCTCGCGCAGCGCCGTGCCCTTGAGGAGGCCGAGCGCTGTTCGATCGAGCGCCTGGAGCTGCTCCTGGCCGTTCAGCGTGACCTGAGCCGGGCCCAGGCAGAACAGCGTCAGGTCTTGGTCGACCACGCCCCAGACCCGCACGTCATCGAGCAGCAGGGGCTTGAGGCCCGCCTCGAAGCCATCGAGGAACGCGTTGTCATCGAAGGCGTCCCGGCAGTTACGCGTAACGGAATCGAGGAGATCGAGGTGGGTGGCCTGGGCCTCGACCGCCTCGCGGATCGTCTGCATGGCCCGCTCATCGGCCTCGGTGTCCTGATTCATGTCTCTTTGCGGATCACGATCGTGAGCGGCCCGCCACCCTCGCCGACCTGCTCTGTGCGGGACAACTTCGGCGCGGCGTAGTCGGCCAGCATCGAGAGGCGCAAGAGGGCCCCGCTCGGATCTGGCGGGCGTGCCGCGTGAATGACCTTGCCACGCACCTTGACCTCGGGCGCACCCTCGGCGATCTGGGCGATCCACTTCGCGACGTTCTCGCGGTTGTCGTCCAGCAGCCGCTGCACGGTCTCGCGGAACTCGACGGTGACCTTGTTGAGCGACCCAGGCTTGCGCCCGCTGGTGGGCTGCGTGAGCCGCCCGCGTGGCCTGTCCTTGCCTGTTTTAGGTGCAGTCGACATGGCCGCGACTTTACGCCGCTCCGAAGGCCCGCGACCGACGACAGCCTCGCGTGCGCGTGCGCGTGTGCCCGCGCGTGCGCACGGACTATGTATAGATTTCATGTCACTTTTGATACTTTGAAAGTGACAAAGCGACATTAAATCTAGGTGATCCTTGTCGCGCGAGGCTGTCACTTTGTCACTTTGGCGTGCAGCACTGCACGAAATATCTGCCGAGCGGCAGGCACTGACTAAAACCCCGGGTTACACTAGCGCTTCGCTAGTCCCCGCAACAGCCCTGCAGACACCATGACCGCTCTCCTCGACACCGCCGCGATCTCGATCGAAGCCACCGCCAAGAAGGGCCGCCCGGCCAAGTACGCGAACGCCGCCGAGCGCCAGAAGGCCTTCCGCGCCGCCAACGCCGTGAAGACCGTGCGCCTCGACGGCAAGCTGGCCCCGACGATCGCCAAGCTGGCCGAGCAGTTCGACATCTCCGAGACCCACGTCATCAACAACCTGTGCCGCTTCGCCCTGGCGAACTGCAACTTCTCCCAGATGGGCGTCGGCGGCTGGGCGATCAGCGACAAGCGCTGCAAGACCGGCAAGCAGCCCGCCCCGGCCGTGCGCGACGACAGCCTCGATTCCTTCTCCCTCGTTTAAACACCCGAATTAATGTCCTTTTCAACCCTGGAGATACACATGAACACCCCGACCATCACCAAGAACGCCCACCAGCTCCGCAAGGGCGACATCGTCCGCTACTACGGCGGTCGCTTCCTCGTGACGACCGACCCGCGCGAGTCGCAGGGCCACCGCCCCGAGGGCTACTGGCCCCAGGCCGGCGTCGGCCCCTCGGACTGCACCTCGGTCCAGGCCGTGGTGCTCGACGGCGCGGTCGAGGGCTACTTCCACCCCGGCAGCGACTGGACGTTCCAGGGCAACACCCGCGCGACGTTCGCGGTCGAAGCGTGAGATAGTCCCCACACGAGGGTGTAGCCTGGAGCTACACTCTCTTGGTCAGTCCCCGAAACAACCCTGCGAGCAACCATGACCACTGCCTGGACCTTTCAAGCCACCTCGACCGTCGTGATCGTCGGCTACAACCCCGAGAACGCCGACTACACCAACCCGCGCGGCGCGATCACCGGCCTGATGCACTTCGTCCAGGCCCACAACGAGCACGGCGACACCAAGGAGCTGGCCGTCCTGTCGGCTCGCGATCCGGAGGCCGCCGCCCAGGCCCTGGCCGATCGCCTGAACACCCGCTTCGAGCGCCTGGGCCGCCTCCCGGTCGGCTTCGACCTCTGGCCCGCCGGCCGCCCGATCTACGGCTCGGAGGCCTACATCGAGTACGGGCAGGCCGACGACATCGCCACCGAGGCCCGCGAGCTGGAAGACGAGCGCTTCGGCTACTGATCAACCCTGACAGCCCGGGGCTACGGCCCCGGCTACCATCACCACCCCGCACGATCGAG
>Ga0207650_10000501_pt1 | contig 32611 bp, 40 predicted proteins | sample KBSS63metaG_FD_184325 | JGI IMG/M metagenome (GOLD analysis project Ga0207650, IMG submission 184325) | Switchgrass rhizosphere microbial communities from Kellogg Biological Station, Michigan, USA - KBS S6-3 metaG (SPAdes) (version 2) | ecosystem: Host-associated > Plants > Roots > Rhizosphere...
CGCGCGGTGGAAAATTTCAGTATGTATTGCTGAGGTATACACAAGCATTAATTACCCAGATCTCACAGACAGCGGTTTGTAACCGTCTTCACTCAGTGGAGCAGCAACTTTGTCGCTGGCTTTTGTTAAGTCACGACCGTGTGAAGGCCGATGAGTTGATCATGACTCAGGAGCTGATTGCCGACATGTTGGGAGTACGCCGCGAAGGCGTTACCGTTGCTGCGGGTCGACTGCAAGATTCTGGAGCGATTAGGTACGTCCGCGGTCACATCAAGATCCTCGACCGCAAGAAGTTGGAAGAAACCGTCTGTGAATGTTACCGCGTGGTCAAAGATGAGTTTAATCGGTTGCTGGGATAACCGGTCGTTAGGCTTCTAGCCCAAAACGACAATCTGATTGTCGACTGATTTCACGCCTCTGACAGCTTTCAATATCTGTTCGGCCTTCGCCTTTGTGGCCGCCGAATTGACGCTTCATGTCAAGACTGCTCGCGCTTCACTGATGGTTATGGAAACTGCAGTCATATCCAGTTCGTCATTCAGTCTCTTTGTCGCAACTTCCTGCATGTTTGCATCATCGCTCGCGCTGTCTCTCGGGTTTGACTGTTGAATAATGACGGGTGCCGGCTGGACAGGAGCTGGCTGCTGTATGCTCTCGATGAAAGTTGGCATCTGATTAGCACAACTCGCAACTATCGTCGTCACGCACGTATGTGTGTTGTCACACAGACGTTCTCTCTCCTCACTGTTACGCTTTCAATGTAAACGCCCAATCAAGATTAACGAAGGAGGATTAGGCGATGTTGTGGACAATTCTGGTGATATTGCTTGTGCTTTGGTTACTCGGATTCCTGAGTCACGTTGGTGGCGGGATGATACATCTCCTGCTGGTTATAGCAGCGATTGTTCTGGTCATTAACCTGGTGTCTGGCCGGCGCACGGTTTAGGAGACCTTGGTCGCTTTGCGACTTTGCTCGAGGTCGTCAACCACTACAACAGCTTTAAGGGATTGAACTTGACTGATCAAGAAAAGCGCGACCTCGTTGAGTACCTGCAGTCACTGTAGATTTCACCAGAAGATCGGCATCGAACGTTCGGCGTCTCTCGCTTAGACGGACGCGGCGAAAGATAAGCAGAACGCGGATGGGAGTCCGGTGCAGGAAGTCGTACAGGACGGCGAGAGAAAGGCAGAGATTTCTAATAAGGAATCCCTCGGTGGACTTATAACAGAGAATAATGCCGACGGAACCCCGGTTAAAGAAGTGACTCTCACTAACTAACGGTACTACGGATAAACTGAGCAGGTGTGTTCATTTGCGTCGGCGTAACCGCTGACTGCTAGCAATCTTTGCTAGAGAAGCATTCACTCGCGCATCCGCAGGAACAAAGAGATGAAGATATGACAATTGGAATCGCAAATAGCAAAGCAACTGATGAAGCGCAGATCCGCGCGTTGATCGATGATCGGGCAAAGGCAGTTCGCGATAAGAATGTCAATGAGGCGATATCGAGCATAGCGCCGAACATCGTGTCGTTTGACGTCGTGAACCCATTCCAACAGATGGGATCGGACGCATCTAAAAAACGCGCGGAAGACTGGTTCTCCTCATTCGAGGGCCCGATCGGCTACGAGATTAGGGATCTCAGCATCACGGCGGGCGATAGCGTGGCGTTCTCACATGGTCTCAGCCACGTTAGCGCAACGAGGACAGACGGAGGACAACTCGATATGTGGTGGCGCACGACCGTTTGCTTCCGCAAAATTTATGAGAAGTGGACGGTCACGCATGAGCATAACTCGGTCCCCTTTGACGTGGAGAGGGCAAGGCGTCGCTGGATTTCAAGCCTTAGTAGTTGGGAAGTCCGGCAGGAATCTCGCTGTCGATGAACCTGAGTCTTATTCAGGCGGCAATCGGAATCACATTCAGCAGACGAGCGAGCAGTGTTCTCAACTGATTGAAGTTGTCGGGACGAGTGATATACACGTTTTTTCCGATCGCGACTTCATCACCCTCATCGAGCTCTGCAATGCAGAAGACCACGACCGGCACATTCTCTCCTAGTGCGGCAAGCTCGCGGATATGACGTGCGGCAGTGACAACTTCGTGAGGTAATCCGGCCACGCTCACCAAAATCAGGTTGGGAGTTCTCGTTGGGCGCTTTCGATCGCGTCTTTTTCATCCCGGGCCAGTGTCACGCGATACCCGTCGGCCTTCAACAGCTTCTCAATGCCGTCGCGGGTCTCGTTGACATCTTCCACTACCAGGATGATCGAGCTAGTATCGCTCTCATTATTCATTAAAATATTTTTCCCGTTCGACGTTTGGGCCCAGCGTTACGTCGTACATACACTCTCTCCAAATACTCTTTGCTGGTAGGCCGAAGCTACCAGGATCTGCCCAGTTGTTACATTCATGCCTCACGGGTGAAAGATCTCGTCTACCAATTTGATATTACAGGCGGCAATGCTGACCGTCAGTGCGACAACACACATATGTGTTTGATTGACAATCGCTAACTGAAGACTATATGCGGCCCAACGCACAGACGGCTCAGCTTGTTTGGCCTAACGTTGTGACTAAGGTCCAACTAACAGACAGCTAAAAGATGTCCCTGTAGAAGCCTTGTTAGCTCCTCGCAACGTCATTCCAGCAGAGGAGATAACTATGGCCGGACTATTCTTCGGTTAAGTTTAGAGTGGAGAAGTTTGAGAAGGAGATCTATGAACAGGATCAAGGTATGGCCCCATATTACGCTGATGGCAGTGGCGGTTGCGCTCATTGCCGCCGTAGGCGTGGGCTTTTGGATGAAGCAGGAACAGACTGCATCCGCCGAGGAACTGCCCTACGCGGCTCGGATACAACGAGTGGATGGCGAGGTCGCTTTCAGCGATAGCCTCCCTAACACTAATGCCGCTGATCCGAATGCGGAGTGGATAGCCGCTACCCCGAATCAACCCTTCTCAGAGGGGGATCGGATTTACACACGTGATAACTCGCACGCCTCGCTCGCCTTTAGCGGACGCAATTTCGCGCGCCTCGATCAAAACACTTCACTCGATGTTGTATCGCTGGGAGACCGCCGGACTCAGCTCGCGCTCCGCGACGGCTCGGCAATGTTTGAAGTCGGCCATTTAGAGCGTAATGAATTGTTTGAAGTAGCCACACCCTACGGCGCGGTTAACTTCGATCAACCAGGGCTTTACAACCTCGGTTTTGACGACAATGGCGGTGTGCTCGTCTCAGTGCTGAGCGGCTTCGCGCGGGTTGTTGGACAATCGGGTTCTGGGGAAATTAGTAAAGGCGAAATGCTTACGCTCGTGGGCCAGGCGGCCGCCGAGGTAGCGTTGTCGCGGTTGAATAACGAGGCCGCCGGAAATCAAGTGGACGATTATTACCGGTATCAATATCCGAATTCTTACGACGGCCGGTACAACAACTACGACGCTTATCTTAGTGATCCTTACTATTACGATCCTTACCGGAGCGGAGCGAGTTATCAGTATGCGAGTTCGAACATTCCGGGCATCAACGATTTGGATTACTACGGCGACTGGCAGAATGTTGATGGTTATGGAAATGCCTGGAGGCCGCGGGTTGATTCAGGTTGGGTTCCCTATCAGCAGGGACAGTGGACCAACGATTATCCGTATGGGCCAACCTGGGTTTCAAGCGAGCCCTGGGGCTACGCGCCCTATCATTATGGGCGTTGGGCCAACGTTAATAACCAGTGGTACTGGATTCCCGATGGCGTGAACACGACGCCGGCCTATGCCCCGGCCCTCGTCGGTTTCGTTAATTTAAACGACGGCAACCAAGTCGGCTGGCTGCCGCTTGGCCCAGGAGACATTTATGCACCGCGTTATTATGACGCCAACTGGCAGCCGCGTTATTTGACGAGCGCGAATATAGTACCGGGAAAATTTATCAATTTTGGCATCCCGGGCGCAGTGACAGTAGTGCCGGTGGATGCGTGGGGTCGCGCGATAGATCGGGGCAACATCAGAAGGATTGACAGCCGGGTGTTGGCCTCACTGAGGCCAACGCTCGATCCTTTGACACTGACTCCGCTTCGAAACGCGGTGATCCACTCGGCGTGGGGACGCGGTAAGATCGATCTACCGCCCGGCATCGCGAAGAAACTCAGGGACACGCCGGTTTATGTCAGCGGCGATATCAGGGAGTCGGAGCCCAGGAAGGACCTGGCGAGGTCGATGCGTGTAGAACGTGTTTCCGACACTGCCAGGAAGCAAAAGTTAAAAATTAAAGACGAGCGCCAGGAATCGCAGCAGATGGACCATACACGCAAACAAGAAATAGAACGGCTTAACGTCGAAGCCAAGCGTGGCGATAAGAAGGCTCAACAGCAAGTGCGTCAGCTTGAGCAGCAACAGAAGAAAGAGACCCGTGCTCAGGAGCCCACTCAAAAGGCCACTCAAACGAAAGCCCAGCGCAAAGCCCAACAGCAACCGCAGGGAGAACAAGTAGGCAGCCCGGCAAAGCAGCAGTCTGAAGGGGCATCAAAACAGGAACGCAAGCAGTCGCCTCCGGCAGGCGGGCAGATTCCAAACCAGCCGGAAAAGTCAAAGGCAAAAAGCAAAGGCAAAGGAAAGCCGTAAGACAAGGGTGTCCTTACCTACCCAGGAACACGTACTCGATCATCCGGATTCGCCGGTTTCCAATCTGGGCCAGGTGGAACGACTGCCTTCCTTACACTAGTGACGGCAGTAAACGCTGACCTTCAAAGGCGCCATACGTCGAAGCTATTTCGCACAGTTCAGCCAGTTGGTCCATACCAAATCGGAGGCTGGTCCATGGGGTGTGGTTGCATCATATAAGCTCACGCCTGTTTTTTAGTTGAAAGTAGTGCGGATGGTCCTCGGCCGGATCAGCCTACCTAAGCAACCGCGCTTTGCGCTTGAGGAATGAAGTGCGTGATACTCTCGATTAGGCCAGAGAGGTCAGGCTTGATCACGTAAGTATTTGCTCCCGCCTCAATCGCTCTCTGCTTGTCAGTCTCGTAGGCCGCGCCTGAGAAGAAAAGAATTGGCGTATGAGGGTGGAGGTGCCGCATGCGGCGACATAATTCAAACCCATCGAGATCAGGCAGCCAAGCATCCAGCAGATACAGATCGAAATGTTCTATTTGAATGGATGATAAGGCCTGGGCCGCTGTTGAGACCGCTTTAACTTCAATTCGCGAGGATCTCAACAGAACACACAACATCTCACGAGAGTCTTCATCGTCATCTACGCACAAAACTCGCGTTCGGCAGTTGTAGGGCATTTAATTGCCTTCTGATTCAGGGTTGTAGCAACGGATTTTATCTTGGACCACCATTATCTGTTCGTCTGTGCGCAAACACACATATGAAAGACACAGTTTTGAGTATCTAAAGGCAGACTTTTCAGATTAGGACGTTCTCCAAGAACCTACGGAAATCGGTTATTGACCCTGCCATTGCGATTAGGCTCCCCGGCAAAAACGTAAGTTATTGCCTTTTCGAAAGTTGCAGCCACCGAAGAAAACCAGGGGGTTTTACATTCCTTTCCCATTCCTTACCATCGCATATACGTTGCGTTGCTGTTATTTTTGGTCACGTATTGGCCACTTGGAAAACGAAGTCACGACTTCGTCTCGGATAGATTTTGACCGGGTTTACGCCGGCCAACTTCGATCACCCTACGCAGGCTGCCCGTGTTTGGAACGCAGTTTGTTTACGGCTTTCCTTTACCTTTGCCTTTTCCAACCTTGTTTGCGGAAGGCGGCACCTCCAGTTATGCTGCAGTTCAATTTCCACTAAAATTTCTTAAGTCGGGACGCGCGGTGCCTTTCGTCGGCGCACGTCACGGCTTCGATTTATGTCACGTCGAAAGTCCACAAAAATCAAAAAGCGCTCGATCACTGAATCGCTGCGGGAATACGGACGCGGCGTGGCAGGAGGCCTGATGTTCAGCCTCCCTCTGCTGTACACCATGGAAGTGTGGTGGGCGGGATTTAACACTCATCCTTATCGGCTGCTAGCCTATGTATCAGCAACGTTCTTTTTGTTACTTGGCTACAATCGATATGCGGGTTTAAGGCGCGATACGAGTATGACGGAAGTCGCAATCGACTCCGTCGAAGAAATGGGCATCGGTCTTTTTCTCGCATTCCTGGTTCTGTTTCTTTTTGGGCGCATTACCTTCGAGATGCCAATCAATGAAATTGTCGGAATCATAGTGTTGGAAGCCATGACTGTAGCAATCGGTGTTTCTGTCGGCGCGGCGCAGCTTGGCGCGGGTGGGAAGGACGAGGGAATGGGAGTGAATTCTAAGGACGGAATTCACTTCGGTGCCCAGATTGTTTTTGCCTTCTGCGGCGCCGTGCTCTTTGCGGCGAACCTCGCGCCGACTGAAGAAGTCGTCATCATCGGAATTCAGACGTCCTGGTTGAAACTAATAGGAGTAGCAGTGTTTTCGCTTTTGATTGCCTTCCTGATTCTGCACTACAGCGATTTCAAAGGCGCGGGGGAATTTGTTCGCGCGGACCATCCAACACTTATTCTGCTAGGCACTGTGGTTACTTACGCGATTGCTTTAAGCTCTTCGGCATTGATCCTCTGGTTCTTCGGTCGGTTTGACGGCGTGACAATGTTCACCGCTCTCGCTCAGACCGTGGCGCTCGGATTAGCCGCGACACTCGGCGCATCCGCTGGGAGGCTATTGCTGCAATGAATAAGCCACAAAAGAATTGGTTCGAGTGGATTGTCTTTGCCCTCGGGCTTATCCTGGTTTCCTCAACGCTCGGTTATCTCATATACGCCGGCGCCTCGATGGGCCACGAACCACCCAGCCTCGAGGTTCGCCTGGGAACTCCGGAACAACGTCAATTCAATTTCATTGTGCCCGTCACTGTAATTAATCACGGCGATGAAACAGCCGAGGGCGTGCGCATCGAGGTGGTTATGGAGAGCGGCGGTGAAGTGAAAGCGCGAGGGGAATTCGATATCCCTTTTGTGCCGCGCCATGCGACTCGCGAAGGGTGGGTTACGTTTGAACAAGACCCCCGGACAGCTCAACTTAAAGCGCGAGTGCGCGGCTATCAAAGACCCTGAAGCCTGTGAACTCGACCATACGGATCAGGATCCGGGGCAACTTTGAACTCGAATCCCTTCAGCCATTCACTCCTTCATCTTGCGATCCTCGCCCTTAGCCTCCGCCATTGCCTCCGGCTCTAACTCCTCGGCGCTCTTGTTCAATTTGATGAATATGCCCCAGGCTGCCAGCAGCACGCCCGCCGCGATTCCGATGGCAGCGGCTTGCGTCAGTCGGGCGGGATCATCATGAGCGAGCGCGAAGACAGTTACCAAACATTCTATTGAAAGCGCCACGACGACAACTACCATAAACCGCGACAAGAATCGCCGGACGCGGGTAGGCGCGCTCACCTGGACTTTCCGCTGCACTTCCTCTTCCAGGATCGTTTGCCCGAGTTCCAGAGCAACGACGGCGATGGTTAATAACCCGATACCCTCAAGAATAAAGTTGAAACGGCTCCTTAGCGGCAACGCTTCGCTAGGGTTGAGTCCATGCCAGAGCTCCAGTGCTGCAAAGAAGATCAAAGCGAGGCCGCAGCAGATGAACAGGACAATAATTGCTGAGTAACTGACGGCAAATATTTTTCTGATGATTTGCAACGCAGGCCTCTCATACATATTGGCAACCGGTTTAGGTTAGACGCTAGGCCGAAACACTCTTCCTGCGGCTCGACCCTTCAGTTCACAACATAGCGTTTTGAAAACGAACGTATAATAGCTGGCGTTCGCGACCGCGACGAGTTTATCACCTTGCTTTCCCGAGTGATCCTGCCTCCGCAGACCGGCTCTCTGATTTGTTTGTGGCATATAGCAAGATCATGAATTGTGAAGTAGCGCTTCGAGAAGGGCATCTTGCTGGATAACTGGCGCAACATCTTTACGGTGATTGCGCTCCTGCCGAGCGTACCCTCGCGCTTTCATCGGGACGCCTTTCACCAAGTGCTTTGCCTCAGAGGTCTCCGGTGCGAGCTGCGGCTTGCTCGATGATGGCGTTAACCTCTCCGCCGAAAAGAATCGTTACGCCAGTCATGTAAAACCACAGCATCAGAATGATGACCGCCCCCAGTGAGCCATAGACCACGCTGTAGTTGTTATAAAAGTTGAGGTATGAGCCGAACAGAAAGGAAACTAGCAACCAGAGCACGACGCCGGTCATTGCCCCAGGGGAGAGCCAGCGTAGTCGTTTTAAATTCAGGTCGGGTGCAAAGTAGTAGATCAACTCAAAGGCAAGAAAGACGAATACGACTACGAACACCCATCGCAAGACCTTCCACACTGTTGTGAACGCTGTGCCGAAACCGTAGTGGTTCGCAATCCCTTCAGCAATCCGGCTGCCGTAAAACATCAGCGCCAGCGCCGTGATAATCAGCACAGCGAGCGCAATCGTCAGCAAAATAGCGAGCAGAGTTCTTCTCCACCACGCGCGCGTCTCTTTCACGTCGTAGGCGACGTTCAACCCCTCGATGATCGCGCCCATGCCGGAGGAAGCGAACCACAGTGAAGTTAGCAGACCGAACCATAGTTTACCGCCGCTGCGTTTTTGACTGATCTCGTCAACTGTCGTGTTGATCAGGTCAAAAGCTGAGACGGGCACAATTGCGCTCAGATAAGTGAGCAGATTGCGGCGCAACTCCGTTCCAGGGTCCGCGAAGTAACCCAAGAGAGCCGTCAGGAAGAGCAGTAGCGGAAAGAGCGCGAGCAGGAAGTAGAAGGAAAGAATCGCAGCACGGTTAAGCACGTCGTCCGTGTTGACTTTCGTCCAGAGGTGCTTAGCGAATGTCTTCCATCGCCACCCGCTGATTCTCCAACCTCGTGTCGCCCACATCATGCTTTCTTCCGATTTGCGTTTGAGGAAGCGCCTCAAGGTAATGTTCGGTTCAAGGTAATCAGCACCGGTGAATTCTTAACATGGATCCTCAAGCGCGATTGGATCGTCATGCTTCTTGTCCGGCGCGAGAAGTTCGTCACCACTTTCAGACCCGATCTGTTGAGCGAGCACTGTTTCGGCAGCGTCAGCCAGACGTTCCTCCAGAACCTCACTTTGAGCTTCGGCTGCAGTGATGTCTCCGGCGTGATAAAAATATGAGCCCGTGTAGAGTTCTCGGAGAAACTTCAAAAAAGACTTTGGCGATGGCGATGGTAGGAACTGCAAGGATGATGCCGAGTAAACCGAAGAGTTTGCCCCCGATCAATAGACCTTTCTTCGTTTTTTACATCTTGATTGACTTCGGCACCTGGCGAGACTCGATGGAGGATTTGATTCCGCCTCGCTTTCCCCAGCGTAGAGATTCTCTTGCTTTTCGAGAGGACCTCTACCAAGCAGGAGAATTCATCCTCAACGTCGATCCTGGTGGCATTGAGTCTGGGCAGCTTCTCGCCTATTGTACAACTCGAGTTCAAGCCACAGTCTTCGCACGAGCCACCTCTGGCTCGCCAACTAAGTCCTCAAAAAGCGTCCGGTAATGGATCATTGCCTGGCGCAAGTCTTCAGTGTTGGCCTGCCCTTGCGTCTGACGGACCGCGATTGCATGGGCCGTCCGGTAATTTTCCATAACCAATGGATGGTCCACGGAAATATCTGCCGCCCTCTGCTCAAAGTCACTTACCGGATAGCCGCGTGTGGACATCACATCGCGTAGCAGTTGATCGGCCTCCGTGACCGCACCTCCGGGGCCGTCAACAAACCGCGCCTGGACCCTACTCCACGACTCTACGAAACGCGCACGATCACCTGGGGCCAGCGGTCGGATGTTCAAACTCTCCACTCGTTGTGTGCGCTCTTTGAGTCCGGCTTCGGCATGCCGCCGGCTCCCGTCTTCCTTCACAGCGCGGTCATATTCAGCGCCACCAAACTGAGTGCGCAGCCTTCCAGTGCGGCGCTTTCGGAGAAAAAGCCAAGCGGCGATGCCTGCAACGACAATCACGGCGAGACCAATAATTAAGGCCAGCTCTGTTGGGCCTAATGTGGTTATATCCATTACCTGCCTCCAGTTTGTGTACTACTCCTCGACTTACGTTGCTAAGAGCATCGCGGTCGGTTGACCTAACTTGAACCGCCCCGCTACTTTTCGAGGGACTTTTCTAAAGTGTCTTTTCTGCTAGCGTCGCGCTTTAGATTGTGCGTCGGCCAGAGACCAGGTTATAGACCAAAACGATCGCGGCCAAGACCAGCAAGATATGAATCAGGCTAGTTCCGCCGCCGATCCCAAAGCCAAACCCCAGTAACCATAAGACCAACAGGATCACCAGTATTGTCCACAACATTACTTCATCTCCTTTTGTTAAGTCCGAGCCGTGTTAGGACTCAGAAATAATGAGCTCGCTCTGCTAACGTTGGTATAGGCATACCTTCGAGCGCTCCTATTACGACTCTTTACTAGCCCGAAACGACAATCTTATTGTCGACCGATTTCACGCCTCGAACAGCCTTTACTATCTGCTCGGCCTTCGCTTTTGTGGCGGCTGAATAGACGGTTCCAGTCAAGACTGCTTGTGAGTCGGTGATAGTTATAGAAACTGCATTCATGTCCGTCTCCTCACCCAGTCTTTTTGTTGCAACTTCCTGCATGTTTGCATCATCGCTCGCGTTGTCTCGCAGGCTTGGTTGCTGAATGATCACAGGCGCAGGTGCCGGTTGCGCCGGTTGCTGAATGATCACTGGCGCTTGCTGCGCCGGTTGTTGAACTATCGTAGCCGGTTGCTGCGCCTGGCTGGCAACTTCGAGGTTCGCGTTTCGGTTGGCCGACTCATTCGCGTTTCTATTACTTACTATATAGAAGATAGCGCCGATAGCCGTGATCGCGAGAACCGCAATTATGGCTATCGTGCCCGGTGAAAGGCGCGATTCCCGCGGGCCTCTCTCTGTTCTTTCGGTTACAACCTCGCTGCGCTGGTAAGGCCTATCGACTCCGACCCGCTTCTGTACCGTCTCTTCATTGGAATCCATGAATTCCCCTTCTTGATATCACGTGATTATGGAACGCGGCATTAGATCACCGCGCCTCCATTTACGATGGCCATCCTTGGCAAGCACAAACGGCACAAGAAGGAGGTGGTTGGTCTCGGGTGTCGAGAGTGATTCGTCTAAAGAACGACTACGAATGAGTTTACGACTCAACAGATTGGCAGTCTGTGCGTCAGCACACATAGGAAAGGCACTGCGAGGAATGACAGATGAGCTTACACTTTGTGTGTCTATATGTCTGTTAGTGCATGGACGGACACTTCCACCCAATCTAGCCTTCAGACGATTATCTCCAGATCTGGCTTCAGTACGCGCACGCATTCCACCGATCATAGGAAGCAGAAGACATGAACACAGAACCATCGGTCAAACTCGTTAAGAAAGAGGAACGCAAGGCCCGGAAGCTCAAGCCGAGGTCGAATGTACCGTCGACCTAAATAGATGGTCCACATGAGGCTGTTAATTAGTGCCTCGGGAGGATTGTCTTTAGCTTTTACATTGCCCTCCTGTCGAGAATGTCCCGTGCCTTGTCAATGGTTTTCTTGTTCATGTTGTAGTATCTCATCGTCATCTTCACGTCACTGTGGCCCATCAGATTAGCAAGCGCTGGTAACGGCATGCCTTCATTAGCCATTTCAGTACCGAAGTTGTGACGCACAGAGTAGAAGTAGCGTGTACCTTTCGGGACTGCCGCTTCGGCGTATGCCGCAATCTACAACTTGCGCAAATTGACCTTCGCAGGTTCAAAGACAAGAGCATCGTCGTTCTTGTTCTTTCTCTGGAGTTGCAGTTGCAACAACTCCTTCTTCAACCGGCTAGTCATCTGCACCGGCCAGCGCTTTGGCTTGATGTTCCTGCCTTTGCCTTTGTAGGCAGTGAGCGTGATGATCTCGTCAGCAAAGTTAATGTCTTTCCAGCGAAGGTAATCCAACAAGCTGACTTTCTGGCTCCAGTATCCAGTGCCGCAATGAACACTGGTAGAGTGTGACGACGTTCAGGAGTTTCGAGTGCGTTAATTACTCGCAGTGCCTCTTCGTCAGTAAGCGCGCTCGTCTTTATCGGATCTGGAGTTTCAGCGGCGTCGTGAATCAAGTTCCGTGACACTGCTTTAGTGAACGGCGATCTAAGAAGCCACCCTTCATCCACCGCAATGTTGAAGAGCCTGCGGGCCTTAGACAATTCCCGATCAACGGTCGAAAGAGTAACCTTCCTCAGGTTCTTTATTGTTCCCGTCAGTCGTGCGGCCTGATACTCCGTCAGCTTCCTTTCATTGATCTTTCTTATATCGATGTCTGCAAAGAAGGCGACCAGATTGTTGAGGCAGGCGTGTGCTGGAACAACGCTTCGAACGCCTTTTATTTTTGTCTCCTGATCGTCGTAAACAGCAGCTACATAGATGTTGTCTTTGGCATATTGAGCAAGCTGCCGGAATGTGACTTTACCAGCAACAAATTGGGCTGGGCCATTCTTCAGTAGTTCTACTTCGATCTCTGCCTGCTTCGATTTGATCGCAGACTTGTTCTCAACCTGACGCAGAATGTCGAGAGGTTTACTGTCATCGATCGTGTAGCGGACACGAGCATAATACTTGCCTTTGATCTTACGATACGTACGGCTGATGATTTTTACTTCGCGAGTCACTGGGCACCTCCCACTGCAAGCGCACGTTCATTAGTTTTTGTCCGGCCTACTTTGTTGCTAGTTGCGAAACTCATTACAAACCATCAAGCCCGTTAAGTGCCTTCATCGAAGCCATCGGGATCGCCGACTTATTTATGTTTTGTTCGTCGTTTCCATCCTGTTTCACTTCGTTCCTATGGCCCTACACCAATATTCGTGTACCCCTTTTTGTACCTTTTTAGGTGGTATTCAGGACACAGCAGGGCACCTAGTGACACCGACGGACACAAAAAATTGGCGTCTTTATTGGACGTTTACGAGTTTCTTAGGAAATTTGAGAGCTGTCGGGTCGTGTGTGAAGCGAGTGCTCTACCGCTGAGCCAAGCGGGCTAGAATCAATAACTTACAGCCATAATTGGACCAGCCAATCCGCGCGCAACGGATCAATCTGAAGGCATCTTAAACCATCTGTGCTCGCTTGAGCCAGTGGCAGGAGCGCCCCCTCGCTGTCGGTTTAGGTACGAAACGTTTGCCATTCCGCCACGCCGGCATGTTGTCCGTAACCCTAATTCTACCCGTTTCCCTAAAACAAAAATCCTGACGTACATACGTCGATGAGCCAAAGATGAGTCACTACTCTATATTCTCTTCGGTCTAAACTGGACCAACTGAACGATTGGTTGGATCAACTTTTCCAGGGCCGCTTCCAACGCTTGATTGCGTCGCGGGCGTGTATATATTTGTGATGCCTGGCTTCGGGTATCCGACTAGGTATTTTGTACTGCCGTAATCTTTTCGTCCTTCCAGCGTTTATAAAACTGCCACTGTGCTCCCGCCGCGGTTATATATTGCCTCGGCCGTTAAGTTGACCACATTTCTCGACGACCATGCAGTGACGGTATTTTTGAACCTTCGCTTTTCGACTTGTGCTTCGTCACCTTTCAGCCTTTTGTCTGGCCCACTGATCAACTTCATCACGATTAACCGCAGGAGGTCTTCTATGTAAGCGCGTGGTGATGGAATTGGTCTAACGGTCGCGTGGTCCACTCCAGGCTCCGGCAGTAGTCGGGTCATTTTTTTTTCGTGTAGAACTGCCAATACTCCGCTGGTTGAAGAAAGGGCAAATCGCGATCTGTGCTGTGCGTATGTGACATTCGCGTTCGCAGGTGGGACATCCGGTTTTTAGAGCGCATCAGCTTCATCATAGTCGTCTCTTCGATGGGCTGCAGCGGCTGCGGCAGTATCCATGTATTCATGAAATCTTATGACTTTGCCATTACACAGCGTGAACACATGGGCAAAGTCACCTCCGAACTCTCTACCAGTAGATTTAACATGCCAAGCGTAATGACCAAGAGCGACGACTTTGTCTCCGTCTGCAATAAACTCTCTTGGCTCAAAATGCTGGACCTCTTGCGTGTCTACCAGAGATGTGAAGAATTGCCCCATCTGTTCATGACCTCGACGTTTCCCGGCAAATGGCACATTCTCTATTTCGGGTAATTGCCACTCGATATCATCAGAAAGCAGATTGAGTAAGGCCTTAATTTCTCCAGCCCTGAAATTCTCGTAGACATTCTGCACGATGTTCGTGTTCCCGTTCTCGCTCATAAGTGCTCCTTTATTTCTCCTGTGCGTAACCAAACCTGCTCTGACATTCGCGCAACTTCACGCACACTTTGCGTATGTGCCTCCTTCATCGTCCGAGGTCTCAGCTGCCTGGCGGTCGCTTTGAGGAAGGGGGCGATGAATTAGCAAGGCAAGCTGTGTGCGTCCCATGGTGCTACCACGGTTCAAACTGGCAAACGGATCCTCTACCATGCAGAAGTCCACCGCATCTTCACCGGGCAAGGGTGCGATTTCTTTGAGAAAGCGTGCATTGAGCAACACCGGCTTGAAAACCAGCAATCCAAAGTTACGCAAACGGACAATCATCGCGTCCTGAATGCTATGGAATAGCGGCACGCGAAGACGTCCGTGATGGTCAAGCGCAAACCAGTCGCCGTTCGCTCGTTGCATGGCAAAGATTTCGCTCATAAAAGATCTTTCCTCATTTCTAACCGACGCTTACAAGAGAACGTTACGCTAAGCGATACCTACCGTCTGTGCGGCAGACCGCATATGTCGAACCAGAGATGAACCTCAAACTCGATTGTTTCGCGCATCATGTCGAGACAATCAACGGCGAGAATACGAGGGACTTGCGAAAAGAATGAGGATGAAGGTTGGGTTTGAGATCACGTTTTGAGCATCTTTTGTGCATGTTGGGCGTCGGCACGGTTAACGACTAAACGAACGCCGTTAGTCTGTTGCAACTGAGGCTCCATACCTCCAGCATCATCTTTGAATACGAACGCAGTCACACCTGCTTCGTGAAGCACCTGTTGCGCCATTTCAGCGTCAATTTCATTGTTGAAAGTCTTGAGTACAACCACTTCTTCTGACATTAGGTTGCCCTGGTTAATCTTCTTGTAGTTATTCCAGCAATGATGCGCGGTTCAAGAGATGCGCAAAATCGTTGCGTGCCCGTTATGTTGTTCAATGCGGTCATGTTAATGGGCCTGTGAAAATCTTTACCTTGGCCCACTCGATCGAATCGTGAGTTCCGTACCCGTCAGAAGCTCAAGGTTTTCTTTGCCCTGAATAAAAACCGAGCCGGCTCCGCCTGCAGCATCAATGATTCCGCCGATCGCTGCTCCTTTCCCACCGCTGGCGAGGGTGCCAATGATAGCTCCGACAGCCGTGGCAACGCCCGCCCGTTGGATCGTTCGCGTGGTCTGGTTAGCGCGTTACGCGCTTCCTTCGTTGTCAACCCTGATTGCGTCGCCATTCAGCGCTCGAACGCTTTCGAGAATTCCGGCGAACCTGTACGTTTGACGGTTCCGCAACCGAATAGTGTCGAAAGTGAGCGACATCTCGGACCGACCACTCAGGCGTCCACTCGGGTCCACGCCAGAAACTGTGCCTTCGATAACTGCGTCTTTGTATTGACCCGCTTGGCGTACGGTCATAGTGAACCGGTCGCCCTGCTTCGTATGCTTCGTAGTCTCTGTTCAGACAACTTTAACGCCGGTGTTGAAGTACAAACCCCATGTTTGCTGCTGCTCTTCCCAATGCGAACTTAAGCGAACCGCCAGCTCGTCTTCGATTCTTCCTCTTCATGCCGAGGTAAAAGCGAACTATCTCGCAAGCTAGCCGTACCCTGCCTGCTTCCGGTTTTCTACACCGTGCAAATCGTTTACGTGCGCGTGCCGGCCGGACGCCAGGTCAGGTTTGTTATCTTCCTGAAACTCAGAAATCAGGGCCTCGGTTGCCAGCATTAATCCGGCGATCGATGCGGCTTTTTGCAGCGCGCTGCGCGTTACCCTGGCAGGATCAATGACACCCGCAGCTTCGGGCTGCCATATTTCTTGTCCAGCACAACGTTGCGCCTTTTTGGACCGAGTGTGATCTTTGCTGTGTCGGCGAGTTTATTAACACCGCGCAGAATTGCTGCACGTGATTGTTCGCCAATCGTTATTTGTTTTGCCATTGTCTTGTTTCATCTCCGGACCATGTCTTACGCCGGGTTTCGGTGCTTAAATAGATTAAGTGCAAGAACTATCACCGCCGCTACCAGCAAGAGGTGAATCAGGCTGGTGGTAACGAAGCCACCGTAAAAGCCAACTAACCAGAGCAGCAACAACACTACAAGAATTCCCCACAACATAATCGTACTCACCTCATTTGAAATTATTCTACCGAGTATCAGGATGGACTAAGGAAACACAACCGTCCGTGCGTTAGACCACATACAGTCCTTTCATTCTGTATTGGTTGTGATGACTACAAACAACTTCTGTTCATAAGCGGTCTAGCGCACAGACGTCTTCACCTACTGGACCTGACAATGACAAGGAGCTTTTATGAGCGACATCCATGTCATGCAAGACGCGAAGAGCGAAACCGATTCACCGACACAGGCGAAGTTTGATCCGATACGCTGGGCGCTGCTAAACCCGTGGCTTTCAGAGGGTCAGCCAGATGACAGAACACCGATGAACGGTTCTGTCAAAGATAGTGGGGGAACACCATCCGTTCAGCGCTCCTTCGCCCGGAGGTCTCATCAGGCGATGTTCAAAAAGTGGTCGCAAGCGAGGCGCGATTAACGCACTCCGGTAATCTACCCATGAAAACAGCTGACCGTCAGCTCCGAACCATTTGGCAAACTCGGTAAGGAGCTGGAACGGGTCGCTAAGAAGAGAGTCACCTGAAGCATGTTCAAGCAATTCACACTCGGTATTGAAGAAGAGTTTCAGATTGTTGATCCGCATACCCGTGAGCTGCGTTCTCATGTCTCTGAAATCCTGGAAGAAGGCAAGATGCTGCTCGGTGAGCAAGTGAAACCCGAAATGATCCAGTCGATGATTGAAGTGGGCACCGGAATCTGCAAAGACATAAAAGAAACTCGATCCGATATCACAAACCTGCGCGGTCTCCTTTCTGGTCTGGTGCGCAAGAAGGGGTTGGAGATTGTCGCTGCCGGCACTCATCCGTTCTCGCATTGGCAGGATCAGAAGATTTTCGAAAATGCCAGATATGAACTGATCGTGGAAGAGAACCAGATGATCGCGCGCTCTTTACTCACCTTCGGACTCCACGTACATGTTGGCATTGCGGATCCTGAGCGCGCAATCCACATTATGAACGCGGTGCGTTACATGCTCCCGCATGTGCTTGCGCTCTCGACTTCGTCCCCTTTCTGGCTCGGCGTACACACGGGATTGAAGTCTTACCGCTCGGAAGTGTTCACGAGAATGCCGCGCACCGGTATCCCCGACCACTTCGAGTCGGACAGCTCTTTTCAACGCTATGTCAGACTTCTCGTCGAAACAGGTTGCATCGACGATGGCAAGAAGATCTATTGGGACGTGCGCCCGCACCCGTTCTTCCCGACACTCGAGTTTCGCATCTGCGATATTCCCACCCGCGTTGATGACACAATCGCCATTGCCGCCCTCTTCCAGGCCCTGGTTGTAAAAGTAAATCAACTTCTCGATCAAAATCTAACGTTCCGGCTGCATCACAAAATGCTGATCGAGGAAAATAAATGGCGTGCGGTGCGTTATGGGCTGGACGGCAAGATGATCGACTTTGGTAAGAGCAGGGAAGTGCCCGTGCGTGATCTCATTCGTGAACTTCTGGAGTTCGTCGACGATGTCGTCGACGATCTTGGGTCGCGCGAAGAGATTGGCCACCTCTACACAATTCTCGAGCGCGGCACTTCAGCCGACGAGCAGCTTCAAGTCTGGCGGAAGACGGGCGACATCAATGCTGTCGTGGACCATTTGATTGAAGCGACGATGGAGAATGTTCCGTGTTGATGATTTCCGTCGCTTATCGGCGGTGCCGTGAGTACTTGAGGTTTCCCAATACCTTTCGTTACTGCACGACCTGAAGAGGCGTGCTACTTTGCCGGGCCGGTTCTTCGCCGTGGCGTTTTACTAATCGTTTTTCTATTCGTATGAGAGAGCACATCGCCGGGTTGACACTTAAGAACCTCACAAATTTTCTCCAACGTTTCAAAATTGATTCCTAGTGCCTTACCCTTCTTCAACCGCCACAATGTCGTATGGCTGATACCCGTCTCGTTAGCCAGCCAATAGAAAGATCGACCGCGGTTTCCGAGTAACTCATCTATGCGAATGTGAATCATGATGCGTCTCGCTCGTGTCCCATATACCACATACGAAATATAATGTCTATACGAAATATATTCTACACTTGACATATATTCATGGTTCGCATAAGGTGGCTGCGAACCGAGTTCGCTTACTCCCTTCTCAGCTCCTCTGGAATTTTCCAGATCACCTGAAGTCAACAGCTTAACAATAGAGGAGCAAGAAATGTTTGGACGACAAGTTACTTTAAAGCTTAAGGCCAATTCCGCTACAGAACTCAACCGCATCGCCGAGACCGAGATTCTCCCGATCCTGCGCAAGCAGAAGGGATTCCGCGATGAAACCACCTTGATCGCGCCCGAACGTTCGGAAGCAATCGCCAATAGCTTCTGGGACACCAAAGCCGATGCGGAGGCCTATAACCACACGGCGTACGCGGAGGTGTTGAAGACACTTTCGAATGTGATCGATGGAACGCCGACGGTAAAGACCTTCGAGTTCGCCAATTCAACGTTCCACCAGGCTGCTGCTTCCAAGTTGATGTAAAGCAAGAGCTGTTCTCCCCCGGCGGTAGGGCGGCAGTGTCCGCCCTTCCCGCAAAGCCCTGGCTAGTCACCAATTCCAAAGCTTGAATGAACACCAATGATTAATCTTTACATCAATGAACGGCAGGTCGAAGACGTGACGATCCTCGATCTAAAGGGTAGGGATAGAATCCGCGGCGCCACTATAGCGTTGCACGAGTCGATTCGCTGCCTTGCGGGAGAAGGAAAGATCCAGGTCCTATTGGACCTCGCGTGGGTCAAGCACATTGATGCAGGCGGACTCGGCGAGCTTGTTGCAAGCCACGTTACTCTCGACGAAAAAGGCGGAGCGCTCAAGCTAATGCACATGACGGAGCGTGTCCATGAACTGATGACGATTACAAAACTCCTGACGGTCTTCGATGTTCATGACGACGAGCCCAAAGCCCTGGCCAGCTTTGTGGGCGAAACCTTAAAGATTGTTGAGCGTCAGCCGTTCTTTATGTAGTCGAATTCCCCTGAACCTTTTCTTTAGATCACGAGGGTGGCCGAGAGTGAGGCAGTAATAAATATGAGTCTTACACATTGTCCCAACTGTAGTCGTCGCTGCTTTACTGATGCAGCCTCCTGTCCGAATTGCTTGCAAACCTTTCAGCCGGGTTTGCTCCAGGCATCCGCAGTAGCCGAAGAGAAAGCCCTCAGCGCAAAAACCAATGCGCTATTCCTCAGTCTGTTTGTGATTTGGGTGGCAGTGCTGATGTTCTTCCAGCTACAAGCCTACTTAGACCGCACTGGAAGCTAAACACTAGAGGGGCACTAAGAAGCGTTTTGTGCGAGGTGGTCTTCTCGTCGAAGCAGGCTGGCAAGGTCGACTGCTTCTTGGACCGTCATCAGGTCGCTATTGTCTCCGCCACGAAACTTAACTCCGCTCGCTCGCAGTTCCCAATCGTCATGTCCTCCGTAGTTCCGCCGGTTAAATATCTCCACTGCCTCATAACCGCTAACTGTAGTGAACGAGAGCAGAAGCAGTTGGGTTCTATTTCGCTCCTGCGTAGTTCTCTCTATTGCTTCACGAATCGTTTTCCGATCCGGGACTTCTTCGGACGGGGAAGGGGATGCGGACTGTTGATTTAGACCAGGCGTTCCCTGCAGCTCGTAAAGCTGGCTTCGGTATTCGGCGAGTAGCGCAAGATACTCTTTGCACTGCTTGACGATGCTCTCGCTCGTGGCGTTATTCACTGCCTGCTTTGACGCTTGTAACCTTTGTTCCAAGTGCGGGTATAACATGAATTAGTGCCCGACTGGGATTCTCTGAAACTGCATCTTTCCATCCAGATCCTCCCACGAAATGTCCAGGACATAAGGCTTGACTGCTCCGGCTACGACTTGAAGACGTCTGATTTGATCTTGTGCCTCGCTCGCCGGCATGCCATTGATCCACGTTCTATGAGAAATAACGGCTTTTCCATTTGGTTGCACAGAGTTTATGCGGTCGAACCGGATATGCGCACGCGAAGAGCCCGCCGCTGGCCCTTCGTCCTTTAGAAATACTGTCAGAATGTCAATGGATTTAAGCGTCATCTCCGTCGTATTAGTGAGCTCCAGAAGGACCCTCGGTTTAGTATCCATAAACCTGATTATGAAGGGCGTTCGATAATTGCTGATCGTTGTCATAAATTTCAGTCTGTAATGAATAACTCATGCGACTTGGAACTTTCGTCCAACAGGCGGGCGAGAAGGCCTCTCAACTGATTAAAGCTATCAGGGCGTATTAAGTGCACGTTTCCACCAACCGCGACCTCTTCACCTTCATCAATATCTTCGACCCAAAAAACCAAAGGGATTCGGTCCCCCACTGCCGCCCGCTCTCGTATGCGACACACAGTAGCGAGAACCTCACCGGATAATCCCGTCCAGCTCAGTAGTATTAGATCGGGCCGCCTTAGCTTGGCACTCTCTATTGCGTCTACCTCGTCCCTTGCCAAAGCTACGCGATAGCCGTCCGCCTTCAATAGCCTCTCGATGCCCTCGCTTGTTTCGTGGACATCTTCAACTACCAAAATCAAGTCGGCTCTCAGTTCTTCTAACATCGAATACTTTCATTCTCGATCTAAATCTGTTCGGCTTTTCAATGTACAACTGGAACTCCGGTATGTCCGTGCGGCAACACACATATAAGGAGAAGCTGGTAACGACGCCAATCGGTTGACTCAGGAATCGATAAGCGAGCTAGCGCACAGAAGGCTTGGCGCTTTCAGGTTAGTCTCAGCAATGACTACATGTCATCAATTTGTCGCAAGGGAGACACGACTAACAAGGTCGTCTGCAACCGAGTCGATAATTAATGCATCGTAGTCTCCCGTTACTCCTTCTCTCGCGCATGAACGGTGATGCGCTCGCGCTAATGAAAGCTCGGCGTTTGTATGATTCGAGAGCAGGTTGGTTGTTAAATCCGTAGAAGTCGCTCAATTGAGCAATCCGAACGCTCGTTTCTTCGCTCGTTTCCGTTTCGTCGAAGCACACCTGGTTCAAAGCTTCTCTTCTTACTCCTGAAAGCAGGAAAAGGTACACACTAATGTCTATGAAACTATATGTCGGTAATCTTTCGTTCCAAACCTCGAGCGAAGATTTGCAGCAATTGTTCTCGCAAGCGGGAACAGTAGAATCAGTGAACGTGATTGAAGATCGCGACACCGGTCGCTCACGCGGCTTCGCATTCGTCGAAATGTCCTCGACAGAAGAAGGCAATGCAGCGATTCAGCAGTTCAACGGCCATGACGTCGGAGGACGCACCCTAAACGTGAACGAAGCCAAGGCTCGCGAAGAGCGCGGTGGTAGTCGCGGCGGTTTCGATGGAGGCCGCAGTAACGGCGGCGGTCGCTCTCGCTACTAATTCCGTTGCCGGACAATCCCGGCGACTCTTTACAGCAAAGCCTCCGAGGAAATATTAGCCCGGAGGCTTTTGTTTTGATCATTACGGATCACCTAAACAGAAATAAACGATCGCGAAAGGAACTCAAATGGAGAGGCAAGTATTCACCATAGGCGAGCGAATTGATAAGTTCTGCGCAGTGTGTGCTGAGGAACGTGGACACACGGTGGCGTCTGTAAGTAAACGCGGGCAGATTTCACGTGTGAGTTGTCCGAAATGCAACACAGTGAGCACGTTCAAACTCGCTTCGCGAACATTGCCTCGTCCGGCGATTAAAACCCCTTCGCCTTATGACAGGACACTCACGTACCGTGCAGGACAATCCATGACGCATGAGATGTTTGGTATCGGAGAAGTAACAAGATTGATGGAGCCGCGAAAGATGGAAGTGCTGTTCCATGATCGCTTGCGTCGTCTTCTTCATGCACAAGGCCATGAATAAATTCTGACAACACAAGTAAGGTGAATGGGTCACATGTGTGATAGCGCACATGCGTGATATGTCTGCGTGGCTTGCGCACCGGACGACCATCTGCTAGCGCGAGGTGGGATTAGCGTGCGAGTTTTTTTAAGACCTGTAGATCTCAGTAAGAACCGGTACCGCCGTTCATGAATGATTAACGCATACTATTTGTTCCCAGCTGTGTCAACACAGAGGAGCTACCATCTTTTCCTTTTGTCCTTTTCTTCGAAGTCAGCACACTACCAATCGCTTCTCTCGCAAGACTCAGGACAATGCGTCTGTTCTCAAAAAATACTTTGAGCCATGCTCGTCTGGTTGTTTGCGGAAAATAGATGGCGCGGAACGCCAGCCGCGTAACGAAGTGAAAAATTCGCGGACCAACCGGGGCGTAGCTCATGGCCTGAACCGCTTCTGCGTTGCGTGCTGCGTTGTACGAGTGTTCCCAGGCATGATGGAGCTCGCGGTGGGTTTGCTCGATGGTCATCTTCAGAGGTTCGTGGGCCATCGTGTTTTTCTCAAACTTCAGCCAGTGTTTTGGTCGGACCAGACGACCATCTTCCTGTAGACGCTTATAGAGCGGTGTGGAGGGAAACGGTGTGAGTTGGCCGAACACGGGCAAGCCCGGAGGCCAGGTGCGAAGCTGTTCGAGTATCCGGTCTGCCACGCCGGGTGTGTCATTATCCATACCAATGATGAAGGAAGTGATGGCGTAAATATTTCGATCGGCAAGACGTTTGAGCACACCCGTGTATTCTTCGGGCTTGTTGAAGCCCTTCTTAACATCCGCCAGATTAACGGGGTCAATCGACTCCATCCCGATAAAGATGACCTTCCCGCCCGAGTCGGCAATCAGATCAACCAGCTCCTGATCACGTAAAAGGTTGGCACTGATTTGTGCGATCCACGGGAGCTGCGCACCGGCAGCAATGATGTCGCGCAAGAGTGATTTTGTTCGTTTGATACTGATAGCAAAGTTATCATCGACAAAAAACACCGAGATTAGTCCGCCTTCGGCTTTAGCGCGCGCCTTCAGCGCCAGCAGTTCGTCGATGATGCTTTGATTTGTGCGGAAGCGAATTGAGTCGCCGAAGAATCCGGTGACGGTGCAAAACTCACAACCATACGGACAGCCTCGCCCTGACTCGATCGGAACAATGTGCAGCGAGCGCCAATGCGGCCCGACGCGCGACATTAATGGACGCAGGAAACTCGGGAAGAAATTAAATTGATCGAGATTTAACGTGTCCCAGGGAATCGCAGGGTAAGGCTGAAGACTCGGCTTCCGTTCTTTACCGGTTTCATCGACAGGCTCATAGACATCTTTGAGTTCACCACGGGCAGCATCCTCAACTATCCGCGGCCAGGTTTCGTCCGCTTCACCGAGCGCGATCGCATCAGCATGTCGCGGTCCACCATCTCGTCCGAGCGCCTCATCAGGAACTTCAGTGACGTGTGGCCCGCCCATCACGACCGGCACGCCTGCGAGTCGAATCGCATCGGCAACGCGGTAAGCTTTCTCCGCCATTCTTGTCATCGCGCCGATGCCCACGAGATCGATTTTTTCTTTTTGTATGAATCGGACGATCTCCTCATCGCTCATCGCACGCGCATTAGCGTCAATGAGAATAACCTCATGACTGGGAGGCGTGATCGCTTGCAAGAGAAACATCCAGAGGTGTGGCATGAAGTTGCGCGTGACGCCATTGTCTGGATTGTAGAGCAGGATCTTCATCTTCCAATCTCCGGTTCGGAATTGATATCAAAGCCTTTTCATCTGCGCTGAATTGCGTAAAAGGGGCAAGAGGAGGAGGGGAAAACTCGATCGCGATCTCACAGCAGTCTGTCGCTTCGCGCTGCACTATAACACATGTGTGTGCTAACGCACATAATCATGTAATCCATCCAGGTCAACCTTCCGTGGTGTCTTAATTTGAAAGGTCCTCTGCGTTCTCGGCGTATCTCCGCGTCCTCTGTGTTTAAGGTCCCATTTAACGCAGAGAACGCTGACAGACACTGAGGACGCAGAGAAAACCTTTCAATGAGCAACATTTGCCTGTCGGGAGGTATGTGTGTTGGCGCACAGACTTAGTACTGCCTATGGTTTAGCGTGGTGGGGCATACGTAGCAGGAGTTTCAAATATGGTTTTTTTGAATAGTAGTAGTAATGGCGATTCAAATGTTAATCGACTGCTCGCCACGCTTCCAAAAAATGAATACAAGCGTCTGTCTCCCAGACTGAAGACCGTCAGTTTGGTTTTGGGGGAGGTGCTGTACGAACCTGGTGATGCAATTAAGTACGTTTATTTTCCTAACGACTCGATAATCTCATTGATTGCGAAACTGTCGGAGACTTCGTTGCTGGAAGTTGGAATGGTGGGAAATGAAGGAATGGCCGGCCTTGCTGTCTTTATGGGTGTCAACTCTTCGTCAACTCGTGCTCTGGTGCAAGGCGCGGGCACGGCAATGCGAATGAGTTCAGCTGCTGTACGCACGGAAGCAAGCCAGCTTGGCAATTTCCATCACCTGCTGCATCGTTATTCGCACTCTCTACTGACACAGGTTTCTCAATCATCTGCGTGCAATCGCTTTCATTTCGTTGACGCGCGGCTGGCGCGATGGCTCTTGATGACAAAGGATCGTCTGGGCGTGGAGGAATTTCCGTTGACCCAGGAATTCCTCTCCAACATGTTGGGCGTCCGCCGGGAAGGCGTAAGCAAGGCTGCCGGCGCGCTACAGTCCGGCAAACTGATTCGTTACAGTCGAGGAGTGATTACTATCCTTAATCGCGGGGGCCTCGAAGCTAAATCCTGCAAATGTTACGCGATCATTAAAGCCGAAACGGATGCATACCTGAATTGAGTTCTGTCCAAACTTCGAGATATCCCTAATGTGAACCTCTTTTCTTATATGTGTGTTAACGCACATACGGCAATTCTCACCCTCTGTAAGCTGATTTTCATTATTGCGCGCTCTCGCGCTTGGAGTTGCCCAGAGCGGGAAGTTCTCCTAGCCACGAACGAGCACAAAGTGCACAAATGTCTTCGCAAATGAATTTGTGCTCTTGTGCTGTTTGTGGCATTTACATTTTAAGGCAACGTGTCCGGCGCGGCATTCCTGTTCACCGTTTGTAATCTTCTTGTCACTTCAGCATTAAACCCGGGTTTTGACACGAAGTTGTTATGTGTGATGCGTAACATACGGTGGTGGGAGCATCAAAGTGCTTGATAAGCAGTTCAGGGAGTTTTTTAAGTATGTCCGTTGATCATATTCGCGATGTCAGTCAAAACCGATTAACCTTCGGGAGAGACAGTACTTTTCATAAAGAGTTAAGACGAAGAGTTGATGACTATTTTCGCAGTTCCAATCTCAGTCAACGCGATTGTCTCGCAATGTATTTGAAAACCGCAATCATTCTGGCTCTCTTTGGCGGTTTCTATTCATTGCTCGTGTTCGTGGCGGGAGCGTGGTGGCAAGCTCTGCCTTTAGCGGTTCTGCTTGCCCTGGCAATGGCGGCGATTGGCTTCAATATTGAACACGACGGCAGCCATCACTCTTATTCAAATCACGCCTGGATCAACCGGTTGGCGGCCATGACGATGGATCTCATAGGCGCCAGTTCTTACGTATGGCACTGGAAACACGTAGTCGTACATCATACTTACGTAAACATCACGGGCCATGATGCCGATATTGACATTTCTTTTTTCGGCCGATTAACACCACATCAGAAGAGATTCGGACTTCATCGCTGGCAGCATTTCTATTTGTGGCCGCTCTACGGACTGAACGTCATCAAGTGGCATTTGTACGACGATTTCCGTGACGTGATCCTTGGCCGCATCGGATCCAGGCGAATGCCCCGGCCGAAAAGGTGGGAACTCGTCGGGTTTGTCGGCGGCAAAGCGCTGTTGATGACATTGGCTTTTGGATTGCCGCTGATGATTCATCCCCTCTGGATAGTCCTCCTGTTTTACGTTTTGATAGTCGCTCTGGCGGGCGTGGTTGTCAGCGTTGTGTTTCAACTTGCCCATTGCGTTGAAGAGGCCGAGTTCCCGCTGCCGCAAGAGAACTCCGGCTCGATGGAAAACGCCTGGGCGATCCATCAGGTCGAAACCACTGTGAATTTCTCTCGACGCAGCAGAGTTGAGAGTTGGCTTTTGGGTGGTTTGAATTTTCAGATCGAACATCACCTTTTCCCCCGCGTATGTCACGTCAATTACCCTGCTATCTCAAACCTTGTGGAACGGACCTGTCGAGATTTTGGCGTGAGATATGGTGAGCATGCCTCCTTTCGTGCGGGACTTTCGTCCCATTTCCGCTGGTTGCGCCGCATGGGTACGCGAACGCCGGCGGCCCACAGTTGATCGTTGCCCGGACAATGGACCAGCAGCGTGAAGTCAGGAGCGTGTTGTTATGAGAGTTTTGTTACTTAGTCCGGAGTTTCCCGACACTTATTGGAGTTTTCGACACGCGCTGCCATTCGAGGGTAAGCGATGCGCATTTCCACCACTCGGGTTATTAACCGTTTCCGCGTTACTACCGCCCGACTGGGAGCGGCGACTGATTGATTTAAATGTGGAATCGCTAAAGACCAAAGACATCGAATGGGCCGACATGGTATTCGCCACGGCGATGCTGGTGCAGAAGGATTCGCTCAAGCAAGTCGTGAAACGCTGCAAGTCATTTGGGAAACGCGTAGTGCTTGGTGGGCCATACGTCACAACGACGATCGAGGATCTGCCGGATGCGGATCACATCTTCGTCGGAGAAGCGGAGACTACGTTGCCGCAATTCGTTAAGGACCTGGCGGCGGGAGTTGCAAAACGGCGCTACGAGGCAGTCGAACGTCCACCGCTTGCAGTGACTCCTGTGGCCCACTTTCAGCTTGCGAATTTGAAGCGCTACAGCGCAATGAGCGTGCAGTATTCACGCGGTTGCCCTTTCTCCTGCGAGTTCTGCGACATCATTGAAATCTACGGACGCGTGCCACGAACCAAAAGTATTCAACAAATGCTGGCTGAGTTTGCAGCATTGCGGGATCTTAACTGGCGCGGCACCGTATTCATCGTCGACGATAACTTCATCGGCAACAAAAAGAATGTCAGGCTGCTGCTGCCCGAACTCGCAGAGTGGCAGAAACGAAATGGTTATCCTTTCTCTCTCCTGACTGAGTCAAGCGTAAATCTGGCAGACGATGAACCGTTGCTCGAGGACATGCGTGAAGCCGGCTTTAGACGCGTATTCCTTGGCATCGAGACTCCGGTAGAAGAGAGTTTGAAAGAAGCTCAGAAGTCACAAAACCGAGGTAACTTGCTCGAATCAGTGAAGAAGATTCAGAGTTATGGTATGGAGGTGATGGCTGGCTTTATCGTTGGCTTCGACAACGACCCGGAGGACATTTTTGAGAGACAGATCGACTTCATCAGAAAAAGTGCGATCCCGCTAGCGATGGTCGGCCTGCTGAACGCGCTTCCTGATACGCAGTTATGGAAACGGCTCGAGCGAGAGGGACGGCTATTAGGAGAAGCTTCAGGAAATAATACTACCTGCTCCTTGAACTTCAAGACCCGCATGGATCCGGCTATGCTAATTCAGGGCTATCAGGCGATCATGCAGACTATTTACTCCCCGCGTGAATATTATCAGCGGGCGCTTGACTCGATGAAACGAACGGCCCAGCAGTTTGTAGAGCCTCAACGCTATAATCCTGTTAGCGCTGTCACGGCATTCGCGCGCGTGATGCTCAAGCTGGGAATAGTTGATGGTGAGCGCAAAGAGTTCTGGCGCTTCTTTACTCAAGCGCTGGTAAAGCATCACGACAGGCTTGCCGAAACGCTGCGGCTGGCCGCAATGGGTTACCACTTTCGGAAGTTGAACGACGCATATAGCGAACCCACTTTATAGACAAGTTGAAGCTCAGTCGCTATTTAGTGAATTACTGATAGTTGACATACACCACTTTACCGCGTAGGGTCATTGTGAACCGAGAGTCGCTTACTCCCTTCCCGGCTCTTCTGGAATTCATCCGGATCACCTGAAGTCAACAGCAAAGACAAATCGACGAGCAAGAAATGTGTGGACTTAGGGTCAGTATGAGACTCAAAGATGGAGGTGCAGCCGCAGAGTTCAACTGTAGAGGCAGCAGTCACGGTTTAGAAAAGGAAGGAAGAACATAGTGTTCAATCTGTATATAAATGAGCGCCGCATTGAAGACGTGACGGTGCTCGATTTAATAGGTCGAATACGAATAACTGGTAGCACCAGGGGTTTGCACCACGCAATCCGTAACCTTGTTGAAGAAGGAAAAACCCGAATTCTTCTTAACCTCTCTCAAGTCACACACCTGGATTCAAGCGGACTCGACGAACTCGTCGCCAGCTGCGTGACTGCGCGCAATCAAGGCGGTGAGATAAAGTTGCTTCAACTTACGGAACAGATGCGCGAAGTAATAACAACGGCAAATCTCTCAGCGCTCTTCGATATTTACAATAACGAGTATGATGCTATTGTCGGCTTTAATCGTAAATTATTAAGAGCGGTGAAACCGTCGCCGTCTTTATCTAACGACGATGATGCTGTGACTGCCATGGTTCATCCGCCAAGAATAAAGGCCAAGCTTCAACCACAGTGATTTGATATTGGGAAGACTGTTCGTTTGGCTGGCTCGGCCCGCAGCACTAAAGCTGGCAAGGTCAGCTTGACCGGCTTCCAAACATATCTTCTCGTTTCGGATCGAGTGCCTCGTGGTCGTTAGGATAGCTCGGGGATTCCTCGCGCCGAGTGCCATACGCGCGCAATCTCACAGATCTTATTTTCGTGATCAACCCGGTCCACAATTCGATACGGTCGGAAAAGACAATCTCGCGAATGTAGAGGTGATTGCTCTACCGCTGAGGCCAACAAGTTGCATTATTTTCAAGGCTTAGGAGCCTGGCCAATCATCGCTGAGCTGGCGGCTTGCTCGATGATGGCGTTAACTTCGCCGCCGATAAGAATCGTCACGCCTGTCAAGTAAAACCATAGCATCAGAATGATGAGCGCCCCCAGTGAGCCATAGACCACGCTGTAGTTGTTATAAAAGTTGAGGTATGAGCCGAACAGAAAGGAGACTAGCAACCAGAGTACGAGGCCCGTCATTGCGCCAGGGGAGAGCCAGCGCAGTTGTTTTATATTCAGATCCGGCGCAAAGTAGTAGATCAACTCAAAGGCTAGAAAGACGAATACGACGACGAATACCCATCGCAAGACCTTCCACACTGTTGTAAACGCTGCGCCGAAACCGTAGTGATTCGCGATCGCTTCAGCAATCCGGCTGCCGTAAAACATCAGCGCCAGCGCGGTGATAATCAGCACAGCGAGCGCAATCGTCAGCAAAATGGCGAGCAGAGTTCTTCGCCACCACGCGCGCGTCTCTTTCACGTCGTAGGCGACGTTCAACCCCGCGATGATCGCGCCCATGCCGGAGGAAGCGAACCACAGTGAAGTCAGCAGACCGAACCACAGTTTACCGCCGCTGCGTTTTTGACTGATCTCGTCAACTGTCGTGTTGATCAAGTCAAAAGCTGAGGCGGGCACAATTGCGCTCAGATATGTGAGCAGATTGCGGCGCAACTGCGTTCCAGGGTCCGCGAAGTAACCCAAGAGAGCCGTCAAAAAGAGCAGTAGCGGAAAGAGTGCGAGCAGGAAGTAGAAGGAAAGAATCGCGGCACGGTTAAGCACGTCGTCCGTGTTGATTTTAGTCCAGAGGTGCTTAGCGAACGTCTTCCATCGCCACCCGCTGATTCTCCAACCTCGTGTCCACGTCATGCTCAAATGCCTTAGGTAATGTTCGCTTCAGCGTATCCCGCACGGCGAATAATTCTACTGCTCTACGCCTTGCTGTTTAAGTTAAGCGAAGAGTAAGTCGGGTCATGGTTCTCTCATGTACGGGAGTGACTGCGGAAGGCTCATACAGGGACATCTTTAGCTGTTTGTTAGTTGGACCTTAGGCCACGCAAGCTGAGCGGTCTGTGCGTTGGGCCGCATATAGTCTTCGGTTAGCGGTAATCGATCAAAACATATATGTGTGTTGTCGCACTGACGGCCGGCGTTGTCGCTTGTAGTATCAAATTGGTAGACGAGATCCTTCAGCCGTGAGGCATGAATGTGACACTGAGCAGATCCCTGGCAGCTCCGGTCCACCAGCAAAGAGTATTTGGGGGTGTATGTACGACGTAACGCTTAAGAATCGAGTTAAAGGTATTAACTGGCACAGCGCCGTGTTCCTTGCGTTGTTTCATGTTGGTGCGGTCGCCGCTCTCTTCGTGTTCAATTGGCAGGCGGTGTTGATAGCGATATTGCTCTGGTGGGTAGCAGGAAGTTTAGGGGTTGGAATTGGCTTTCACAGACTCCTGACTCATCGTAGTTATAAGACACCAAAGCTGGTTGAATACTTTCTGACGATCTGCGGCACGCTCGCGCTTGAAGGCGGGCCTATCTATTGGGTTGTGACGCACCGCATCCACCACGCGCATGCGGATGGGCCAGGTGATCCGCATACACCGCGCGATGGCGGGTGGTGGTCACACATGGGATGGATTCTGACCGGTACGGCCCAACAGTATGACAACTCGGTCGTGGCACACTATGCCCCGGACTTGATAAAGGACCGGTTTCATGTTTGGCTCAATCGCCTGTATTGGTTGCCGCTCGTTCTACTGGGCCTGGCGTTGCTGGCACTCGCCGGCTGGTCATATCTGATGTGGGGCATATTCTTTCGCGTAACTTTTAATTTGCATGCGACCTGGCTGGTTAACTCAGCGACGCACATGTGGGGCACGCGCCGGTTCTCAACGTCTGATGATTCAAGGAATAATTGGTGGGTCGCGCTGCTGACCTTTGGTGAAGGCTGGCACAACAATCATCATGCTCACCCGACTGCCGCGCGCCATGGACTTGCCTGGTACGAAATCGACATCAACTGGTGGGGAATTCGCGTCATGCAGTTTTTGGGGCTCGCGAGAGCGATCAAATTAGTGAGTTTGGCTCAGCGTTTTTTGGCATGATGGACGACGTGGGCCCAGACGTCGAACGGGAAAAAGTTCAATGAATAATGAGAGCGATACTAGTTCGATCATCCTGGTAGTGGAAGATGTCAACGAGACCCGCGACGGCATTGAGAAGCTGTTGAAGGCCGACGGGTATCGCGTGACACTGGCGCGGGATGAAAAAGACGCGATCGAAAGCGCCCAACGAGAGCCTCCCAACCTGATTTTGGTGAGCGTAGCCGGATTACCTCACGAAGTGTCACTGCCGCACGTCAGATCCGCGAGCTTGCCGCACTAGGAGAGAATGTGCCGGTCGTGCTCTTCTGCATTGCAGAGATCGATGAGGGTGATGAAGTCGCGATCGGAAAAAACGTGTATATCACTCGCCCCGACAACTTCAATCAGTTGAGAACACTGCTCGCTCGTCTACTGAATGAGATTCCGATTGCCGCGTGAATAAGAGTCAGGTTCATCGACCAGCGAGATTCCTGCCGGACTTCTAACCGCTAAGGCTTGAAATCCAGCGAGGCCTCGCCGCTCTCGACATCAAACGGAGCGGGGTTGTGCTCAAGCGTGACCATCCACTTCTCGTCAATTTGCTAAGGCAAACGGTGGCCCCTGTTGGGCACGAACAAAGGTCTCCTAAACTGAGCGCCGGCCAGACACCAGGTTAATGACCAGAACAATCACTGCTACAACCAGCAGGAGATGTATCATCCCGCCGCCAACGTGACTCAGGAACCCGAGTAACCAAAGCACCAGCAATATCACCAGAATTGTCCACAACATCGCGTAATCCTCCTGCGTTAATCTTGATTGAGCGTTTACATTGAAAGCGTAACAGCAAGGAGAGAGAACGTCTGTGTGACAACACACATAGGTGCGTCACGGCGATAGTTGCGAGTTGCGTTAATCAGATAGTGCGCCAGAGGCGTGAAATCAGTCGAAAATTAGAATTGTCGTGTGGGCTAGAACCTAAAGACCCGCTATCCCAGCAACCGATCAAACTCGTCTTTGACCACGCGGTAACATTCGCACACAGTTTCTTCGAGCTTCTGGCGGTCCAGGATCGTGATGTGGCCGCGGACGTATCGGATCGCTCCTGAATCCTGCAGTCGACCCGCAGCAACCGTAACGCCTTCGCGGCGAACGCCCAACATGTCGGCAATCAGCTCCTGAGTCATGATCAACTCATCGGCCTTCACGCGATCGTGACTCAACAAAAGCCAGCGACAAAGTTGCTGCTCCACTGAGTGAAGACGGTTACAAACCGCTGTCTGTGAGATCTGGGTAATTAATGCTTGTGTATACCTCAGCAATACATACTGAAATTTTCCACCGCGCG